>ERZ779637.140-NODE-140-length-51903-cov-19.238370_pt1 | contig 51903 bp, 56 predicted proteins | sample MGYA00514196_ERZ779637 | MGnify/ENA primary metagenome ERZ779637 (study PRJEB29562, sample SAMEA4376700) | mouse gut metagenome | isolation source: Cecum | study: EMG produced TPA metagenomics assembly of the A DSS colitis mouse model was used to assess the...
TCCAACAAACACAACCCGGCCCCCCGAGCCCAATACTTCGACACCCCCCCGCCCCCCCCCCACGCACCCCCGCGGCGGGGGGCCCGGGCCCCAGTTACGACAGTAACCGGCAGTTGTAAATTTTGCGGGCAGGTGGCAACGCGCAAAGCATTAGAGGAATGGAGCCAAGAGGAAATAGACGAACTGGCAACCGAAACTTGCGAATGTGTGGACGCGCGGATCTATGCACACAAGAAAGGGCAGAAAGAAAGAGCCAATGCCCGCATTGATCTGTTATTCGGAAAAGAAAATAAAAGTGTTACGGTTCCCGATGCAGCAGTTGACCTGCTGCATAAAGCCGTTTATCCGATATGCGAAGGTTTCATACAGAGTATAACCGTAGACATTGGAAACGGCGTTAAGGGCAAGATCAACATTACATCAAAGGGAATTATCAAGGTAGCGTGTACAAAGACAGATACAAGCACATACGAGGCGTAAGGGGGCGTTAAAATGCGTAAGGGCAGGATAATCTGCATTGACATTGAAACAACCGGATTAGACCGCACAGAGGACGAGATCCTGCAAGTGGCAATCATAAACGGCAGAGGGAAAACGCTTTATAATTCCTATATCAGACCGGACAAAAAAAGAACGTGGCAGCAGGCAGAGGCGATCAATAAAATTAACTGGCAGGCGGTAAGAGATGCGCCGACAATCCGGCGCGAGAGGCGCAAGATCGAGAGAATATTAAAAAGAGCCGGTTTGATCGTTGGCTACAATCTGAAAGCGTTCGATTTGCCGTTTATGGCTGCAAAAGGCATCAACACAGCAGTAAAAGCGCAAATATGCGATGTGATGTTAGAATTTGCGCCGGTGGCGGGAGAGTGGGATCCGGAGCGCGGCGGCTACAAATGGAAGTCATTAAGATTTTGCGCCGATTGGTACGGCTACACAAATTATAAACCGCATGACGCGCTTGAAGATGTGCGGGCAACGCTGCATTGCTATTATGCGATGCGGAAAGGAGGCAGGCGATGAACAGACGGCAGAAAAAGAAAGCGTTTAAAAAGCGTTTCGGTTTCAACCCGCCGCGCGGCATCAGCATAAGGACGGCAACGCGGATCATGGAACACAAGGAAACAATCATAGCAACATTTGAACGGCTGAAAGCTGCAATACTGGACTTGTGGGAGCGGGTAAAGCAACCGGCGTTAGAACTGGCAGAGGCGTTAAAGGAAATTCACACAGCTTTTATTACATCGGCAGAGAGGCGGCGCAGGCAGTATATAGCCGCCCAGGATTTCCGAACAAAATTATTATTGCGGCAGCAGGAAAGCGAGGCGAAACGGATTGAAGGCAATTCTGACATACACAACCATGATAGACGGTAAGAAAGTAGAGGAAACAAAGCTATTTGACACCGAAAAGGCAAAGAAGATTTGCGGAATAAAAAACGGTTTTGGATATGAGGCAAAAGAGATTTACATAACGGAAAAAGGCGTAGTATTCATATACCATGTAACAGATAAAAAAATAACAGTACCGGATCAAAAGGATATTAAAAGAAAAATAGGCGAGAATGAGCCGGACAAATATATTGAATTTTTCGGAGAAGTGGAGGAAGGCTAACATGGCGGTATCAAAAGAAGTAAAGGAAACCATAGTAACAACCATTGATGAAGTGTTTCGGAAAATGAACAGCATATCATGGTTGGAGCGGCAGAAGGCAATGAAGGACGAGGCTTTTAAAAACACCGAAAAGATCCTTTATTGTTTCAGCATCTTAAAAGAACACGTTGCAGACGAGGAGGCATATTTAGGCATGATCGGCAAGAAGAAAAGCGGCAGCGTGGTTAGATACTCTAAAAACAAGGTGGAAAAGCCGGACGAAGATCAATTACTGGAGGATCGCATTGCATCATACCGGCGCAGTAAAAACGATGTGGAGCGCATAGAAAAGGCATTGAAAAAGATTGAGGGCAAAAAGGGCTATGAGGTTATACAGATGCGCTATTTGCAGCGTAAGAAGATAACCGAGAACGGAAAGCAGACGGAGGAAGTTTACACGTTTGAGGAAATAGCGGATATTTTGAGCGGGCAGCAGGGCTATAACGACAATCTGAACGAAAAGACCGTAAGAAATTATAAAAATGCGCTTGTGCGCGATATGGCGATTTTTTTATTCGGATCCGATGCGGTATAGCATGGGCGGCGAAAAGCACGTATTTGCGGCGCATACGAGGCACAGGCGGGCAGAAAAGGGGCTTGACAACACGCCCGATTTGCCGCCCTTCACAAGTCCGTTTAACTATGTTATAATCTTTACAATTTCAAAACTATGCAGATTAAAGCGCGGCGGTTTCCGTTTGGGATCATGCCGCGCTATTTCTATATACGGAGGCGGGCGCATGGGGCTAATGAAGTATTGCAATAGAACCGGCTGCAATCGTTTAGTACCGCAGGGCGTTAAGTATTGTGCGGCGCATACGGTAGGAAAGACGGCAGAGAACCGGCAGAGGCATAAAGAATATGACGCACATTGCCGCAACCAAACAGCGAAAGACTTTTACAATAGCGCAGAATGGAAAGCTGCAAGGGCGCGGGCGTTGGCGAGAGATACCAACATAGATATTTATTTGTATATCATGGAGGGCAGGATTGTACCGGCTGACACAGTGCATCATATTGTGGAGTTAATGGAGGACTATTCCAAGCGGTGCGATATGGATAACCTTATCAGCATATCAGAGGCAACGCACAGCATGATAAGCAAGGCATACAAGGACGCTGCAAAGAAGGCAGCGATGCAGCAGACACTAAGGGAGTGCATAAGAGAGTACAAACGGAGGCTTGCGGGGTAGGGGGCGCAAAAAAGTTTTGAACCGTTCCTGCCAAGACCGCAGCCCCCCTAAATTTACGCAAAAACTCCCTAAATGAACATTTTTCGGAAAGGGGGTTGCGGGGCATGGCAAGACCGAGGCAGCCGATCGACTTGATCGCCGCAAAAGGGCGAAAACACTTGACGATCGAGGAATACACAGAGCGCAAGCAATCAGAGGTTACGGCACCGGCAGACAATATAAAACCGCCCGCATTTTTGTTAAAAAAAGAGCGGGAAAAATTCGAGGAACTGGCAAAACAGTTAATCGAATTAAAGATCATGTCAAATTTGGATTGCGATGTACTGGCAAGGTACATAAGGGCAGAAACGGAGTATATCAAGGTTACAAAGCAGTTGCAGAAAATAAAGTTTTTGCCGGACAAGAAAAGCATGGTTTCAGAAGATGCGCAGCTTGCGGAACAATACGCACAATACAATTATCTTTCCAAAATTCAAAATAGGCTTATGAAAGCCTGCAACGAGAACGCAAGGGAATTAGGCTTGACGATTTCAAGCCGGTGCAAATTAGTGATACCGAAGGAAAAAGACGATAAGCCCGAAAACAAGTTTATGAAACACACGAAACGCGCATAGGCGTATGGCAAGGGTATTAAAGACAACGGATCGCGTATCATAGTTTGCAGAAAAAAACCTAAAGAATAAAAAAGAGTTTGGAGAAGATGCGCGGCTTGCGTTCAAGAGGCATCTAAACGATCTGAAAAGATCGGAAAAGAACGATCCGGCATTTCCGTATATTTTCGCACCGGAAAAGGCAGAGGACATAATAGAACTTGCGAACAAATTAACGATTGCAGAGGGCGAGGGGGATCAAGAATTTACCTGCGCCGGTTTCCAGGAGTTTATTTTAGGATCGCTTTTTGGTTGGGTGCATAAGGAAACCGGAAAACGCCGGTTTACTGATAGTTATGTGCAGGTGGCGCGGCAGCAGGGCAAAAGCGTTTTAAATGCTATTTTGGGTATCAAGTGCAGTAATTTTGACAATTACAATTACGGTCAAATATACTGTACCGCCACAAAATCAGATCAAGCGCGGATTGTCTTAAATGAAATTTCAAAATTCATAAATGCCGATGCAGACCTGCAGGAATTGTTTGACATAAAGGATTACAAAAGCGAGATAACCGGAAAAATTACAAATACGGTCATTCGGGCGTTGGGGAGAGATACAAAGTCAATAGACGGTTTCAGACCGTATTTAGGGATTGTAGACGAGTACCACGCGCACAAGGATAACCAAATGTATAAGCTGCTGAAAGGCGGTACAAGAAAATTAAAACAATCGCTTATTTCGGTTATCACAACGGCGGGTTTCAATCTGAACGCGCCCTGCTATGAGTTATTCAAGTATTGCCGCCGAGTGTTGAGGGGAATTGACACAAACGAGCGGCAATTTGTTTATATAGCCCAAATGGACGAAAAAGACAACATTTGGGATCCGAAAAACTGGATCAAGTGCTGCCCGCTGACCGGACACGATCCGGAATTGGTTTCGCAGATGCAGGAAGATGCAAAGAAAGCTAAATCAATGGGCGGCGAGGAATTACGCGATTTTATGACAAAATCGCTAAACATTTGGGTAACAAATGCCGAAACCGCGTTTATTGATTTGGCAGAATGGGAAAAATGCGGATGCAAAAAGACACTGGAAGATTTCAGGGGCAAAAAGGCAATATGCGGTTTGGATTTGTCAAGCGGCGGCGATCTTACATCGCTTGTTTTAGAATTTCCCTATGAGGACGAAAAGACCGGCGACAAGAAATATTATATCTATTCCCATTCATTTATACCAAAGCGGCGTATGCAGGAACACATGGATCAAGAGGACAACGCGCCGTATGTGATTTGGCAGCAGGAAGGGCTACTCACAGTAACAACGGCAGCGGCGGGCATAAAGACGGACTATAAAACGATTTTAGCGCACCTGCATACATTGGTTGACACATACGAGATAGATTTAACAGCGATTGCATACGATCCGCATAATGCGAGCGCGTTTTTACGGGATCTTGAAGATTTCGGTTGTGATTTGGTGGAGATAAAGCAGAGCGCAAGGAGCCTAAACGATGCAACCATAGATTTCCAGTTAGAGGTAAAGGCGCACAATATAGAGTATGACGAGCGCAACAAGCTATTAACTAGATCAATGAATGATGCTATTTTGTCCGAGCCAAACAGTTTTGGCGAAATTAAAATAGATAAAATGTTACAGAAAAACAGAATAGATCCATGCGATGCGGCGATATGCGCCCATAAGGTAGGAATGGGGATAGAAGTTGAAGAAATAACAACCGATCAGAGCGTGGAGGCATATCTGAAAATGTTTGAGAAGGAGGCAGGTGAAAGTGGCGAATGAGGATATTTGACAAAATCAGAGAGTTTTTTAATAAAATGATAAGACCAGCAGCAGGCGCAGATGATGAACGCCTGCTAGAGTGGTTAGGAATATCGGGAACGCCTAAAAAGGTTTTAGGGGAAGTCACCTATTTTACCTGCCTTAAAATGCTATCCGAAACATTGGGGAAAATGCCAATAAAATTTTATCAGCAGACAGAGCGGGGGATCGAGGAGGCGGGGGCAAACGCGGTATACCGGTTATTAAAAACGCGCCCTAACCCGCAAATGACACCTACAACATTTTGGGGAACGGTTGAAAACAACCGGAACCACTACGGCAATGCTTATGTATGGATCCAAAGGGAATTTAAAAGAAAGAAGTACGGCGGCGACATAGAAATAAAAAACCTATGGATCATGCCGTCAAGCGACACAACGGTAATAGTTGATGATAAGGGCGTATTTGGTGCCGCAGGCGATATTTACTATTGGTATACGGACAAATACAGCGGCGAAAGCTATTGTTTTCCGTCAAGCGATGTAATGCACTTTAAAACGTCAATGTCATTTGACGGTTTGACCGGCGCACCGGTGCGGGATATTTTAAAGGCAACCATAGAAGGCGGCTTAGAAAGCCAAAACTTTATGAATAACCTTTACAAAGGCGGCTTGACGGCGCGGGCAGCTTTACAGTATACCGGCGATTTATCCCCAAAACTGGAAAAACAGTTGATCGCAAGGTTGGAAGAATACGCCAACGGCGCAAACAACGCAGGTAAATTTATACCTATACCGATCGGCATGAAGTTAGAGCCGCTTAATATCAAGCTGACAGACAGCCAATTTTTTGAATTGAAAAAGTACAGTGCGTTGCAGATTGCAGGCGCGTTTGGCATCAAGCCGAACCAAATAAACGATTACGAGAAAAGCAGTTACGCCAACAGCGAAATGCAGAACATTTCTTTTTATATTGACACAGAATTATATATTTTAAAGCAGTATGAGGAGGAAATAAACTATAAGTTGTTGGAGCCGAGCGAAACAGCAGAGGGAAAGCATTTTAAGTTTAACGAAAATGTTATTTTGCGTACCGATGCAAAAAGCCAAGCAGCAATTTTAACCGGATATGTGCAGAATGGCATATACACGCCAAATGAGGCAAGATCGCTAATGAATAAGTCAAGAAAAGAAGGCGGCGATGATCTGATATGTAACGGAAATTATATCAAGGTTGCAGACATTGGCAAAGACCAAGAGGAAGGAGGCGGCGAAGGTGGCGAAAATTTTAAAATTACAAAAGAAAGACAAAAACAACCGATATAGAGAAGTTGGCAGCATCGAGATCCGCAACGAAACAGAAACAGCGGCGGATCTTTGTTTTTTCGGGGATATAAACAGCGAGAGTTTGGGGGAATGGCAGAAATATTATCCCGAAGATAAAGCCCCGAAAGATGTGCAGGACTTTTTGGATCAGCTTGACGGCGTTTCAAGAATCAATGTGCATATTAACAGCGGCGGCGGTTCGGTATTTGGGGGCATCGCTATTTACAACATCTTAAAGCGGCACGATGCAGAAATAACCGTATATGTTGAGGGATTGGCGGCGAGCATCGCAAGCGTTATAGCAATGGCGGGTGACAAAATCATTATTCCGGCAAATGCGCAGATGATGATCCACAAGCCAAGTAGCATTACATGGGGTAACGCAGACGATATGAGGAAGGAGGCAGACATTTTAGACGGTTGCCAAAAGGTTATTTTAAACACCTATATGCAGCACACCAAAGAGGGAGTAACGCCGGAACAAATAAACGCGCTGATCGATGCGGAAACGTGGAAAAACGGCGAGGAATGGCAGGAGTTTTTTAATTTTGAGGTAGCGGAAAAGAGCAATGCAGCAGCCTGCACAAGTGACTATTTCGACCGGTACAATAACCTGCCGGAGAAGTTGAAAACGGATCATGAGCCGCAGACGGTTGATATTGACAGTATAGCCGATGCACTGGCAGAGCGGTTAGAAAAAAAGCTGAAAGAAAACCGGACACCGGCAGCAGACGAGGACAAAGAAAAGCAGATAGAGGCAATTTTAGAGGATTTAGATTTAATCTAAGTCCTTTTTTAATGCAAAAATTTAAGGAGGCATAAACACGATGAATGAAGAATTAAAGAAGATGCTTGACAGTATCAAGGCAAAAAAGCAGGAAGTGCGGGATCTCTGCAAGGCGGGCAAGATCGAGGACGCGGCAAAGGCAAAGGACGAACTGAAAGACCTGCAGGCACAGTTTGATTTGCTTTATGATTTGGAGCAGGATAAACTGGACGATATGCAGCAGCAGGCAGCAGCCGGAACCGCGAAAAAGATTGTGGATCAGACAAAGAAAATCGCGGGCGCGTTCGTGAACGCAATCAAGGCGGCAGTAGGCAAGGGCGATTTGTCGGCAGAGGATAAAGAGATCCTTAATTCCATGAATGAGGGCAAGGACGAGGACGGCGGCTTGACGGTGCCGAAGGACATCAGAACGGCGATTAAAGAGTTGCGCCGTTCGGAGGACGCACTGGAAAACCTTGTAAACGTGGAGCGCGTAACCACATTAAGCGGCAGCAGGGTTATTGAGCGGTACGCCGATCAGACACCTTTTGACAACGTGGACGAGGCGGCAGAGTTTCCGGAGGTTTCAACGCCGCAATTTGAAAAGATCGATTACAAGGTAAAGAAAAAGGGCGGCATTTTAAAGGTTACGCAGGAACTTTTGAGCGATACCGCCGAAAATATCATCGGTTATCTGAAAAGGTGGATCGCCAAGAAAGGAAAGACGACAAGAAACTTTATGATTATCGCCAAAGTGCGCGAGATTACCAAAGATGCGGAGGTGCCGGTTGCGGGGTTGGACGATCTGAAAAGGATATTTAACATTCTTTTGGATCCGGCAATCGCTTTAGGCGCGTGCGTGGTTACTAATCAGGACGGTTATAACTGGCTTGACACCTTAAAGGATAAGGACGGCAAGTATATTATGCAGCCGGATCCGACAAAGCCCATGAGTACACTTTTATTCGGCAAATATCCGGTAAAAAAGGTAAGCAACCGGACAATGCCGAGCATTGCGGCAGAGGGCGGCTATAAGGTGCCGATCGTGTGCGGCGATCTGAAAGAGGCAATCACAATTTTTGACCGCGAAACGCTGACAATCGACATTTCAAGCGTGGCGGGCGAGTTGTGGAAAGCCGATCAGACCGGCATCAAGGTAAGGGAGCGTTTAGACATTCAGAGCGTGGACGAGGAGGCGATCGTCATGGCAGAGCATTTCATAGCATCGGACGGCGGCGCAGCCGTGGCAAGCATAGAGCCGGAAGAAAAAAAGACCTATACGCAGGCAGAAATTGAAAAACTGTCACGCGAAAAGATCATTGCATTAGGAACCCAATTAGGGTACACAATGACAGCAACGGCAGCAGACGAGAAGGCGGCGGTTGTGGCTGATTTCATGCAGCAGCAGGCAGCGGCGCAGGGCGAGTAAGGCAGCACAAGGAAATAAACAAAGATAACGGCGGCGGGGGTTCCCGCCGCTTATGAAGGCGGGGTGCGGTATGGCAATAATAACGCTGAAAGAGGTAAAAGAGTACGCAAGGATCGACATTGACGAGGACGATCAGTTATTGGAAACGCTGATCGTTTCGGCAGAGGAATATTTAAAAAACGCAACCGGCAAGGAATACCCCGAAACAGACGAAAACGGCAGAATGATAAACTATGCGCTTGAAAAAATCTATCTGCAATTACTTATAGCCTATTGGTATGAAAAGAGGACACCTGCGGGGGGAGTAGGGGAAGATTTTAGCTTTATGACAAAATCGTTGATGCTGCAATTACAAAATAAGTAGGTGCATTATGGATATAGGACGAACAAACAAGCGGATCACGTTCTGCAGGTATGAGGAAAAAGAAAACGCATTATCACAGACCGAGCAGACATTAACAGAGGTAAAAACGGTATGGGCGAGCGTGGAACCGACAAGGGGCAGGGAGTACCAAGAGGCGCAGCGGGTAAGACCGGAATTGACATATAAAATAACAACGCGATACCACAAAGAAGTTACGCCGGATATGTTTATTAAATTCAAAGGACGCTATTTCAATATCGTTTCCATTATCAACGTGAAAGAAAAAAATGAGATGTTAGAAATTATTTGTACTGAAAAATTGCAAAAAAATAACTTTCAATGCGAAAGAAAAGGAGGTATAATATAGAAAAACATTTAGGAGGCGCATGGCATGAGCGAAAAAGAGAAATCGAACAAATTTCCGGTGGATAAACCCTTCGGGAAAATTTGGAAAAAGTGGTGGTTTTGGGCGTTAGTCGTGGCTGTTTTGATCGGCGGGGTAATAGAATTTACTGAACCGGAAACGGAAGAACCGGCAACGGCGATAGTGGAGCCAACAACAGAGCCAACAGTGACAAAAGAACCGGAAACGGAGAAAAACGAGCAGACAGAAGAACCAACAACGGCAGCAGAGCCGACAACAGAACCACAAGAACACATTTACGACAATGCAATTATTAAAGATGTGATGAACGGTTTTCGGTCAGAAAAGATAGGCGAATATTCAATTATAGAAATTAAGTCAGATCAAGTAACGGAAGAAATTCTTGTTGATTGGTATTTTAATTATGTTGAAAAGAACGACTTTAATTGGTGTATGATACTTTATACTGACAAAGAAAATGAAGGTGTATATGCAATCACAGGAATTATCAATAAAGATGTGAAGTTTAATATAGATGAATACGGAGATTACAGTTTAGGGGATAGCACAAACGGAATAACATATATACCCGATAGCGAGAATACATTAAAAGAAATGCAGTAAATAAAAGGCATTGTTGCGGAATAACAGCGCAGCAATGCCTTTTCTGTTAAAAAGCAGGTGAAAGAATGGCAACATTTGAATTTAGAATGGAAGGCATAGAGGAATTAGAGAACGATCTAAGGGAGGCTATTGAAGATTGTCCGAAAGAATTGAAAAAAGGACTTAATGGCATAGCAAACGATTTCAGAAAATCAGCAAGAAAAAGAACACCGGATTATAAAAACCATAAAGGTAACCCAAAGTTAAAATTGAAACGCAGGTATAATAAATATGCGTTCGTGCAAGATGATAAAACGGGAGTGCTTATTTACAACGATGCGCCGCATTTTCATTTAGTCGAGAGAGGGCATCAACTTGTACGAGGCGGGAAATTGGGAGAAGGAGGAAAAGTTGTTGGTTTTGTACCGGGAAAGCACATGATGGAAAAGACAAAAAATGAATATGAGGAAATTGTACCGGAAAAACTTGAAAAAATATTAGATGATATTTTAAAGGAGCGTGATTTAGATTAAACTTGTAGAGATTAAAAAGGCAATCAATGGATTGTTAAAAGGGAGATACCCGCCGCCACAATATAAAATCTATGGGAAAGAGATTAGGGAGGGATATGATGCACCCTGCTTTTTCACAGAGATTTTAGACAGAGGCAGCAGGGCAGAAACAAGGAATTTCGCTAAGGGCGGCTTTACGGTCAAGATAACATATTTTCAGACGGCAAAAAACGAATTGGATCAGCTTGAAAAGGTGGACGAAATAAAAGACCTTTTCGGGCTGTTTTTTTGTGTCGGGGATCGCAAGTTGACAGTGGGCGAGTTTTCGCATGACTACATCGGGGAGTATCAGGACATTTTGCAGATCAGCATTGAAATTGACTACAAGGAAAACACGCAAAAGGAAGATACGGCACCGGTAGCAAGGGAAATAGGCGTAGAGGTTACGCAAGGTTAAAAAGGAGGCTGAAAGAATGGGCGCACCAAGTATTGACATTAGTTTTATTGAAAAAGGAATATCGGCAATTAAGAGAGGCGAGCGGGGGATCGTCATGTTGTGGGTAAAAGATACGTTACCGGCACCTGCGATCAATCCGGCAACGGTGGTAACTGAAAGCGACATACCGGAGGGCTTGTCTGATACGACAGTGGAGCAGGTAAAACTGGCAATGATCGGCTATTCAAATGCACCTAAGAAAGTGCTTGTATATTGCATGGGGATCGCGGAAGATGCGGAAACGGCAGCAGTTGACACCGGATATAAAAAGGCAATGACGGCAGCGGAAACGATCCGTTTCGACTATTTGGCAATCCCGACAGTGGAAACGGACGGAAAAGGGCAGGATATTGCATCATGGGTTAAAACCATGCGGGGAGCCAAGAAAAAGAAGATCAAGGCGGTTTTGCCGAACGCGGCGGCAGACAATGAAGGGATCATCAATTTCACAACCGAAAAGAGCATCAAGACGGAAACCGTAACCGGAAAGGACGGCGCGAAAACAACCGTAGATACGATTTATACGGCTGAACAGTATTGCGCGAGAATTGCCGGACTGATCGCGGGTACGCCTATGACGATCGCCTGCACCTATGCGCCGTTGCCGGAATTATCGGATTGCACGAGATTAACGGACAATGACACGCCGATAGACAAGGGCGAGTTTATTATCTTCTATGACGGCGAGAAGGTAAAGGTGGTAAGGGGCGTTAATAGCTTTGTTACAACGATTGACGGAAAGGGCGACAGCTTTAAAAAGATCAAGATCGTTGAGGCTATGGACATGATAAATGATGATATTGTCAAGACGGCGCAGGATAGCTATTTAGGCAAGTATGCAAATACCTATTCCAACAAGTGCCTGCTGATAACGGCGATCAGTAGTTACTTTGCACAGTTAAAGCGCGATGATATTGTAAGCAGCTATTCGGTTGGACTGGACGCAGAGGCGATCCGGATCTATCTGAAAGGGCGCGGGCTGCAGGCAACGCTTGACGATGGAACCATAAAAGATGTTGACGAGTGCAGCGATGAAGAAATCATAACCGCAGATACCGGCGCAAGCGTGTTTCTGACCGGCAATGTAAAGATTTTAGATGCAATCGAAGATATTAAAATGCCTATTTACATTTAAGAAAGAGAGGTAAAAGAGTATGCCGAAAGAATTTAAACCGGAGCAGGTTATAAATGGAACATGGGGCGAGGCGTGGCTTGACGGCGAATATTTGGCGCAGGTAACGGCATTGAAAGCAGAAGTTACGCCGAAGAAAACCGCGATCGCAATGGTACAGAGGTTGAACGAAGGGCAGAAAATGACCGGACTGGAATTAAAGGGAGAGATCAAGCTGCATAAGATCAACAGTACCATTATGTGGAAAATGAGCGAGTATTTCAAGCGGGGCAAGATGATGACCTGCACGATCGTTTCCAACGTAAAGGATCCGGACGCTTTAGGCGCGGAGCGCGTGGCGTTGTATAACTGCCTTTTCGACAAACTGATCCTTGCGGATTGGGAGGCGGGGAAAATGGGAGAGGAAAGTTACAGTTTCACGTTTGATAATTGGGAAATTTTGCAGGCAATCTAAGCAGGGGAACAATGAGGCAGAGGGCGCGGGGTGCGCCCTTATTTTTATGTAAAGGAGAATAGGAAAAATGAATTTGGTTGAAAAGCTGTTAGCAGTAGACAAAAAGGAATTTGACAAGATCGAGCGCAAGGAGATACCGAGCAGGCAGTTATCCAAACTTTTGGGAACCGATGCAAAAGTAACAATACAGGCGGTGGAAGGCGATCTTTTCGGTGGATTGTCTGCAAGCGGGTTAGACGATAAAGGGGAGGTTGATTATGGCAGGGCATTTTCAACCAACGCCAAAATCGCGGCGGCGGGTATCGTGGATCCGGATCTGAAAGACGAGGCTTTATTAAAGCATTTAGGCGTTGCGACACCGGCAGACGCGGCAAAGAAGATTTTCAAGGGCGAGATCAATAAAATCTCAACGGAGATCGCAAAGTTGAGCGGTTTCAACGATGAAGAAACAACGGATAAAGAAGTAAAAAACTAATTGAAAGCGATAGGGAGGTAAACATGGATTATCTTCACTATCGCTTTAAAAATTGGAAACCGTTTGAATACATGAGCCTGCCGGAAGGACAAAAGCGCGTAGCGCGGGCGTATATGCGGCAGGAAATGAGGGATAAAGCGGAAGAAAACAAAGAAATACAAAAAGCGATCGGAGGTGGTTAATGTGGGCAGGGTTATCAGTACGGCAATACAATTTATTGACGGTTTCACAAGACCTTCAAGGGAAGTCATACAGAGTATGCGCCAAATGGGGAATGAGGCGATAAAAGCCGGAAAGCAGATCCAAAACGCCGGTAAAACGATAGCAAACGCCGGTGCCACATTGACAAAGGCAGTAACCCTCCCGATCGCGGGAGTAGCAACCGCAGCTATAAAAATGAGCAACGATTTTGAAAATGCTATGGCAAAGGTAGGAACCATTGCAGATACAACCAATACGCCTATGACGGCATTGAAAGAGCAGGTTATTGATCTTTCAAATGCCGTAGGCGTAGGGGTTACAGACATAGCGGAGGCGCAGTATCAAGCAATATCGGCGGGAGTTGATACGGCGGCGAGCGTTGATTTTGTAAGCACAGCAGTAAAAGCAGCAAAAGGCGGTTTTACAGATACCACAACGGCGGTAGACGGATTGACAACGGTATTAAATGCCTATGGTTTTGAGGCAAGCAAGGCGACAGAGATTAGCGATCAGATGCTACTTGCACAAAATTTTGGTAAAACATCTTTCGGAGATATGGCGAGCAGCATGGGAAAAGTAATCCCGATTGCATCAAGCCTTAATGTATCAACAGAAGAATTATTTGGCAGTATTGCGGTGCTTACAAAAAACGGTATTGCAACAAGCGAGGCAGTAACTGGATTAAAGGCGGCGTATAGCAATATTCTAAAACCTTCAGCAGATGCAAGCAAAACAGCGCAGCAACTAGGGTTAGATTTTTCATCAGCACACCTGCAAAGCGTAGGTTGGGCTAAATTCCTAGATGAAATAAAAGAAAAGACTGGCGGGAACGCCGAAACAATGGCAAAGCTATTTGGATCAACAGAGGCATTAAACAGTGTTACGGTACTTGCGGGAAAAGGATCAGCAGACTTTGCTAAAGTATTGGGGCAAATGGGCGATGCGGCAGGAATGACACAAACAGCATACGAAAAAATGTTGACACCAACGGAACGAATGAACATATCGTTCAATAAAATAAAAAATTCACTAATACAGTTTGGCGCGGCATTAACACCGGCATTTGATAAGGTTGCAGGAATTATTGGTAAAGTTGGCGACAAACTGAATAATTTGAGCGAAGGGCAGGTCAATGCCATTGTAAAATTTGCGGCGATTGCGGCGGCGATCGGTCCGGTGGTAATGGTTTTTGGAAAAGTTGTTACAGCGGTAGGAACGGCACAGCGGATATTTGGAACAATCACAAAGTCAATAGCGAATTTTGGCGGCATCATGGGCGTTATTACAAGCCCTGCCGGAATAGCGATCGGCGTACTGGCTGCAATCGCATTAGCGGCGTTTCTGATAATAAAGAATTGGGATAAAGTCAAGGGCTTTTTGCAGGGCGTTGGGAATTGGTTTAAAAATGCGTTTGAAAAGGCGGGCTTTTCAGTTGAGGGCTTTAAAAGAAAGTTTACATCAATCGGGAACACGATCGGCAGCATAGCGGGGAAGATAGGCGGCTTTTGCAAGGCAGTAGCCGGAATATTCAAGAAAGAATTTACGGGCGATATAAAGGCAGGCGCGGCAGAGGCGGGCGGCATACTGGAAACGCTCGTAGGCGGCACAGTGGCAGCATTTGACGGCATTGTAACAGCGGTTGACAAGGGGCTGCAGGTATTCGATGCGCTGTTAAGTTTCTTTACCGGCGCATTTGCCGGTAATTGGGATAACGCGGCGCAGGGCTTTAGAAACAGCCTAAAGAACATTTTCCCGCCAGATATAGCGGAAGGGCTGACAAAGGCTTTTGATACCGTATTGCCGGTAATAAAGGCGGCAGTATCGGGAGTAAAGGCAATGTTTGGCGGGCTTGTGCAAGATGTTAAGAAGATATTCGGGGGAATTACAACGGTATTTAAGGGCATCGGCACAATGTTAAAGGGAATATTCAGCGGCGATGCAGAAACAGCCCTGAAAGGGTTTCAGACGGCAGCAGGCGGCATTGTAGACACCATAGGCAATATATTTAAGGCAAAGATAAACGCTATCAAAAATTTTGTTGTGGGAGCGTTCTCTACTTTCCTGCCGGAAAGCGTTGTTAAAAAAATTGCGGGCGTGTTCGATGTGGTGGCGGGTGCGTGGGATATTGCGATCGGTGCCGCAAAAGGTTACATCAGCGGTTTTGTGCAGGCAATAAAGCCACTGATCGAAAACATAAAGACGATCTTTAAAGGCGTGGCGCAGTTTGTAAAGGGCGTGTTTACCGGAGATTGGAAGGGCGCACTGAATGGACTGAAAACCATAGCAAGCGGCGCATTATCCGGTTTGGTAAACATCATCAAGGCACCGTTTAAACTGATAGCGAACACCGTAAAAGGCGCGGTTAATTCCTTTAAAAATCTGAATATCGTAAAAAGCATTTTTACGGCTTTAGGCAATGCGATCAAGAATGTGCTAACCAAGTGCGGCGTTGACATGAAGAAATTCAGCCAGGCGGTCAACAATATCAAAACGCGGGTAGGCAGCATCATAAACGGATTAAAAACAATATTCAGCACCGTATTTAATGCGATCGGGAAAGTGGTTAAGGCACTGGCAACCGTAATAGCAAATATTTTCGGTAAAAAGGTAAGCAGCACCTGCAGCGCGGCGGGCGCGGTCATTACGGCGTTTAAGGCGATGGCAAGTGCGGCATTTAACTTTATTGCCGGAGCCATAAAAAAAGCAATGAATATCATTGTACCGGTTGTAAAGGTTGCGTTTGGGGCAATTAAGGGCGCAATTTCCGCAGCAGTAAACACCATTACATCAATTATAAGCGGGGTATTGACCGTTTTCGATGGGCTGATAACCTTTATTTCGGGCGTATTTACCGGAAATTGGAGGCAGGCGTGGGAAGGCGTAAAGAGTATTTTCAAGGGCATTTTTGATACGTTCGCGGCAATCTGCAAGGCACCGATCAACGCGGTCATAGGCATTATAAACGGCGCAATTTCCGCTTTAAACAAAATCAATGTCACAATACCGGATTGGGTGCCGGGGTTGGGCGGGAAGTCATTCGGGATCAATATACCGACAATACCGCAGCTTTACAAAGGTACGGATAACTGGAAGGGCGGCATGGCAATGATCCATGACCGAGGCGGCGAGATTGTAGACCTGCCGCAAGGTTCGAGGGTATACCCGCATGATAAAAGTGTGGAAATGGCGCGGAGAGAGGGAGAGCGGAGCGGATCCGGATCTATCTCAATCAATATTCAGAAGTTGGCAGACAAAATAGAGGTACGCAGCGATGAAGATATAGACCGCATAGCGGAGGCGTTGGCGTACAAGTTAAAGAAAGTAGCACTTAACACCGGCACAGCATAAAGGAGGCGGCAAAATTGGAAATTTGGTTAAAGCAGGGCAAGACGAATTTTAGATTTGCGGTTTTGCCGTCTGAATATGAATTGACGAGCGAAAGCAATAATACGCAGGTAATTGTCAATTCATTAGGCGAAATAAATTTGTTAGGGAAAAGGAAATTGAAAAATATTTCCTTTTCCTCTTTTTTTCCGAAACAGAAATACAGTTTTTGCGAATACACGACATTCCCGACACCAAAGGAAAGTGTAAAGCTGATCGAAAAAATGAAAAATAATGGCGTGTTGCGTCTTACAATGACCGGTGCGCCGGTTAATATGGATTGCACAATAGAAAATTTCACATGGGGCGAGAATGACGGCAGCAAAGACATAAATTTCACGTTGGAGTTTAAAGAGTACCGGAAAGTAAAGGTAAAGACCACAAAGAAAAAAGAAAAGGTTACAAAAAAGGTAACGCCTGCGGCGACACAGCGGGCGGCAAAGGAAGTAAAAAGCACCACATACACCGTAGTAAAGGGCGACAACCTAAGCAAGATCGCAAAGAATTTGACCGGCAGCAGCGCAAACTGGCAGGCGATCTACAATCAAAATAAAGGGGTTATAGGCGGCAATCCAAACTTAATATACCCCGGTCAACAGTTGGTGATCAATGTATGAAAATAAAATGGATTAGGCATAAAAACGGCTATGTATATACAAGCGACATAACGCAGGCAGTATCAAGCGTTTCATGGAGCGGATCCGTATCGCAGGCGGCGCGTACCGCAGAAATAACGGTTATCAATGCGCCAAATGATAAGAATGTAAAAAGTTTAAAGCTGAACATCGGCGCGGGGCAGGTAATAAAGCTATATGAGGGCGGCGATCTGATCTTTTTCGGGGAAGTACAGAGCGCAAGGAAAACGAGCGAAACCGGCACCGTAACATATACCTGCTATGATCTGTTAAATCACTTGCTTAAAAGTACCGGCGTTTATAATTTTTCCGACACAACGGCAGAGCGGATCACAAAAAAGGTATGCGCCGATTTGGAGATCAAGACCGGCAGCATCGCGGCGACAAAGGCGACAATAAAAAAGATGATTATAGACGGCGATACATTCTATGACATTATTATGAAAGCCTATACAAAGGCGGCAAAGCAGACCGGAAAGAAATATATTTGCCGCATGAATGGATCCAAATTGTCGGTTGAGATTAAGGGAAAGAAAGTTAAAAATTTCGTACTGGCAGGGGAATACAACATCACAAACGCCGAGTACGAGGAAACAATAGAAAACATGGTAAACGTGGTAAAGATTTACGATGAAAAAGGGGCGCAGGTTGGGGAAGTAAAGAAGGATAAATGGGTAGAAAAATACGGCATCTATCAGCAGATTTATAAAAAGGAAAAGGGGATAAACGAGCAGGCGGCGGCTAAAAGTATGCTGCAAGGCATAGAAAAGCGGGTAACGGTTGAGGGGATAAACGGCGATCTAAAGTGCATCGCGGGTAACGGCGTAGAGGTTTACGACAAAGCAACCGGATTAAACGGGCTGTTTTGGATTGACAGCGATACCCACACATGGGAGAACGGCACACACATAATGAGTTTGGAATTGAATTTTAAAAACATCATGGATAGCAAGGAATACGAGGAAAACGAGGAATAGAGAGGGGGCGCGGGAATGAACAACCCATACGAGGAAATTTTAGGAATAATGAGGAATGAGGGGAAAAAGGACAATACCGCGCCGATCCAAATAGGCGTAATGACCGGCGCGGCAAGCTGCAGGATAGGAAAGCTGACATTATCGGGCGGCGATCTGCTGATAGCAGAACACTTGAAAACCGGCTATCATTGCGCGGTTTATGATGATACACCGTCAAAAAAAGATAAGAATACATTCGTTGCGCCACTAAAGAGCGGCGATAAAGTGGCGGTTTACCGGATCAGCGATGAACTGTATATTATTTTGGAAAGGTTGGTGTAGCGTATGAATTTGTTACCGGCATATATTGAGGACGAGGACGAAATAGAAGAACTGGAGGAAGAAATAAAGCCTCCGAGGGAATACGGCATAGATTTTAAAACCGGACAGCTAACCGGCGAAATAGTGGAAGGGAAAGAGGCTATAAAGGTTTGGATATGGCTTGTTCTGCAAACGCCGCGTTACCGGTACTATATTTATACATGGGATTACGGAAACGAATTTGAGGATCTCATAGGAAAAGGATATACAGAGGAATACATAGAGGCAGAGGCGCAGCGAATGACGGAGGATTGCCTGCTTGTGAATGAGAACATACAGAGCATAACGGAATTTAGCGTAAATATGGCGGGCGACATCTTAACCGTATCATTTACGGCAAATACCATATACGGCGAAATAGAATTTAAGGACGAGGCGATCGCAAGACCAGAAGCGGCATAAGGGGGCGATAAAATGTTATTTGATGATAAGACGCAAAACAATATTATGATTGACTTGAAAGAGGCGACAGATCCGGACACAAACACCGAGGAAGGAACACTTATAGATCATTCCTTTAGAGGAGCCGCCGCCGAGTTTGAGCAGGCATATATCGAATTGGGATTGATAGACCAAAACGGATATGCGGAAACAGCAGACCGAGAGCATTTAATATTAAGGGCAAAGGAAAGGGGCATAGAACCGTTTCCGGCATCTAATGCAGTTTGGAAAGCGGAATTTAATATTGATGTGGAATTAAACGCCCGCTTTTCGGCAGGGGAATTAACCTATATATGCGCTGAAAAGATAGAGCCGAGGAAATACCGGCTTATGTGCGAGCAGACCGGCACAAAGGGAAATATAAAGCAGGAAGAACTGGCACCGATTGAATATATAGACGGTTTCGACAATGGGGAATTAACGGAACTTTTGAAACCGGCGCGAGATGATGAAGAAACGGAGGCATTTCGGGCGCGGTACATTTCCATTGTTTCGGCGGCGCAGGCGTTTGGCGGCAATCGCGCACAGTACAAAGCGATGATGCACGAAATAGAGGGAGTCGGAGCCTGCAAAATATACCGCGTGACACAGAACGAAAAGAAAATAAAGATATATTTTCTTGACAGCACCTATAAAACGCCAAACAATGCCCTTGTATCAGATGTGCAGGAAATCATAGATCCGGTTGGAAAGCAGGGAGAGGGCGAGGGGAAAGCGACAATATTTCATGTAGTGGATATTTACCCCTGCATATCGGAAACGGTAAAAATTGAGGCTGAAATAACAATAGATACTGGTTATGTATGGGAGGACTTGTTACCGAGCATACAAGAGCGGATAGACGGCTATTTTTTGGAGTTGGCGAAAGGTTGGGAGAATGAGGAATATATAACCGTAAGAATATTAAAGGTAAATGCGGCAATCGCAAGCGTGGAGGGGATCGTAGATGTGCAGGACACAGCTTTAAACGGAAAAGAGGAAAACCTGCTTTTGGATCCGAACGCAATACCGGTTAGGGGCGTGATTTTATGCAGACCTTAATATTAAACCATTATCCTCCAGTGATAAAGCAGATCAAGGAAATGCAGCAGATCGCAAAGGCAGAGGATATAGAGTTTTCAAAGCTGAATGTATCAATCAATGAAGTTATACGAAATATGTTTGTGTTTACGGCAGACGAAACCGGCGTTATGAGGTTTGAAAAGCTGTTAGGGATAAAACCAAAGGCGGCGCAGAGTTTGGACGATCGGAAAATATACATTCTTTCCATGATGAACCGGCGCAAAATGAGCCTGTCCGAACTAATGGCGATGTTATCCAATTATTCGGAGGGCATCACGATATTAAACGACATTGCAAACATGGAAATGATCGTAGAGATAAACACCGATGCGGGCAGTTTGGATATGTTAAACAAAATCATTGACGAGATCCTGCCATTAAATATTTATTTCATGTTTGCGATGCAGCGGGAAACCGTCATAAAGTACAGAATAGAGGATCTGATCTTTATGGCGTTTGAACCGGCAGCAGCCGACACAGAATATTGCAATTTTGATAACAACATAACAGAGAGGAAGGAAACCCGCTACATTCAAAATGTGGGCGGCTTTTCTTTTGTGCATGAGGAAAACCGGATCAGCGGGCAGGCGGTTTGCGGCGTGGAATGTTGTTTAGCACTGCAGGCACCGTTTGAAATGCAGGAAGGCATAATAACCATAGGAACGGCGGCAGAGAGCATAGAAACGCCGGTTATGCCTTGCGGCGATGATTTGGCAGTAATTGGAGAGGATCCGCCATTTGAAACGCGGGAGAGCGTTATAAGTATAGAAACAGCGGGAAACGGCACTACAACGCCGGTTATGCCTTGCGGCGACAATACCGCAGCTATTGGAACTGATCCGCCGTTTGAAATGCAGGAGAGCGCGGCAGCGTTGCAAATGGGTACAGAGGCAGCAACAAATGAATTGATGATGTGCGGCACAGATTACGCGAGAGAGGAGGGCTAAAAATGTTAAAAGATAAACTCTTGCAATATGCAGAAAGCATCGTAAAGAAAGCGACATATACCATTAACGGCGAGGAAAAAGAAGGAACCATTGGCAAGGTTACTAGATCCGGCGACAGCATCACATTTTACATTTATATTGATGATGAAACAAATGGAACAATCACAAATGCCAAATTATACGATGTCAATAACGAACTTTTGGAAAGCAAGGATTACAACACCAAGAAGGACACACTGGCAACCGCAACCATTGGCATCAGAATAACTATAAAGAAAGAGTAAGGAGGGCAAAGCGGAATGTATGATCTGATTTTATGGGAGAACCGGCGAACAGAATTTAGTAACCGGTATTCTGTCACACAGAACGCAGACGGAACGATCACGCTAACACCGGTAACGGGCGACATTATCGCGGCGGGTACAAGTTTTAATCAGCAGAACATGAACCACATGGACAACGGCATAAATGAGGCTATGATTATTGCTAACATGGGGATCATTCAGTTGATGCAGCACCAAAGAGAATTAGAAAACACTTATTTTGAAACCGGAACCGTTGAAATAAGCAGCAACGAAAGCTATCCATTCAACAAAGAAAGCGTAACGGTTGCAATGAAAAAAGCCCGCAATACGTTAGATTATATTGCGATTGCGTTTTGCGATGATTTGCAGCAGGGGCGGGCGATCCGGATCAAGGATAAGCAGTTAAACGGCTTTAAAATCGAGGTTGAGGACTGCCCGAAAATGCCGGTAACTATAAAATATTTCATTTTAGGAGGTATGTTGTAATGGCAAAGACGATCAAGGTTATCGAAAAGAACGCCGGAAAAAAGATCGGCTATGAAATGGACGGTAACACGCTATGGATCGGAGATGCGATCGCTATGAAGTTGCAGCGGTTACAGACCGATGATGTGGTAAAAAAGGACATTTGCGCGGACAAAGACGGCAATTTGGTTTTTGGTTTGGGCGAAAATTACGTTGCACAGGTTGAGATCCCGCCCCGCGAATATGAGTATATCGAGGGGGAGCCGGACAGCGAGGGCAAGCCGACAACGGAAAAGGTACAGAAAAGTTTTGATGTTTCCAAGTGTACGCTGACATTATGGAGTATTGAGGAGGTATATATTAATGAGTAGTTATGAAGATTTGAGAGGCGCGGCAGCAAATGACGAGATCATTTTGGACGATATGGGGATCCCTTCGGTCATGGTAAAAGTGCCGCTTGTGTATCTGGACGAATTGGGGATCGGAACCGCCCACACGCCGCACCCTGCATTTATCATCAATGATAAAGTGGTGCCGTATATTTATGTTTCCAAGTATATCAATGTAGTTAAGAATAACCGCGCCTATTCCCTGCCCAATCAGGATCCGGCAAACTGCATCACGTTTGATCGGGCGGTTGAGGTATGCTATAACAAGGGCGCAGGGTGGCACCTTATGACGGCGGCAGAATGGGGCGTACTGCATAATCTCATTACGGCAGCAGGATTAGAGCCGCGCGGCAATACGGCGCAGGGGAAGTCACATATAAAGGCGTATGAGCGGGGAGTATTAAGCCCGCAGAACCCCGCCAACGTATACCGGACATTGACCGGCACCGGAGGGAAGAACTGGGAGGCGTTGGGCGTAAATGATATTGTTGGAAACGTGCATAAATGGATTGTAGCACGTTTGGTAAATGGAGAAATTCAGATCGTGCCGAACAATAACGCAGCGATCCACAATACCGATTTGGGCGTAAACAGCGCAGCATGGCGGGCGATCATGCCAAACGGTACATTGGTTGCGCCGGGGACGGCAGGAACACTGAAATTTGATTATACCGGCAATCATGCAAATGGTACGGCGGCATTTCATATCACAACCGCATTAGAGCATCAGCAGGCAGACGATAACGCAGGATATGGCGCGAAAGATTTTGGAACACTGACAGCAAAAAGCGGCGTAACGATCCCCGATCTGTTAAAAGCCCTTGCATTTTTCCCGAACAGTGACAAGACCGGCAGAGGGTTTATGTATTTCCGCAACAATGGGGAACGGTTGCTTGTTCGTGGCGGTTCTTATGGTGATGGCGGTAACGCGGGAGAGGCTCTCGGCTCTTTCACCTACCCGCGTTCTCTCTCCCATGTGACTGTGGGGCTGTTCTCCGCTTTTGTGGATCCTGCGCTTTATGCTTGATCCTTGTGGCGTATGCGGTAGCATACGCCTTATTTTTTGAGAGGCTAAAAAGATGCAGAGAAATTTTAGAGCAACGGCAAAACCGCCCGATCCGAAGGCTGATTTGCTGATATTCAAGAAAGCGCGGGAAATGATCGCATACGGTAATGATTGCCTATACAATAAACAATTTCCGCGCAAGTATCGCGTTGGAAACGCGATCGGAGCGCAGATCGAAAAGGCGATGTATGATATTTTGGACGGATTGACAGAGGCAGCGACAAAGGAACATAAGAAAACAGCATTAACGCAGGTAGATCACAAAATACTGTATTTGCGGCAGCTTTTAATAACGGCGGTGGATCCCAAGATGAATACCGCCGCCGTTTTGATACCGCTTGACAGTCAAAGAAAGTGGTGCGAAATGTTGGAGGAAATGGGTAAAATTTTAGGTAGTTGGCTAAAAAAGCTAAATTCATAAATCAACTATGGGGGATATGCCGTAACGGTTGCTTATTCGTGGCGGTAATTATGGTAATGGCGGTAACGCAGGAGAGGCTCACGGCAATTTCAACAACCCGCGTTCTATCTCCAATGTGAATGTGGGGCTGTTTTCCGCTTTTCTCATATAGTCAGATTGTGCCGCAACACGCGGGCGGCGCAGCGTACAGAGAGAAGAAAAGGGGCATATTTCCCTGCCTGCAGGTGCGGGCAAAACAAAAATTTCCATGAATACGGTTAGTAGCGAAAGCAAAGGGCGTAACGCATGGAGAATTAAGGCAATAAAAGTATGAAAAAATTTAATGTGACCTATGAACAGATTACAAGCTATACAAATTATTTATACAGCTTATTTAGATGCACGAAAAGGAAAAAGCGAACGTAATGAAATTATGCGCTTTTCCGTAGAACTTGACAGCAATTTAAACAGCTTATACAAGGAACTGGAGGAAAGGCGTTATAAAGTAAGCGGGTACAGACTTATTTATATTTATGTGCCAAAGAAACGGCTTATTATGGCGTTGCAGTTTCGGGATCGTGTTCTGCAATGGGCTATTTATAGGGTACTCAATCCACTTTATGAGAAAACCTACATAAAAGACAGTTATGCTTGTATCAAAGACAGAGGCAGAGAAAAGGCGGCGGCAAGGCTGCAATATTGGTTACGGCAGGTAGACAGAAAGCCAGTACAATACTATTATTTGAAACTTGACATATCGAAATTCTTTTACCGAGTGGATCACGAAATACTGTTAGAGATTTTGAAACGCCGGATCAAGGATCCGAAACTAATAAACCTATTCAGTATCATTATAAATTCGGAGAAAAGAGCCTTCGGGTTGCCGTTGGGCGTGGATCCTTGCGAGGTAGATCCGCGCGAAATGCTATTTGATAAGGGGATGCCGATCGGCAATCTGACAAGTCAGATGTTTGCAAATATCTATATGAATGAATTGGATCAGTATATAAAGCATGAATTACGCCTAAAGTATTTGATTCGGTATGCAGATGATACGATTATTTTGGTGGAGAGCAAAGAAAAGGCGCATTGGGCATTGGGGAAAATTGAAACTTTCCTGCTTGAAAAATTGAGGCTAAATCTTAACAGCAAAACCGCCATAAGACCGGTAAGCTGCAATGTTGATTTTGTGGGGTATGTGATAAACAAAGACGAAATAAGGCTAAGATCCGCGACAGTTAATAGAATGAGATCCCGCATAAAGTACATTGTGAAAGCATACGAGCGCGGCGAAATGACTTTAAAGGAAGTCAACGCAACCATGCAAAGTTATTTCGGTTTGCTAAAGCATTGCACAAATGCGGGGCTGAAAGAAAACATCATAAACGGTTTTGTGCTGCATTGCACCGATGCGGCGCGAGCCAAAGCAAGGGAAAGCCGATAGGCTTTATTTTTTTGCAAGAAAAGGAGGCACACAATGAAAGAATTTTTTGTAGCAACGAGGACACCGGACGCAGCAGGATTGAGCGTATCGGCATTTTTTACGGCAGTAGCGGCAGCATTGGGAAAGATACCGGTTATTTTGATCTTATTCATGGCGGCGGTTGTGATTGATTATGTGACCGGTTGGATCAAGGCAAAGTATTTTTTGAGGGATTGGAACTCAAAAACCGGCTTGCAGGGCATCATCAAGAAAGTTATGTATTTCGTGATGATCGGAACCGCCTTTTTGATTGGGTGGGGCATTAAAGAAATGGGCGCGGGCGCGGGGCTGAATTTGGAATTTGCCCTGCTGATCGGTTGGTATGTTACCGCTGTTATGCTTGTAAATGAGTTTACAAGCATTTTAGAAAATCTTTATGTAATCATGCCGGAGAAGGTGCCGGTTTGGTTGATAAAAACATTAAAGATTGCAGATGAAAAGATCGAGGGCAAGATCAATGATTTGGTTTGCAAAAATCAGAATTGCGAAACCTGCGAATTAAAAGATCGCTGCAATCTGAAAAAAGAAGGAGGCACAAATGGAAATTAAAGAACTGGCAGTAACGGCGGCGGGCATCATTTTTGACAATGAAGGCAACTATGGCAGCGTAAATAAAAATGATAATGGGGCGGTTTCTATCGGTAAGTTGCAATGGCACGCGGATAGAGCCGCCTCCCTGCTTAGAGGGATCATTAAAGCGGAGCCGAGCGCAAAGGGCATTTTAGGCGATGCGCTTTACAAGGAAATTACTGGAGGCGTAAGTTGGGCGGCGCGTATCGTAACAGAGGCAGAGGCGGCAAAGCTGAAAGCAATTTTAACAACCGGCGCGGGAAAAGCGGCGCAGGACGAGCAGGCGATCGCCGATGTAACAACCTACATCAAAAAGGGGCAAAGTTACGGTTTGACAGATGCGGGCGCATTGATCTATTTCGCAGACGGCGTAAACCAGTACGGAACCGCCTCCGCATTATGGAAAACGATCGCGGCAGAGGCGTTAAAGGGCGCGGGCGATGTGCGGGCAATGTATGAGGCAACCACGAAACACACAAATAAATATCTGACACGCCGCAAAAAGGTATATGAAAAGGTTGCGGCGATGCAGGAAAAGGAGGACACCATGACGGAAAAACAGTTAAGGGAAAAGGCAGTAAATACCGCGAAAGCGTGGGCAGGCTGCAAAGAGAGCAACGGCACACACAAACAGATCATCGATCTTTACAATTCAGTAAAGCCCCTGCCGCGCGGGTATGCGGTAAAATATAATGATGCGTGGTGCGCAACTTTTGTTAGCGCAGTAGGCATCGCGGCGGGATTGTCAAGGATTATCCTGCGTGAATGTGGGTGCGGCGCAATGATCGATCTCTACAAGGCGGCGGGGCGTTGGCAGGAAAACGATGCTTATATACCGAGTGCGGGCGATGTGGTTTTTTATGACTGGCAGGACACCGGCAAGGGCGACAATACCGGCTATCCGGATCACGTTGGTTTGGTGTGCGGCGTTTCCGGCAGCACTATTAAAGTAATTGAGGGAAATAAAAATGACGCGGTGGAATACCGCGATATGCAGGCAAATGGTAAGTACATCAGAGGTTACGGATTGCCGGACTATGCGAGCATGGCAACGGCAGCAGTACCGGAAAAACCGGCAACACCGGCGAAAAAAAGCGTTGCGGAAGTAGCGCAGGAAGTGAAAAACGGTAAATGGGGCAACGGAGCCGACAGAAAGCAGCGGTTAGAGGCGGCAGGCTACAATTACGCCGAAGTGCAGGCGGCGGTTAATGCTCTTACGAACGGATCCGGATCGGCAACATACACCGTAAAGCGTGGCGACACGTTGAGCGCGATCGCAAAGAAATATAATACAACGGTTGCCACCCTTGCAAAGCTGAATAACATTAAAAATGTAAATGTTATCAATGTGGGGCAGGTTTTAAAGTTGAGATAAGGAGGCGCACATGGCAGAAAACAAGGCAAATAAGGCGGCAGGAGAGGCACAGGAGCCGCTTAAAAAGGAAAAGACATATAAAGTTACCTGCGGAACATTTAAAGCCCGAAATGAGGCATTACAGAGGGCAGCAGAGGCAAGCAGGGCGGGCGTTCATGTATCGCTGACAATCTGCAAAACGGAGTATAGCCTGCTTTATGCCGAGGGCATGACGAAAGCAGAGGCAGAGGCGGCAAAAAAGGCAATCGAGGCGAAAAAGGTAAAAGCCGAGGTTTCCGAGCAGTAAAGAAAATGTAATTGCAATGTTGGGGTATGGCGCGGTCTATACCCCTTTATTTTTGTGCGCGGAAATATTTTTAAAAATATTACGCAATATGTATTGACATATTGCGTAATATGTAATATAATGAATATATCAAATGAAAGAGAGGTAAAACATCATGAAAGAATTGTTAAAGAGATTAAAAGAGGCAGAGAGAAAAGCAGATGCAGCGGATCGGGAATATGAAAACGATCCGGAAAATGAGGAAAAAGAAAAGGCGTTTGATTTGGCATATAGTGAAGAATGCAAGGCGTTTGAGGCGTTGGCAGGGGCGATAGTAAAGGCGACAGCGGGGAAAATCGACACACAGACAGCGGCGGCGATGATAAGGGGCGGGCGGCAGCAGTTAGAAACTATTTTAGAAATGATGTAGGAGGGCAGGAAAATGGCAGAGTATAGCGTATTGGTACAAGTTGCAATCAAAGAGGCACAGCAGGCGGCAGCAGAGCAAAGGAAGAAAGCCACAGTTTCGGAAACATACGAAGGGCGGCTACTGGAAACGGAATATATAAAGCGCGGCGGCGCAATATGGCAGCAAATAAGGGTTGACGGAAAAGTAACAAGCGAAAACAGAGTATATAAAGTAAATTCTGATAAACCATATACAAGGGGTTTCGGGCGGTACTGGTATTTGGACGATGAGGCAAAAGAGGCGATGCGGGCAGCTTTATAAAAATTTGAAAATATTACGCAATATGTATTGACATATTGCGCAATATGCGTTATAATATTCATGTAAACAGTTAAGGGGCGGCACAAAGGAAAGGAAACAAGCCCCATGATAAAGTTAATAGAAGTTTTGGCAGAAATAGCAATAGTGACAGTCATTGTCTTAGAGATAATCGAGGACATAAAAAATAGGGTTGACAGCGACCAAACCGACAACCCCAAAGACGATAAAGAGCAGTAGCAACTAAGTAACCAAAGCCCCTTAACTGATTTACATTATATCATGGGAGCCGGAAAAGTCAAGAAAGGAGGGCTGAAAATGCGATCCAACAATGAATTTAACCAAATTGCATACCAAAACGACTATATCAAAGAAAAGTACGACCGGATCAATTTAACGGTGCCAAAGGGCAGAAAGGAGGAAATAAAGAAAAGGGCAGCAGCAGCGGGAAAAAGCGTAAACGAATATATTAACAGTTTAATTGATGATGATATGAACTAAAAAAGTGGCGCGTGTAAAGGGCGGCAGGTAGACTATTACCCGCCGCCCTTTAATGTGTGCAGAAAGTGAGATAATACAATTATGAGTAAACAACTTACATATAATGACCGGTTGCGGTTGGAGGTACTTATTAAGGCAAAGCACAAGCCGAAAGAGATCGCGGAAATTCTGCATTTTCATGTAAGCACGATTTATAGGGAATTGAACCGAGGGCAATTTGAGGCCTTAAATTCAGATCTTACAAAAGAAATGAGATACAGCCCCGATATAGCGCAGCAGCATAAAGAGGAGGTTTTAGCTGCAAAGGGCGCGGATTTGAAAATCGGGAATGAGCAGGCATTTGCTGACCGGATAGAGGAAATTATAATCAATGAGGGGTACAGCCCTGCGGCGGCACTGGCAAAAGTGAAAGCTGAAGGATATGATTTTTCAATATGCGTAACAACTCTATACAGTTACATTGATAAGGGCGTTTTTCTGAATTTGACAATGAAACACCTGCCGGAAAAGAGGAAAGGGGAAAAGAAGCACAAGCGGAAAACCACACAAAAGCGGGCTACAAAGGGGGAGAGCATCGAGAACAGACCGGACGAAATAGACACGCGGGAGGAATTTGGACATTGGGAAATGGATACCGTTGTAGGGGCGCGGGGAGTTTCTAAAAAATCTTTATTGGTACTGACAGAGAGAAAAACGCGCAAGGAAATTATATTTTTACTGAAAGATCATACATCGGCAGCAGTTGTAAAGGCATTAGACCGGTTGGAAAGAAAGTTAGGAAAGAAATTTAGAGAAATCTTTAAAAGCATTACCGTAGACAATGGATCCGAGTTTGCGGATTGGGAGGGCATGGAGCGATCCAAGCGCAGCAAAAAGAAAAGGACGAAAATATATTACTGTCACCCATATAGCAGTTGGGAACGAGGCAGCAATGAGAACCAAAACAAATTAGTACGCCGTCACATTCCAAAGGGCGTTAATTTTGATGATAAGACGCAGGGGGATATTGATAATATAGCGGAGTGGATCAACAACTACCCGCGCCGCCTACATGAGTACAAGACAGCAGAGGAATTATATAATAAAGAATTGGAAAAGATTGCAGCATAGAACAAATGTTCGTTATGCGAGTAGCTTTTATTTCGTGCGCCCATTTTTAGGCATCGCAGCAGGCGATCCGGAACCGGATCAGCATCACACAAACACATAAATTTACAAAATGTGAAAGTTGCACAATAAAACAGTATATCTATTGTGCGTATTGCCGAAAGTGAAAAAATCAAAAAAACTTTCGCATTTAATGTTGACATTTTCAGTATGTGCAAATATAGTAGTTTTGCCTTTTCCTGCCACAAAATGTATGCTATAATGTATTAAACAAAAAGACGGATGCATGAGAAAATGCACAAAACCGCTGGGGATGAGAATCTCTTGGGGTTTTGCTGGCGTTTTTCCGGCATGTGCAAAAATCCTTCCTGTGATTATTCTGTCCCGGGGAGATAACAATAACTGATATGAACGAGGTAATTTATGGCTAAAGCAACTGATTATGGTGCATCCAGCATTACGGTGCTGGAGGGCCTGGAGGCGGTGCGCAAGCGTCCGGGCATGTATATTGGCAGCGTGTCCACCAAGGGCTTGAATCATTTGATCTACGAGATTGTGGACAATTCCGTGGACGAGCATCTGGCGGGCTTCTGTGATACCATCCGGGTAACTCTGGAGGCGGACGGATCCGCCACCGTCAGCGACAACGGCAGAGGCATTCCTGTGGGGATGCATGAGAAAGGCATCAGCGCCGAGCGGCTGGTGTTCACCACGCTGCATGCGGGAGGAAAATTTGACAATAGCGCTTATAAGACCAGCGGCGGTCTCCACGGGGTGGGCTCCTCGGTGGTGAATGCGCTTTCGAACCGATTGACCGTGACGGTCAAACTGGGCGGCTGTATCTATCAGGATCAATATGAGAAGGGCTTACCTGTGGTGGAACTGGAAAACGGCCTGCTTCCTATCATCGGCAAGACCAGGGAGACGGGCACTACCATTAATTTCCTGCCGGATGACACGATCTTTGACAAGACCCGTTTCAAGGAGGATGAGGTTAAGAGCCGTCTTCATGAGACCGCTTACCTGAACCCTGAACTGACCATCATTTTTGAGGATAAGCGTAAGGAGGATCCTGAACAGATCACATTCCATGAGCCGGAGGGGATCATAGGGTTTATCAAGGATATGAACAAGGGGGATGAACCTGTTCATGAGTGTATTTACTTTAAGGGTGAATCTGAAGGCATTGTGGTTGAGGCAGCTTTTCAGTATGTGAATGAGTTTCATGAGAATGTGCTGGGCTTCTGTAACAATATCTACAACTCCGAGGGAGGCACCCACCTGACGGGCTTTAAGACCCAGTTTACCAATGTGATCAACACCTATGCCCGGGAATTGGGAATTTTAAAGGAGAAGGATGTGAATTTCACCGGAGCGGACGTGCGCAACGGCATGACGGCGGTGGTGTCCATCAAACATCCGGATCCCCGCTTTGAGGGGCAGACCAAGACAAAACTGGATAATCAGGATGCCGCCAAGGTGGTGGCCAAGGTCACCGGCGAGGAGATCGTTAGGTATTTTGACCGCAATTTGGAGGTATTAAAGAGTATTATCGGCTGCGCGGAGAAAGCCGCCAAAATCCGTAAGACGGAGGAGAAGGCCAAAACCAATATGCTGACAAAGCAGAAATTCTCCTTTGATTCCAACGGCAAGCTGGCCAACTGTGAGTCAAAGGATCCCTCCAAATGCGAGATATTTATCGTGGAGGGAGATTCCGCAGGAGGCAGCGCCAAGACGGCCCGGGATCGCAGTTTCCAGGCGATTCTGCCCATTCGGGGCAAGATTCTGAATGTGGAGAAGGCCAGCATTGACAAGGTCCTTGCCAACGCGGAGATCAAGACCATGATCAATGCCTTCGGATGCGGTTTTTCCGAAGGGTACGGCAACGATTTTGACATCAGCAAGCTGCGATACGACAAGATAATTATAATGACGGATGCGGATGTGGACGGTTCCCATATCTCCATGCTGCTTTTGACTTTATTTTATCGGTTTATGCCGGAATTGATCTATGAGGGGCATGTGTATATCGCCATGCCGCCCTTGTACAAGGCCATGCCCTCCAAGGGTAAGGAGGAGTATCTTTATGACGACAAGGCGCTGGAGAAGTACCGCAAGCGGCATAAGGGGCCGTTTACGCTGCAGCGCTACAAGGGTCTGGGCGAGATGGATGCCCAGCAGCTGTGGGAGACTACGCTGGATCCTGCCACACGGATGATGAAGCGGGTGGAGATCGAGGACGCGCGGCTGGCCACGGATCTGACCAGTACTTTGATGGGGACGGATGTGCCGCCTAGAAGGGCGTTTATTTATGATCATGCTACGGACGCGGAGTTGGACTATAATGCGTAGAAAGGGCGTTGGGGTTAAAGGGGGCTCGGGGTTAAAGCGGTCTCGTCCCGGGCGGGCAGTATGCCCTTGCTGCGACATGCTCTCGCTCGATGTTCTCCGTAGCGATACGTAAGCGGGCAAAGTACGCCCGCCAAGTACCGACGGTTCGCCACGGTCGCTGCAAGGACATACTGCCCGCCCGGGACTCGGGACTGTTGAGCGGTTACTTTCTTTGAAAGGGGAAAGCATTTTACAATTTTTCAATTAGTTTGGGATGAAAGGGGAGCAGAAAATGGAATACGGAGATTGGGTTAGGCAGGGACTTGAGGGCGAGGCAGCTTTAAAGCTGATTTTGTGCGGAAGTGTGGAAAAGGCGGAAAACGGTAAGGTGGGAGTGGTCGCTGTTGTCTATGCCACCGAGGAAAAGTCTTTGGCAAAGAAGAAACTGGAAGAACTGACCGCCGCTTACCCGGACAATTATTACATGGTTTACAGTGTGCCATTGGATACGGATTTGACGGCTCTGGGGCATTATCCATCCATTGAGATTTCTATGGAGGATTTACAATAGTTTTGAACCTGATAATTTTTGAAGGTTCAGAATAACGGGGGTATGAGGGAATATGGCGGAAATTAAGATGGTAGTGACAGATTTGGACGGGACTTTGCTCAGGGATGATAAGAGCATCTCGGCGTACACCGAAAAGATTATTGAGAACGTGCGGCAGAGGGGCATTCTTTTTGTGATTGCGACGGCGCGGCCCATCCGGGCGGTGAAGAAATTTCTGCCCTGGGTTTCTTATGACGCGGCGGTTTTCCACAATGGAGCCGTGGTGGAGGAAGGTGATTGCAGGCTGGGGAAAACCGGGATTGAGAATCCGCTGGAAATCGTGACGGCTATTTTGCGGGATAAGCCGGATACTAAAATTGCGGTGGAGTCCAATGATGTCATGTACAGTAATTTTGACGCGGGAGAATTTTGGGCCGGGATCGAATATACGTCCACGGCGGATTTTCGGGAGATAGAGGATCTGGTTGCCGACAAAATCATCATCGGGGCAAAGTCTGTCGAGGAGATGAATGTCTTTCAGCCCTACCTCGGTGAGGGACTGTACATACAACTTTCGGAGAACAGAATAGCGACTATTCACAATAAGCAGTCTTCCAAGGTGGGCGGAATCCGGCTGATTGCGGAAAAACATGGTATTTCCCTGGATCAGGTGGCAGCCTTTGGAGATGACTACAATGATATAGAGATGCTGGGGGCATGTGGGATCGGCATCGCGGTGGAAAATGCCCTGGATGAGGTCAAAGCCGCCGCAGCGCAGATCTGCGGGAGCAACGAGTCGGACGGGGTGGCCAGGTGGCTTGAGGAAAATCTGACGCATGGAGTTGACTAATGAAAAGCATTATCCTGGTTGTAGATGATGACAAAACCAATTTGACTCTGGCCCAGAAAATTCTCCTGCCGGAGTATCGCTTTGCGGCATGCAATTCGGGTATGGCCGCGCTGAAATATCTGGAAAACAACCATCCGGATCTTATTCTGCTGGACATTAATATGCCGGATATGGATGGCTTTGAAGTGATGGAACGGCTGCGGCTGAAAGAGGAGACTGCATCCGTTCCGGTTATTTTTCTGACAGCTGACAATCTGGCCCAGACGGAGGTAAAATGCTTCCAGATGGGAGCGGTGGACTTTGTGACAAAGCCCTTTATGCCGGATATTTTGCTGAGCCGTGTGAGTAAGACGCTGGAGCTTGAGCACTACCGGCACAATCTGGAGGCCATGGTAAAGGAGCAGGCGGACAGGATCACCGAGGATGCCAGGCGCATAAGCAGGATTCAGGAATCCGTGATTGTGGGAATGGCCAACCTGATCGAAAGCAGGGACGGCAGTACCGGGAAACATGTAAAGAATACGCAGAGATACGTTAGAATGATTGCGGAGGAACTGTACAGGAGAGGGCTTTTTGCGGAGCAGCTGACAGAGATGTTTATAGAAGATCTGTGCAAGGCAGCGCCGCTTCACGATGTGGGAAAAATCAAGGTGCCGGACGCGATACTGCAAAAGCCCGGCAGGCTCACCCAGGAAGAATTTGAGACGATGAAAATGCACACTACATACAGCCGCAAAATCATACATATGATCATCGGTGATGTGGAGGACGAGCATTATGTGACGATTGTGGAGGATATTGCCATGTACCACCACGAGAGATGGGACGGCACGGGATATCCCACAGGACTGTCCGGGGAAAGCATTCCCCTGGCGGCGCGGATCATGTCTGTGGCGGATGTGTTTGACGCTCTGTATGAGGAGCGGGTCTATAAGCCGCCTGTCCGTCCCATTGAACGGATTATGCAGATTATGTCCGAGGGCAGGGGGACTCAGTTTGACCCGGTCATCATCGACGTGTTTATGGAAATGCTGCCCATGCTAAAAAAGACGTTAAACATAGAGTAATCGATGCCTAAAGCGGGCACATATGCATCACCTGGTAGTGTGCTGGCAGGAAACATACGGAACTCAAACAGTATGTTTCCGAGAAGTACACTGATGAATGTCTGAACGCCTAAAGCGGGCACATATGCATCACCCGGTAGTGTGCTGGCAGGAAACATACGGAACTCAAACAGTATGTTTCCGAGAAGTACACTGATGAATGTCTGAACGCCTAAAGCGGGCAGACATTTATCACCCGGTAGTGTGCTGGCAGGAAACATACGGAACTCAATTAGGAGGATTTACCTTGGATAACAGCAGGATGAAAAACGAAAAAGCCAACAAAAAATCAGAGCGGATTGTGCTGTGGGTATTCACGGTTTTTATGCTTTCCATGTTTGCTTCCTCCTTTTTGCTGGGGTGGAGCCTGATTGAGAAAGAAATTATCGTTGTGACGGTGCTCAGCAGCTGGTTTATCCATTTAAGGCAGTTTTGGAGTCATGAGGCCCGTACAAAATGGATTGCCGTTATGGCTTGGGTGGATTTTGGTGTCTATGCGATACATGCCACCAGCTTTACGTCCCTGTTAGCCACCATGTCCGCCTTAATTGTACTGCTGGGCATATTTTTTATGCCGCAGATTGTCTATATGGGGCTCTTTTTTTCCACGCTCATTCTCCTTTACCATGGGTTTGTGGCACACACCATTACGGCCAGCACAGCCAATGACGTTCTCCGGGTAATACTGCATATTATCTCATCTTATGCGGTCTCTGCCGTTACTCTGTTTATGATATCCGCACAGAGGGAAACCCAGGAACGGATGATTGAAAATATACGGGAATTGGAGATCGCCCAGCGGAGCAAGGATGACTTTATCGCGAATGTCTCTCATGAAATCCGCACACCGATCAATGCCGTATTCGGCATGAGTGAGGCAATTTTGCAGGAGGACCTTCCGGTAAATGTGAGAAAGGATGTCATCGACATTCAGACCGCAGGCAGAAATCTTCTGTCCGCGGTCAGCAATATTCTGGACTTTTCGGAGTTGGAGAGCGGCAGGGTGGAACTGGCTGAGGAGAGTTATAACATTACCTCCACAATAACGGATATCATCAATATGACGCTGACCATGTACAATGGCAAGCATCTGGAACTTGTGGTGGACTGTGATGCCGATCTCCCAAGCAATCTGCTGGGAGACGAGCAGAAACTCCGGCGTGTCGTTATGAATCTGATGAGCAATGCCGTGAAGTTTACCAGGGAGGGCGGTATTGTGCTGCGCATCAGCAGCAGAAAAGAGGAATACGGAATCAGTCTGATGGTCAGCATCAAAGATTCGGGCATAGGCATGGAACTGGCCGATATGGAAAATATTTTCGCCAGTTTCAGTCAGGTCAATTCCAGGCGCAACCGGGAGGAAGGCGGCGTTGGGCTGGGACTGGCCATTGCCCGTTCCCTGATTATGAGTATGGGCGGATTCATCACCGTAAACAGCACTCCAGGGAGCGGAAGTGAATTTCAGTTCACGATCCCGCAAAAGGTTCTGGACGAAACTCCTATTGTATCCGTGAAAAACAAGATGCATATTCATGCGGTGAGTTATATCAATATGGCTAAGTACGATTATTCCCTCATTCGTGAAGGGTATGAGAACTGTATCCGCCATATTTCCCAGCAGCTGGGTATCCCGCTGATTGCCTGTAAGAATCTGGTGGAATTGAAACGCCGCCTGGAGCGCGGCAATTTCAGCCACGTTTTTATCAGTTGGGAAGAGTATTGTGAGGACAGAAGCTTTTTTGAAAAGCTGGCGAAGGAGACCACGGTTGTACTGATTCTTGATTACAATCAGGAAACCCGGGGCGGCAGCAACATGCTTCGGATCTATAAGCCTTTTTCCATATTATCCATAGCGTCGGTGTTTAACGGACGGAAAATCGCACAGGGCGGGGAATATCAAAGTACCAGTGAGGTTCGTTTTGCGGCTCCCACTGCCAAAGTCCTTATAGTGGATGACAACGCCATGAACCTGAAGGTTATGGCCAGGCTCCTGCTGCCTTACCAGATCAATGCATATATGGCCGGCAGCGGCAGGGAGGCGCTGGAAAAGATAGAAAATATGGAATTTGACTGTGTATTTCTGGATCACATGATGCCGGAGATGGACGGCGTGGAGACCCTGCACCGAATCCGCCAGAAACCGGGCGCATATTATCAAAAACTCAATGTGATTGCGTTCACGGCCAACGCCATAGGCGGTGCCAGGGAAATGTTTATCTCGGAGGGCTTTAACGATTTTATCGCCAAACCCATAGAACTCAGTGTGCTGGATCGTATACTGCGCCGATATATTCCGGCGCGGAAGCAGATTGCCATATCGGAAAGCAAGGAGGAAAGCGAGTGTTTCTGTACCGAAAATGAGAAGAAAACAGAGGGCATGAGCAGGACAAGTGAATCGGAAAAGTATTCGCCTGACAGGGATGACTTTAAAGCCTTTGAGGAACTTGCCAAGGCGGGAATCCATGTGAAGCAGGGGATGACATACTGCGGCGATAAGGAGGGATTCCGCGAGATTGCCGGTATTTTTCATGCGGAAGGCGCCAGGCGGAAAGCGCTTCTCCAACAATATTTTGATGAGCAGGATTGGAAAAACTATGCGATTACGGCCCATGCGTTAAAGAGCAATTCCAAGGGAATCGGAGCGGATGATCTATCTGATCTCGCCCTCAAACTGGAAATGGCCGGTAAAGAGAACCATATTGACTATATTCTGGAGCACCACAGAGAGTTGTTGGATGCACATGAAGCACTGCTGAATATCCTTGCCAGTAATTCATTTATTTATCCGAAGGGAAATGCAGATGGAGGGCTGACAAAAGCCGGCATGACCGGAGAGCAGACGAAGCAGGCGGCGGAAAGGAACGGAGAGAAGGAAGAGCGCCAGGCTATGTCCCGGGAGTTGGATAAGCAGGTCATAACGGAAAGAATAGCACTGTTGAAAGAGAAGCTTTCCAGCTTTGAGAGCGATGGTTTGGACGATATTCTGGATGAACTGGCTCATTACCAATATAACGGGGGACCGCTCCGGGAATTGACAGATGAGATCAAGAGATTGACAGATGATTTTGATTTCCTTGGCGCGTCCGAGGTGCTGGATGCATGGAAGGAAAGATCCGGAGAAAGGGCATAGTGATAAGCAGAAAGGTCAGGATACACAGTTATGATCAAGAAAATGCAGACTTTTATACAAGCACTGTTTAGCAGGGAACTGGAACTTCAGGAACGGCTTGTGAGAATGGTTTTTTCCATGGCTTTTATTGCATCCATTATAGGGATGGGGCGCATATTGCTGGGAGCGGACCGCATTGTGCTGATTGCACTGATTCCCATGTGTGTTCTCTCCGGAATAGCCTTGTGGATCACTGTCAAATTCCATAGGATCAAGTTTGCCTCCTGGCTGCTGATCATCACTACCAATGTGTTTTTGCTGCCCATGGTCTTTCTCTTAAGCGGCGGTGTGGAGAGCGGTACGCCAATCTGGTTTGTACTGGGACTGGTATATGTCTTTTTGCTGCTTAAGGGCAGAGAATTTGCTGCGGCCCTGGCTGTTTCCATGGTCTCATATGCTCTTACATATTATGTTTCCTACAGATATCCGGATGTCCTGGCGCCGGTGATCGGACGATTTTATACTTTGGGCGATTCCTATGTGACGCTGATCTGCATCAGCTGTTTTGTGGGCATACTGCTTAAAAGCCAGATTGCGACATATGAGAGGGAACGATTGTTGATCGAGAAACAGAAGGAGGAGATTGAGCGGATCGCTCACGCAAAGGACACCTTTTTTGCCAATATGAGCCATGAAATCCGAACTCCCATCAACACGATTATCGGGCTGAATGAAATGATATTGCGGGAGGATATTTCTGATGAAATCGCTGAGAATGCCATCAATATCCAAAACGCCAGCAAGATGCTGCTGACAACAATAAACGATATCCTTGATTTGTCCAAGCTGGAATCCGGCAAGATGGAGCTGGTGCTGACCCAGTATGAGGTCAGCACAATTTTCAGTGATCTGGTAAATCTGATCTGGATTCGGGCGCAGCAGAAGGAGTTGGAATTTATAGTTGATATTGACCCCGAAATCCCCTCCATGCTGTACGGCGATGAAGTGCGGCTTAAGCAGGTAATCGCCAATTTGCTGACCAACGCGGTAAAATATACGGAGACAGGCTCTGTCATACTCTCTGCCAAGGGAGAGCGCGTGGAATCGGATGTCATTCTTCTGCGTATTTCCGTGGAGGATACAGGCAAGGGACTGCGCAAGGAGGACCTGGAAAATCTGTTTGACTCCTTCAAGCGCATAGACGAGAAGGAGAACCGCAATATAGAGGGAACAGGACTGGGGCTTACCATTTCCAGACAGCTTATAGAGATGCTGGGCGGAAAGATTTATGTGGACAGTGTATACCATAAAGGCTCTGTCTTTACGGTGGAACTGCGGCAGCACATAGTAAATCCACGGCCCATCGGTATCATTGATTTCGCCGCGCAGAATCAGCTGGCCAACCGCACGAAATACAAGCAGCGTTTTGTGGCGCCGGAGGCCAGAATACTGGTGGTGGATGACAATGACATGAACCGCATGGTGGCAGTCAAGCTGCTGCGCAGTACTAAGATAAAGGTGGACACGGCGGCCAGCGGAAAAGAATGTCTGAAAAAGACGGCGGAAAATACCTATCATGTCATATTGATGGACCATATGATGCCGGAGATGGACGGGGAAGAGACCTTAAAGGCCGTGCGGGTACAGGCCCGGGGCTATTGTCAGAAGACGCCGGTGATTGCCCTGACCGCCAATGTGATGTCGGACGCCGGTCAGGTCTATCGGGATATGGGGTTCGACGGTTATCTCGCCAAGCCTGTCAACGCGGCGCTCTTGGAGACCAGCCTGCTGAAATACCTGCCTCAGGAGTTGGTTGAATATTTTGGCGAGGAAGATTCTTCGGATTCTGATGAAATAGGTTCTATCAATCAGTTAAGCAGCGCCAGAAAAAGAAAAGTCGCCATCACGGCGGATTGCATCTGCGACCTGCCAGGGGAATTGCTGGACAGGTTTCAGATCAGGCTTATGTATACATATGTCCATACGAAAGAGGGGCGCTTCTGCGATCTTACAGAGGTATCCTGCGACAGTTTGCTGGAATATCTGCAGACAGAGGGGAATTATGCCCATTCTTCCACGGCGCCGCCGTCAGAATACGAATATTTCTTTGCGGACACATTGGAAAAGGCGGAGCATGTTCTTCACATTACGGCCACTACCAGTTTAAGCGGCGCATACCCCTATGCACTGCAGGCCAGTAAAAGCTTTGACAACGTCACGGTGTTTGACTCGGAACATATCAGCAGCGGTCATGGTCTGGTGGTTCTGTATGCGGCCGCTCTGGCGGAAAAGGGAATGGGTATTGAGGAGATCTGTGAGGAGTTGGAACAGTTCAAGAACCTTGTGTGCTCCAATTTCCTGGTGCCAAACACGGCGGCTTTATATCGCAACGGGAAGCTTGGCGGCCTGGTCCATAAGATCTGCAGCTGCCTGAATCTGCATCCTGTTCTTCGGATGTCCCAGAATAAGCTGAAACTGTGGAAGATAGAGACAGGTAATATGCGGCGGATGGACAGAAAATATGTGAGGGCGCTGCTTCATAACAGCAGACAGATCGACAAGCGTATTTTATTTCTCACCTATGCCGGCTGCAGTATCCGCCAGTTGGATGAGATTCTTAAGGAAGTGGAAAAATATGCAAAGTTCGATAAAATCATTTTGCAGAAGGCATCTGCCACGGTTTCCAGTAACTGCGGCATCGGGATCTTCGGATTGATGTTTGTCAGGAAGAGGGAGTTGTAAGTTGTGAAAAGATGTATAGAGGCCGTTTTCCTGCTATGCTGCGTTGTTTTGCTGCTGGCGGGTGCGCAGGGGGAGAAAGAGTCTTTGCCGGATGGCCATCCGGCCGATTACTGCTGGGATTATGGTCCAGTTTACTATGATTTTTTGCAGGAATATATTTCCGGTAGAGAGGCGGGATGTGAGGCCGAATTTTCTCTGCTTTTTATCGACGATGACGATATTCCGGAACTGTTGATCTTTCAGGATGGCAAAGGCGCAGGAGCGAAGGTATATTCCTGCCGCGAAGGGCAAGTGGCAGAACTGGGAGAATATGGCTATGGCTCCTCTGGCGACATGCTTTATCGTGAGAGAAGCGGTGTTGTTATCGATCACTTTTTAGGGGACGGGCCATATTTCGGAGATCATTTCTATTTTTACGAGATCGGGAATGGAACCAGCAGGGAACTGTGCCATTTATACTCCGGTGGTTTTTACTCGGAGGAGAATGAGGAATATACACAATTTTATGAGATAGATGGCGCCTCTGTCCCAAAAGATACTTTTGACGCGAAATGGAATGAACTATCGGATAATCATGATGGTGTTTTTTATGAGAAATCCTATTCTCTGGAAGAGGCGGATTTTTTATCCACGTTTACCCGGGCTATAGAGGATATCCGTTCGGATTTGGCGGCACAGCAGCTGCTGTGGAAGAGGGATTCCGAGCCGGTTTTGGAACAGGTCGCCCGGCAGGAGGAGGTGCTGGCCGCCTATGAGGCAGTTTTGGAGGAACTTGCGCGGAAATGGAGTGATACGGGGAGATTTTCCCTGATTTATCTGGACGGCGACCATATTCCCAAACTGGCGTTCACGGAAGGTTATGGGCATACTGCCCCTGTATATATTTATACCTATGACCAGGGGGAAGCCGTCCTTGAGAGAAATTCCGGAAACGGGGTCATCACTGCCCATACTTCCATAAAGGATGTGGATATGGGAGAGGCATTGCGGGAAGAACTACAGACTTTGATTTTGTCTCAGTATGACACCTTGAAAAGAAATCTGCTTATCAAGGCAGGTGTGGAGGAGGATGCAATTCTCCTGATGGATTACGACGATTATGACGGCAACGGCACATATGAGGCATTTGCGTTTGTGGGGGAAAGTTATGAATATTCCGGAACCATTGGCTACAGCGGCCATTTCTGGTTTGTGGGAGCAGACAGGTGTATGCAGCTGCCGAACAGGCATGGGGCCGGATACCGCAAGATCGATGGGCTGATGCTGTTGGGACACAAACAAAAATATCTCTATTACCATTCCGATTACTGCCTTACGGCTAATATCAGCGGAATCTGGACGGTGGAGAACGGAAAGCCGGTGGAGGTTTGCCTGCCCCAGAGCGGAGAGGTGTCATATACCGGAGATCCTTATGGATTTGACCTATGGGTGGACAGCTATAACAATTATTATGAACCGGACGGGGATCTCTGGAGCGGGCATACCTGGAGACCTTACTTTTATCATTATGACTGGGAAACCGGGTGGCTTAAGCCTGACGAAAGCGAGAATCTTTCTGCAGAAGAGTTAGAGGAACTCTGCGGATTTGATCTTGCGGCGGAGGTGGAGGCGGAAGGCTATGAGGTGACGGCTATTGTCAGGTGGCAGCCCAGTAATATTGTGACAATTAACTACACGATTCCGATTAACGAGTCCGGCATTATAACTTATGAAAACATAGTGTGGGATTGTGAGACAAAGAATTACTGGAACGGTGCCGCATCCTGGAAGAACGCAGGATATGGCGGAAGCATATAGAGGGAGTATTTTATGAAAATAGCAATCTATGAAAGCCTGCCTGACGAGGCAAGGCAAATACGGCAGACGGTGTTTGTAGAAGAACAGGGGTTTTGCGAAGAGTTTGACCGGACAGATGACGAGGCCGCGCATTTTGTGGTGTATCTGGAAGACTCCCGGCCCGTGGCGACCTGTCGTGTGTTTTGGGATCCTGCGGCGGAGGGGTACGTCCTTGGGAGATTCGCGGTACTCAGGGAATGCCGGGGGAAAAATATAGGTTCCGCCATGATGGCGGAAGCGGAAAAGTATGTGCGGAAAGCAGGCGGCAGAAGTCTTGCTCTGCATGCCCAGTGCCAGGTAAGCGGGTTCTACAGAAAACTGGGTTTTGCAGAATATGGAGAGGCTGAGGACGAACAGGGATGTCCCCATGTCTGGATGAAAAAGGAAATTTCGGTGAATTTTCTGACTGTGAATGGCAGAGAATATCCAATCATAAAGTTGTTGGGAAAAGGAAAGGGCGGATACTCCTATCTGGCGTTAGATGGAGAACAAAAAGTGGTGGTAAAGCAGATTCACCATGAGCCCTGCGCTTATTACCGATTTGGTGATAAGCTGGAATCAGAGTTACGGGATTATAAACGGCTACAGGGCATCGGCATTCCCATGCCAAAGCTACTAGAGATTGATCTGCAAACGGAGCGCATAGTCAAGGAATTTATTGACGGAAAGACTGTGTACGAAATGGTATTGCATGAGGAACTGCCCGATGGCTGCAAATTGCAGGTTGAGGAGATGTGCCAGCTTCTATATCCTGCCAACACCAATATTGACTATTTCCCTACCAATTTTGTATTGCAGGGTGATAAACTCTACTATATTGATTATGAGTGTAATGATTACATGGAAGAGTGGAACTTTGAGAATTGGGGGAGCAAATACTGGTCCAAGACTTCGGAATTTTTGAAATATATGGAGGAGCAGGGAGATAATTTATGTTGTACTATTTGAAAGCCGCGGAAAAGGACTGTGACAAAATCTTTGAATTGGTGCAGGACACAATTCAGACAATATATCCCCGATATTACCCACAGGAGGTAGTTGCTTTTTTCTGCGGACTTCACAACAGAGATGCCATCTGTGAGGACATTCAAAAGGGTTTAGTGAGAATCCTTATGCAGAAACAGGAGATAGTAGGGACTGGCAGCTATCGGGACAATCATATTACCAGAGTATATGTGGCCCCGGAATATCAGGGTTTGGGATATGGAACCCGTATTGTGGAGTATCTGGAGGAGGAGATTTCCCGGCAATACGCGACAGTCTGTCTGGATGCCTCCCTGCCTGCAAGCTGTCTCTATGAAAAGCTGGGATATCGGACTATCCATCATGAGAGATATGGTGTGGAGAACGGTGTTTCGCTGGTATACGAGATTATGGAAAAGCGCCTGGCTTCTTTTTCAGACAGCGGACAGGCAAAGCTGATTATTCTGCGGGGCAACTCCGGCAGCGGAAAAACCTCTGCGGCCCGGGAACTACAGAGGAAATTCGGCAGAGGAACACTGGTCATTCCCCAGGACACAGTGCGGCGGGAACTGCTGTGGGCCAGAGACGGCATAGGAACCATGGCACTACCCCTTTTGATGGATTTGCTGGAATATGGAAAGAAAAACAGTGCGGTCACCATTCTGGAGGGCATACTATATTCTGACTACTACAGGCCATTGTTTCAAAGGGCGCTTGAGGAATACGGATCCAACATATATGCGTATTATTATGATCTGCCTTTTGAGGAAACTCTGCGCAGGCATGGCACAAAGCCCAACCGTTTTAGTTTCGGCGAGGAAGATATGCGGAGATGGTGGAGAGAGAAAGACTATATCGGCATTATCCCGGAGGAAATTATCACAGCGGATGTGAGTCTTTCGGAGGCAGTGGATAGGATTTATCGGACGGTAAGCAACTCGTCGCGCAATAGGCATGACAATTGTGTAAACGATTGTAGATATACTACATAACGCCAGAATTTACCGTATTGCACTGGTTAAACGTATAGGCTTAAGTTATGTAGTCAGGTTACTCGGAAATTTTAACTGTTAAGCAGTATAAATGACAGGAAGGAGAATTAAATGCGGCAGCTGGAAAAATATTGTATGGATGTCCGCTGTATGAACGGTGTGGACACCTATATTATATCTCCTGCGCATTATGAGGATCTGCTTCAGGATACAGAGCTTATGGAGAGACTGTGCGGGACGGAAGAGGAGAGGCCGTATGTGACGGAAACAGAAAAAGAACGGCGGGTTGATGAGATAGTTAGATGGCTGGTTGGGATAGTGGAGACATGCAAAGAAAAAGAGGTTCTGTATCTTGCCTTTATCCGGCATAAGGCGTGGAAATCCTTTCAGTGGGAGCCTCTCTACTGTTATCGGCGGGAAGGCATTTTCTATCATGTCATGTATTTTGAATCCTGGATGTGCAGGGAATGCGGATATATACTGCGGGCACCTTTAATCAAGCCCATGGTCGAGCATGATCCGAATATTTATAGCGGGACTGAAAACCGATGGCCGGATACCCCGCCTGTTTTCCAAAAGGTAAACTGTCCGCAATGCGGAAAGTTCCTACAGTGCCATTGGATTCTTCTGTAAGAGGAATATTTGCTTTTTTTGTTTGAGTATGGGCGGGGGAGTATGCTATAATCAATTTGCCGGAAGAAACAGTATCACTGGTTTAGCGGTTTTTTTGGAATATGGCGGGTTTCTATGTAGGAGGACAGGGAAATGATTCTGCTTGTGATTGATACGCAAAAGGGCATAACCAATGAAAGGCTGTATGCCTTCGAGAAATGTAAAAACAATATTAAGCTTCTGATTTCCGAGGCGAGAAAGCACAAGGTGGAAATCGTGTATGTCAGGCATGACGACGGCCCCGGCACTGGTTTTTCCGTGGGGGATGAGGAATTTGAAATCTATGAGGAGTTTGCCCCGGCGGAAAATGAGCGCGTCTTTGACAAGACCGTAAACAGTGCCTTTCATAGTTCCACGGGCCTAATGGATTATCTGGCAAAGAAGGGCGAGAGGCAGATAATGCTTGTGGGTCTGCAGACAAATTTCTGCATAGATGCAACCATCAAGAGCGGCTTTGAACATGGCTATGAGATATTTGTGCCAGAATACGCCAATTCCACCTTTGACAATGACTATATGAAAAAGGACGTGTGTTATCACTATTACAATGACTTTATCTGGCCCCAGAGATATGCGCAGTGTATCTCCATGGCGGAGGCCGTGGACAGGATCGGGAAATGCGCCATAAGTTGAAGGAGATAATCCATGATGGAACTGACCAACGAACAACGCAAATATTTAGGATTGGAATTGATAGAACCATCCTGGGAACGAGTTGAAATACCAAACAACTGTGTCAAGCCAGAATTGTCCACCGGGAAGATTATTTTATATTTTGACGGGGATGTGCTGCGAAAGGAAATTTCTGTGGATAAAAATGGTCGTTATCTGGAGGAATCCCGCTTTCTGAAGACACAGGATAACCGCAGCATGATTGCTCCCATAACGGAAAAGGGGAAGCCAAAACGATTGAACGGTGTCAATCTACAGAGATGCACATCAAAGGGAATGTATTTCAGATATGAAGGCGGTTATGTGACGCTGGCCAATTATTCGACACAGCGGACCTATTACTCGTCTGCGTTCGCCGGGCTGTCTGCAATGTCGGAGGAAGATATGCAGGATTTTCTGGCACAGTGGATTGCGGATACGGATGAGGCAAAGCTGGAACACATCCATGCCTTTGCAAATGCCAAACGTCAACACTGTAAATTTAAGGAGGGGGATTTTTTCCGTTTTTCCATAGACCGCACCCATTATGGATATGGGCGGATTCTGCTGGATATCTATAAGATGAAAAAAAGCGGAGAAAAGTTCTGGAATGTTCTCATGGGCAGAGCACTGGTAGTATCGGTTTACCATATTATTACGGAGAATCCTTCGATGGATACGGACACATTAAAAACGCTGAAAAGCTGTCCCTCCCAGTTTATTATGGACAACCGCTTTTTCTACGGGGAGTACGAGATTGTGGGCTATGAGCCCCTGCCGGAGGATGTGGACTATCCCATATTATATGGCCCGAGTATTAGCGCCAGGGACAGGAATAAAATTCAGTTTCAGAGAGGCCGGGTTTACAGGGAAATTCCGCTGGAAGGAAATACAATAATACCGGGAGACTTTCTAAATAACGGTATCGGATTCTCATTAAAGGTCACCAGAAATCTCCTGGCGGCCTGCATAGCGGCAGATTCAAATGATCCCTACTGGGATCGGGGACCTGGCTTTCACTGGCGGGATTTAAGGCATCCGCAATACGAGCAGGAGAGGGAGCAGGTGCTAAGACAGATGGGAGCCTGGCCTTAAGAGCTTAAGGGACCCGAAGAGCAGAGATAGAGACAACTATGAAAACGGAGGCGCCAAATGGGAATATATCTTAATCCAAGGAATGACGGCTTTAAGAAAGCAATTCGTTCCGAGATTTATGTGGATAAGACAGGACTGATTGCATGTACAAATAAATATTTAGATACAGAGCAACAAAACATCTGCATTAGCAGACCACGGCGCTTTGGGAAATCCATGGCACTTAATATGCTTGCCGCCTATTACAGCTGCGGGTGTGACTCAAGGGAACTTTTTGCGGGACTAAAAATAGAAAAGGATCCCTCTTTTGAGGAACATCTAAATCAGTATGATGTGATTTTTCTCAATATGCAGCAGTTTCTGATAGGCGCAAAGAAACAGGAAGTGACGGAATATCTGGAACAGGAGGTTCTGGAAGAACTTCTGGATGAATATGGATCCTATATTAAGAAACCGGATATTGGACTTGCCGACGCACTCCGAAAGATCTATGCCAAGACAGGGAAAAAGTTTATCTTTCTGTTTGACGAATGGGACTGCGTGATGCGGGAGCGGCAGGAATCGGAAGACCTGCAGAAACAATACCTCGATTTCCTGCGCAATCTTTTGAAGGATCAGCCCTATGTGGCGCTGGCCTATATGACAGGCATTCTTCCCGTAAAGAAATACGGGCAGCATTCCGCGTTGAACATGTTCTGGGAATACTCCATGACGGATCAAATTGATTTTGAGGAGTATACGGGGTTTACAGAGGATGAGGTAAAGGAATTATGTATGCGGTATGACATGGATTTTGCCGAGATAAGCAGTTGGTATGACGGTTATCGGCTCAGGCAGTATAAACATGTCTACAATCCCAGGTCTGTGGTGGCGGCGATGAAATGCGGCTATTTAGGAAGTTTTTGGACTTCCACCGAGACCTATGAAGCGCTGAAGATTTATATGGACATGGATTTTGACGGACTGCGCTCGGATATTGCCAGAATGTTGGGCGGCGAGAGCGTCAAGGTAAACACGCTCAGCTTCCAGAATGATATGCATACATTCAAGACAAAAGATGATGTGCTTACGCTGTTGATCCATCTGGGGTATCTGGGATATGACGCGGTGACAAAAGAAGCATTTATTCCAAACAAGGAGATCATGGGAGAATTTGAAAATGCCATGAGCGTAGGCGGGTGGCCGGAGGTCATGCGCGTCTTGAAAGCCTCCGAAAAGCTGTTGGAGGATACCCTGCGCTGTGACGGGAAAAGTGTGGCGGAGGGTCTTGACAGAGCCCATACAGAGGTAGCGTCCATCTTAACCTACAATGATGAAAATTCCTTAGGCTGCGCCATCGGCCTGGCATATTACAGCGCGAGAAAGGACTACAAGCTTATCCGGGAACTGCCCGCAGGGCATGGATACGCGGATGTTGTATTTTTGCCGCTGCCCTTTTGCGATAAACCGGCGTTGGTGGTGGAACTGAAATATGATCAGTCCGCCGAGACAGCGCTTTCCCAGATCAAGGACAGAAAATACACCCAGGCGCTGGAGGGATATTCGGGGGAAGTGTTGCTGGTGGGGGTGAATTATGACAAGGACAGCAAGAATAAACCCCACAGCTGTGTGATTGAGAAACTGGTGTATGATGTTGAAGCCTAAAGACAAAAGCGGTTGACCAGTCAAGTCACTTGCTGAGAATGTTTCGTAACCACCTGATTTTTACTGGAGGTAAAGGGAGAGAAAATATGGGAATGACAGCATGTCATATGGAGGCAGAACAAAATTTAATTGAAAGACTTAAGACAAAATCAGAAGAGGATTTGTTTGAGGCAATTGAGGAACTGGAAGAAGAGGGAGCGCACAGGGTATATTATCTGGATAAGATGTGGGACGGACTTCATTACATTTTGACAGGTGTCTCGGCAACCACTCCTATAAGGGACCATCTTCTGAGTGAGGCGGTGGTGGGAACCGCTATGTTTTCAGAGGATGAATCGGCGGATTTTATTTCCTATATCTATCCGAAGCGGGTACGTGAGATATCTTCCGCGCTGGAAGTGTTTGATATTGATAACGCGCTTTCCGGCTTCTCGCCGGGGGAACTGGCCCAAAATGACATATATCCCGCAATATGGCATGAGAGTGATAAAGACAGCTTGAGAGAAGAGTTAGCAGCGGCATTCCATGAGTTAAAAGCATTTTTCAGCGCCATGGCAAGTGACAACAAAGGGATAGTTATAAGCATTTATTGATTTCTCAACACATATCAGTGGAATATCGAAAACATAACACATGTTTTTAATTGGCGATATTCCGGGAACGAGGTATAAATGGAAGACAACAGCAGAATCATCAGAACAGAATACTCGGAGGAGATGCAGAAGTCCTTTATCGACTATGCCATGAGCGTTATTATCGCCAGGGCCCTGCCGGATGTGCGGGACGGCTTAAAACCAGTGCAGCGCAGAACTCTCTACGACATGCATGAGTTGGGCATACGGTATGACAAGCCTTACCGCAAGAGCGCCCGTATCGTCGGTGATACCATGGGTAAATATCATCCCCACGGGGACAGTTCCATCTACGACTCCCTGGTGGTCATGAGCCAGGATTTCAAAAAGGGGATGCCTCTCATCGACGGCCACGGCAACTTCGGCAATATTGAGGGGGACGGCGCCGCCGCCATGCGTTATACGGAGGCAAGGCTTCAGAAGATCACCCAGGAGGCATTTCTTGCGGATCTGGACAAGGATGTGGTGGACTTCATGCCTAACTTTGACGAGACCGAGAAAGAGCCCACAGTGCTGCCGGTAAAAATTCCCAATTTCCTGGTGAACGGTTCCGAGGGCATCGCCGTGGGCATGGCTACCAGTACGCCGCCCCATAACCTGGGGGAGGTCATAGATGCCATGAAAGCCTATATGCTGGATGAAAATATCACCACCAGAGAATTGATGCGTTATATCAAGGGGCCGGATTTCCCCACCGGCGGGATTGTGACCAACAAGGATGAACTGCTGGAAATCTACGAGACCGGCACCGGCAAAATCAAGATCAGGGGCAAGGTGGAGTACGAGAAATCCAAGGGCGGTAAGACCAATGTGGTCATCACCGAGATTCCTTATCCCATGATCGGCATGAATATCTCCAAATTTCTGCAGGACGTGGCGGCGCTGGCGGAGAGCAAAAAGACGCAGGACATCGTGGATATTTCCAACCAGTCCTCCAAGGAGGGCATCCGTATTGTCATAGAACTGCGCAGGGATGCGGACCCGGAGAATTTTGTGAATCTGTTGTATAAAAAGACCCGACTGGAGGACACCTTTGGCGTCAACATGTTGGCTATCAGCAAAGGCAGGCCGGAAACACTGGGGCTCAGAGCGGTTCTGAAGGCAGTGGTTGACTTTCAATATGAAGTGGCCACCCGCAAGTATAGCAACCTGCTGGCCAAGGAACTGGACCGCAAGGAGGTGCAGGAGGGCCTGATCAAAGCATGTAATGTGATCGACCTGATTATCGAGATTCTGCGGGGGTCCAAGGATAGGGCCATGGCCAAGGATTGTCTGGTAAACGGCAAGGTGGACGGCATTAAGTTTAAGTCTAAAGAGTCCAAGATTATGGCCGCCCAGCTGATGTTCTCCGAGAAGCAGGCCAATGCTATCCTGGAGATGCGCCTGTACAAGTTGATCGGCCTGGAAATCGAGGCGCTGATCAACGAGCACGAGGAAACCATGGCGAACATCTATCGCTACGAGGACATTTTGGCCCGCAGGGACTCCATGGCCCAGGTCATCATGAATGAGTTGGAGGAGATCAAGCGGGAATATGGCCGCAAACGCCGCACCGCTATTGAGAATGCCCAGGAGGCCGTCTACAAAGAAAAAGAGATCGAAGAGATGGAGATCATGTTCCTGATGGACCGCTTTGGATATGCCAAGACCATCGATATGGCCACCTACGAGCGCAACAAAGAGGCGGCGGACGCCGAGAACAAATACATCTTCAAGTGTAAGAATACAGGCAAGGTATGCCTGTTCACGGATATCGGCCAGCTGCATACCATCAAGGTCATGGATTTGCCCTTCGGGAAATTCCGGGACAAGGGTATTCCCATTGACAATGTGAGCAACTATAGTTCCGACAAGGAGCAGATTGTGTTCCTGACCAGCCAGACGGAATTGAATCTGTGCCGTGTGCTCTTCGTAACGGCCCAGTCCATGATGAAGGTAGTGGACGGCGGCGAGTTCGACGTGAGCAAGCGCACGGTGGCGGCCACCAAACTCCAGGAAGGGGACAGCGTGGTCAGCATCGTCTGCCTTCATGAGCAGAAACATATCGTACTGCAGACCGGGGAAGGGTATTTCCTGCGGTTTGCCATTGAAGAGATACCTGAGAAGAAAAAGGGCGCCGTGGGCGTGAGAGGCATGAAACTAGGTGACAAGGACCTGGTGGAGGGTGTATACTATACTCAGAATGCCATGGAGGCATCCATTCAATATAAGAACAGGAATCTGGTGCTGAACAGTCTGAAGCTGGGCAGGCGGGATTCCAAGGGTGTGAAAGTTAGAGGCTAGGAGAAGGATGTATGAGAGTGATTGCAGGTACGGCGAGGAGTCTGCCATTAAAGACTCCCCAGGGACTGGATACAAGACCAACCACGGACAGAATCAAGGAAACTTTGTTCAATATCCTGCAGGGAGATATCCCTGGCTGTGTGTTTGTTGATATGTTCTGCGGCAGCGGCGGCATCGGCATAGAAGCGCTGAGCCGGGGGGCCAGGAAGGCTTATTTTGTGGAAAATGCCAAGGAACCCTTAAATTGCCTGGCGGATAACCTGAAATTTACCCGCTTCGAGGACCGGGCGGTGGTTCTCCGGCAGGATGCCGTGGCGGCTCTGACTGGCATATCGGAAAAAGAGGTGGACATCCTGTTTATGGACCCTCCCTACGGACAGGAGCAGGAAAGGCGTGTGCTGGAAGGTTTACAAAACATGCGTTATATAACGGATGATACTCTAATCATTGTAGAGGCGTCTCTGGACACGCATATGGACTATGTGCGGGAGATGGGCTTTTCCGTTGTCCGTGAAAAAAACTACAAGACCAACAAACATATTTTTATCAAAAAAATGGCTGAACAATAAAATAACATGTGAAATTTTTACTGGATGTTTGACAGCATGTTCCCGGAAAGTACGCTGATGGATATACGGACGCCTAAAGCGG
>ERZ779637.141-NODE-141-length-51674-cov-10.325849_pt1 | contig 51674 bp, 43 predicted proteins | sample MGYA00514196_ERZ779637 | MGnify/ENA primary metagenome ERZ779637 (study PRJEB29562, sample SAMEA4376700) | mouse gut metagenome | isolation source: Cecum | study: EMG produced TPA metagenomics assembly of the A DSS colitis mouse model was used to assess the...
GCTTCATCTCGTGGATGCACTCGAAGTACGCGTTTCTCGGATCATATCCAGCCTCAACGAGCGTCTCGAAGCCTGCCTGCATCAGAGCGCATACGCCGCCGCACAGAACTGCCTGCTCACCGAAGAGGTCTGTCTCGGTCTCAGTGCGGAAGGTGGTCTCCAGAACGCCCGCTCGCGCACCGCCGATTGCCAGCGCGTAAGCCAACGCCATATCCTGTGCCTTGCCTGTCGCATCCTGATGAACGGCTACCAGACAGGGAACACCCTTGCCTGCCTGATACTCGCTTCTCACCGTGTGGCCCGGACCCTTGGGCGCAATCATGGTCACGTCCACATCCTTGGGCGGTACGATACAGCCGAAGTGAATGTTGAAGCCATGTGCAAACATCAGCATATTGCCTGCTTCCAGATTCGGCTCGATGTCTTTCTTGTACATAGCAGCCTGCAGCTCATCATTGATCAGAATCATGATAATGTCCGCTTTCTTTGCCGCCTCAGCCGCCGTATATACCTCGAATCCCTGCGCCTCGGCCTTCGCCCAGGACTTGGAACCTTCGTAGAGGCCGATAATTACGTGACAGCCGGACTCCTTCGCGTTCAGCGCATGGGCATGTCCCTGACTGCCGTAGCCGATGACTGCGATCGTCTTGCCGTCCAGAAGGGATAAATTACAGTCTTCCTGATAGAAAATTTTTGCCATTTTTCTTCTCCTCCATCTAAAATTGATTTGTCGTATCACTTGATACCATATATAACTGAAAGGGAATCTCCCTTGAGCTAACTGCAATTGTATGAAATTGCGACAGCGTAAACCATTGAAGGAGAATGCGAAGCATTCCCTGAATCGAGCGCGCCGACGCTCGATTTGTCACAGATATGTTACATTCTCAATGCCGCGGCTTAACCCCGCGATACCGGTACGAGCCAGCTCCAGAATCTCGTAACCGTCCAGAACCGCGATAAAAGCGTCGATCTTTTCCTGATCGCCGATCAGTTCAATGGTAATACTGCCGGGAGATACGTCCACAGGGTCGGCACGGTAAGCGTTTGCCACCGCAAGCACATCCATACGGTCTCTGGCGGAGGTCACCCGCACCTTAATCAGCGCCAGCTCCCGATATACGCTCTCTCCGGGCTTCAACTCCTTGATATCACGCACATCCACAAGCTTCGCCACCTGTTTCTCGATCTGCTCCAGAATCTCATCATCCCCGGAGGTGACGATGGTAATCCGTGTATAACGGGGATCCGCTGTCACACCGGCGGTAATGCTGTCAATATTGTAACCGCGTCTGGAAAAAAGGCCGGCAATGCGGCTCAAAACACCCGATGTATTGTCAACCAACAACTGAAACACCTTTTTCTGCATACTAGCCCCTTCCTTCCGACTCCCGTCAGCGCAATTTTCTGCACTCCGCCGCGGAGAATGCCCGCGTTTTGGGCATTCTCCTGCGTGAAACTTAGTGCTTCTTGGCGTCCCGTCCAATGGCGGGACGTCTTTAGAAGCATTTTTCACGCTAAACACTGTCAATAATTGTAGCAACTTGAGGGCAAAAAGTCAACCTGTCTGGCCCGAGAGAGTTATATTTAAATGAATCCATTCCCAATCAGCACTTTTTTCCCACAAAAAGCAAACCCGTATTTCCGTATGCGATTCTTTGAAAATCCCTTCGCAATCAGATTTGCCTGATAATTCTTTTCTTCTATCTGCCTAATTGATCACAGACCATGGATGATAGATATCCGACCGCTTTCCGAAAGTAAATCCATCATACCATTACTTTTACCTGCTGTTCCCATTCCGATTCATTTACAGTATAGCCGTTTCGCTTTTTAAATGCAACGAATCCATCATACAAAAACTACCGGAAAGAGATGCTCCTTCCGATAGTCATTTGTCCTTAACAGGATTTCATGATACGATTTCCCCAAACAACCTAGGGCTTTATCCTACTCCTCCGCCTCCAGGCACTTCTGCAGCGCCAGCGTCCCCGTGCGGGCCATTTCCACGATACTGATGCCTTTCATCATACTGATAAAGAGACGGATCCGTTCCGGCACGTCGCAAATCTGGATGATAAACATATTCTGGGACATATCCACGATATCCGCACCCATGATATCACAGGTCTCCATGATATCCTTCCTGTTATTCTTATTGTATTTTACCTTCATCAGCATAAGCTCACGGCTCACACTCGACGGCTCGTCAAAGGTTTTGACCTTGATAACGTCGATCTTTTTGTTGAGCTGTTTCTCGATCTGCTCGATGGTGCGCTCGTCCCCGGAGCTGACGATGGTCATGCGGGAAACCGTCGTGTCCTCCGTCTCGCCCACTGCCAGAGAGTCAATATTAAAACATCTTCTGGAGAACAGCCCCGCCACCTTGCACAGTACACCGGATCTGTTTTCCACCAGTACGGAATATATTTTTTTCATTCGATATCCTCCACATCTTCTATCTATACGGAGAATGCCTCTTTTGGGCATTCTCCCGCAAGAGATTTCGTACTTCTCGTGTTGTTATTTCACGAGATCCATCGGATCAATCAGGCATTCCAGAAGCACCGACTCGTCCTTCTCCAGAAATGCCCTGATCGTCTCCTGCGCGCCCTCCATGGTCTCCTGCCGCATAAACCGAAGGCCGAAAGCCGCCGAAAGTTTTTCTAAATCCGGGCTGCCCGACAAGTCTACCACGGAATAGCTATCCTTGTAGGTGTAATGCTGGTATTCCCGCACCATGCCGAGATAATTATTTTTCAAAACAATGATTTTCACCGGCACATCAAACTGCCGCATGGTCGCCAGCTCCATCATGGACATCTGGAAGGAGCCGTCACCACAGACCGCCACTACCTGTCGGCTTCTGTCCGCCAGCTTCGCGCCCATTGCAGCCGGAATGGAATACCCCATGGTACCCATGCCGCCGGTCGTTAAAAACCGCCCTTTCTTTACGATATGGTAGCCGCAGGACCAGATTTGGTTCTGCCCCACATCCGCCACATAAACCGCGTTCTCGTCCATCTCCCGGGAAAGCATGGTGATAAACGCCGCCGGATCCACATAGTCCGGATTCGGCTTCCTTATCGGCTGCATGGTTTCGCGGTAACTGTTTAACGTCTGAATCCACGCCTCATGTTCACACGCAAACTCCTCTGTCGCAATATCCTCAAAAATATGCTTTGCATCCCCCACCAGAGGAATGGCGGGGCCTACATTCTTTCCGATCTCCGCCGGGTCTACGTCGATGTGGACAAGGACTTTATTTTCCGTGATCAGATCGGGCTGGTTCACCGCCCGGTCGGCTACCCGCGCACCCACCATAAGGAGCAGATCGGACTCGTTCATTGCCCGGTTCGCGAAAGGTTTGCCGTTATTGCCGACCATTCCGTAATACATGGGGTGCTCGGTCGGCATGGCGCCGATTCCCATCATAGTGGAGACAACGGGAATCCGATACTTCTCGGAAAAAGCCCGCAGCGCCTCCTCTGCCTGACTTAAGAGCACGCCGCCGCCCGCGCAGATCAGCGGACGCTTTGATTTTGCAAGCTCCTTGATCACCTTTTTAATCTGTGCCATATTACCTTTCACTGTCGGCTTATAGGTGCGCATGTTGACCTCATCGGGATATTTAAACTTCGTGACGGGCGCATTCTGGATATCAATAGGGATGTCGATCAGCACAGGGCCTTTGCGCCCCGTAGACGCCAGATGAAACGCCTCCTTGAAGATCTGCGGGATATCCGCCGCATCCTTCACCAGATAGCTGTACTTGACAAAGGACTCCACCGCACCGGTGATGTCCGCCTCCTGGAACACGTCGGAGCCGAGCAGCTCGCTGTTCACCTGCCCCGTAATACATACGAGCGGTATGCTGTCCGCAAAGGCGGTGGCAACGCCCGTGATCAGATTCGTCGCACCGGGACCGGAAGTCACCGCGCACACGCCCACCTTCCCTGAAACTCTGGCAAGTCCGCTGGCCGCATGAGCAGCATTCTGCTCCGTGCGAATCAGAATGGTTCGGATATCCGACTCCAATATGCTGTTGTAAAAAGGACATATGGCCACGCCCGGATAACCGAACACATACTCCACACCTTCCTCTTCCAAACATTTTACGATTGCATCTGCACCTATCATATACATTATCCTCTCTTCTATCTGACATCTGTTTGTAACTGTCCATTCACTTCACAGTTACTGCATAATCCGTAACTCATTTCTGATATCGGATTTTCATCCTTGCTCCTGCTCTTACCGTCCAAACGAAACGGCAAGCGCACTGTCATTCAACGCATCGCTGTCATTCACTTAATCCAAGCAGTTTCTGTGTCAGCTTCACCGCATCGGCCGCATCCTTAGAGTACCCGTCCGCGCCGATTTCGTCTGCATACTCCTGCGTGATAACTGCTCCCCCGACAATGATTTTCGCGTCCAACTCCTGCTCCTTCGCATAGTCGATTACATGGCGCATCTGCTGCATGGTGGTGGTCATAAGCGCCGACAAAGCAATCACTTGCGCGTTGTGCTCTCTTGCCGCCTCAATAATAGTCTCCTTCGGCACATCCTTGCCCAGATCAATCACACGGAAACCGTAATTTTTCAACATCAGCGCCACCAGATTTTTCCCGATGTCGTGAATGTCTCCCTCCACTGTGGCAATCACCACCGTGGGCATATCCTCCCCCGTCTTTGCCTGTAGGAGAACAGGCTCCATGTATTCGATGGAGGCTTTCATCGTCTCCGCGCTGGCAATGAGCTGAGGCAGGAAATACTTGCCTTTGTCAAACAACTCGCCCACCTCGTTGATAGCGGGCAGAAGAACCTCATCCAAAAGCGCCTTGGCCTCACAGCCTTCCTCCATCGCTTTCCGGGTGTCCTCTACGATGACATCCCGCTTTCCTTTGAGGACATCGGCGCGGAGCCTGTCCTGTGGCGATGAAGCGCTTTCCTCCTGCACAGACCGATTCAGACGGATGCCCGTCTCCTTGGGCGCGGTCTCCCCTGCCGCCTCCTTCTTTTCCCGCAGGGCATCCATCAGCCGGATATAGCGGATATCCGCTTCCTCCTTATGCAGAAGAAGGTCAGACGCAAACGCGCAGCTCATCAGAAGCTCCTGTGATGGATTGGCGATCGCCATGGTCAGTCCCTCGCGGATCGCCATGGTGAGAAAGGCGGTGTTCACAAACCCTCTCTCCGGCAGGCCGAAGGAAATGTTGGACAGGCCACAGATCGTGGCCAGCCCCTTCTCCTTACAGTAGCGGATCGTCTCAAGGGTCTCTATTGCCGCATTTTTGTTGGCTCCCACGGTAGCCACCAGCCCGTCCACCACGATGTCTTCCTTTGTCATGCCAAGCGCCAGTGCCTTTTCCTGTATGCTCTCAATAATCGCAATCTTTTCCGTCAGATCTTTCGGCAGTCCCGCGTCCGAAAGGGGCAGAAGAATAAACATAGCGCCATATTTTTTCGCGATGGCAAGCAGAGGCTCCTTTGCCTGTTCCCCGGAAACGGAGTTGATCAGAGCACGTCCCGGATAGCGTCGAAGCGCCGCCTCCAGCACATCCACATGGCTGGAATCGATGGACAGGGGCAGGCTTGTGACACCGCTCACCGTCTCGATGGCCTGTAACATCATAGCCTTTTCGTCAATACCGCTCATGCCCATATTTACATCCAGTATGCCTGCGCCGCAAGCCTCCTGTTCCTCTGCAAAGTCGGCCACCATCTCCATGGAACCTTCCCGAAGCGCTGCCTGCAGCTTCTTCTTCCCGGTGGGATTGATGCGCTCACCCACCACGATAAAGGGATCTTCCAGACCGAAGGACACCGTCAGCCGTTCGCTGGTCAAAAAGCGTTTCTTTGGCTTTTCTCTGTGCGTGACTTCCATATCCTGCACCGCTTCCTTCAGGGCCCGGATATGCGCCGGCGTAGTGCCGCAGCAGCCGCCGACCACGGATGCGCCCGCCGAAACCAGATCGCGCATGTGGCGGCCAAACTCTTCCGCTCCCATATCGTAAACCGTATTACCCTGCTCGTCCAGAGATGGCAGTCCCGCGTTGGGCTTGGCAATAATGGGAATGGCAGTCACCTCCGCCATACGCCGTACCGTGTCTGCCATCTTGTCCGGTCCTGTGGAGCAGTTCGTTCCCACAGCCGCGACACCAAGGCTCTCCAGCACGACCGCAGCGGTAACCCCATCGGTGCCGAACAGCGTCCTTCCGTCCGCCTCAAAAGTAAGCGTCGCCATCACAGCCAGATCGCAGACCTCTTTCGCCGCAATCACAGCCGCCCGCGTCTCCTGGAGGCTCATCATAGTTTCGATCACCAGCAGATCCACACCCGCCTCGTCCAAATAACGAATCTGCTCCTTATATACGTCTATCAGTTCCTCGAAATCCAGCTTCCCCATGGGTGAGAGCTGCTCTCCCGTCATGGTCAGGTCGCCCGCGATATAGGCATTCCTGCCCACAGCCTCCCTCGACAGCGCCACAAGATCACGATTCATCTGCCCGATCTGCGCCTCCAGACCGTACTCTTTCAGTTTGATCCGGTTGGCTGTAAAAGTGGGGGCATAGACGATATTGCTTCCCGACGCGACAAATTCCCTCTGCAGCCCGATCATAATATCCCTGTGCTCCAAAATCCACTGTTCCGGGCAGACCCCCGCAGGCATCCCCCTCTTTTGCAGATTAGAGCCCGTAGCCCCGTCCAAAAACAACGGCGTATCTTTTATCAGAGCTTGAAATTCCTGTCTGTTCATATGTCTCTACCTCTACTTCTTTTCACCCTAACCGCCATGATTCCGCTTCGCGAAATCTCAAATCCGCGGATGAGCAAGCTCATCCTGGAGAATGCCGTATTTCAGGCATTCTTCTGCGTGAGACGGAGTTGCGAAGCAACTCCTAGAACTTCTTCGCGAAGCAGCCCTTGCTGCGAGTGATTAGAAGTTCTTCTCACGCTATTCTTCGTAGAATACGGTATCGTCAGTGTCAAAGTTATCCTCCGGCACATCTTCTCCGCTGTCTTCCTGCTCCGCATCCTCCTGTCCGTCTTCTTCTCCGTCTTCCCGGTTCAGATAGCCGCCGCCAAAAATCGGGCTTTCCTCCGTGTAGGTAACGCCCTCACCCTCGGGAATCTCCCCGTGCAGGATCGTGATAATGTACTGGATGCGGATATTGGTTCTATTGTAGTATTCCATAGCCGCCTGCTCGGAGCCCTCGTCGTAAGCTTCCCCGTCGTATGCCACATGAAAAAGGGCCACCGCTTCCTTCATATTCTCGTCTGCCTCGTCAGCTAAGCTTTCCACCGCCGAAAACTGCTCCGGCACTTCCAATTCCGCCATCCACTGAATGTCCTCGGCAAACGCGTCCAGATATCCCAAAAGCTCAATCACCGCGGTATCGGATTCACGGTCAATGGCATTCATCTTGTCATTGTACTCGGCCGCCCGCTCAAAAAAGGTGTTCATATCGTCCTGATAAGCTGTCAGCTCTTCATTCTTTCCGCAGGCTGTCAGCATCAAAGCAAAAAGCAGGCAGACGAGCGTTATCTTGTATTTTGTCAAAACAGTTATCCTCCAAATGCGTAAAAATTCCTAAATCCCCTATCTAAACATACTACTGATTTCCACCTCTTTCGTCAACCTTTTCTTTTATGGGAAAAATGGAATAAATGGAAAATAAGCGAAAAGAAGCGGCAGGTTTCTCACGGCCTGCCGCTTTCTTTTATGTGCAGGGCAAAACACCTCCCTGTCCGATTCTTAATTTAAATTCTGACTGTCAAAGCGCAATATCACAGTCCGGCTCCACCTTTCTGCACGCCTTCAAAACCTGCTTCATTACACTCTTTTCGTCTGCACCCTCTGCGAACTCCACTTTCATTTTCTGGGTCATAAAGCTGACCGTAGCTTCCGCCACGCCCTCCGTTTTCGCCGCAGCCTCCTGCATCTTCTCGGCGCAGTTAGCACAGTCCACCTCAATCTTGTACGTTTTTGTCATTTTTTCCTCCATTCCGAAGCATTCAATGCTGAGGAACGCGAGCAGAATTTCAAATTCTGCTCTGCGATCAAGCAAATTTGTGATGCTTCTGCACAAATTCTTGGTTGAATAAATTGCTCATCAGAGAATTTATTCAACCTTTCCCTCCATTCCGAAGTTTTCCGCTGAAAGCACAAACAGAATATCAATCTTTGTTTCCTTCCATAATATGTTCCATACCCATGCTGAGAATCGAACGGACATGCTCGTCATCCAGAGAGTAAAAAATGGATTTGCCCTCTCTCCGGCTCTTTACCAGCTTGGAGGTCTTTAAAATACGAAGCTGATGGCTGACGGAAGACTGACTCATCTGTAAAAGCCCCGCAATATCGTTTACACACCGCTCCGTATCAAGCATGACATACAAAATTCTGATCCGGGTGGGGTCGCCAAATATTTTAAAGAGCTCTGCCAGCCCATAAATCGCTTCCTTCTTATATGCTTCCTCCACAAGCGTCCTCCTTTCTCAATTTGGCCAACATATGTTTAATTGTTCATATTATAATGCGAACAAATGTGTTTTGTCAAGCCAATCTTTTATGAATCTGTTTGTCGCGCGATAGGCAGACTCAAGATGCTTTGCATCTTTCGTTCGCGTTGCTCATCGTAAACCGCCCGAAACAGTCTTACATGCAAGCATATATCCTGTCTCTGCCGCCTTCCGACTCTGCCCATCGCGCAGAAAGGGAGCCCCAAAAAGGACTCCCTGATCCATTTGATTTTGATGGAAATTACATTTTGAAGAAGGATACATCCTCCTCCAGCACCTGCGCCATCGACTTTAATTCACCCGCAGCCTCGGCAAGCAGATTGATGGTGGCGTTCATCTCCTCCATAGAGGCATTGGTCTCCTCCGTAGATGCCGCATTCTCCTGCGATACGGCAGACAGATTCTGGATGACGTCCACAACTTTCCCTCTCTTTTTGTTACATTCCTCCGCCTGGTCGCTGATCACGCTTGTCTCTTTTCTGGAGTTTTCAATGCCGTTGCTCACATCGCCAAACTTCTCCTTGGTCTGCGCCAGCTTCTGCTGCTGTTCCAGAATAATCTCATTCACTTCGTTCATAATCTGAACGGAAGCCTCGGAATCGGCTGTCAACTGATGAATGATATCCTCAATGGTTTTCGTAGACTGCGCGGAATCCTCGGACAGTTTAGAAATCTGAGTTGCAACCACGGCAAACCCGCGTCCCGCTTCTCCGGCTCTTGCAGCCTCTATGCTCGCGTTCAGAGCAAGCAGACTTGTCTCACTGGCAATGGATGCAATCAGCTGAACCGCATCCTGAATTCTGGTAACGGACTCGTTCGTCGTATGTACGGAAACCTCAATCTTCCGAATCGCTTCTGTCGTCCTGTCGTTAGATTCACTCAACTCATTGATAATTCTGGAGGACTCCACATCCGCTACATGCATCTGGTCGGACAGATCATCCAGTTCCTTGACGCTGTCCACAATCTTTTCAATAATCGCTCCCATATTGGCAACCTGCCCGGTAGCGGACTCAATATCCTCCGCCATGGAAACGGCGCCTTTGGAAATATCCTCCACCGCGCTGCTGATCTCATCGGCGGTAGTCGAGGTCTGGGATGCCATGCTCTCCAGATTATTTCCCTGACTCATCAACGTCTCGGTATTCTTCTTGATGCTGCCGATAATGTTTTGCAGTTCCTCTAACAGTCTCTGTACGGCATGGCCCATAATGCCTATTTCATCGGTTCTCTTCAAGATTCTCTCATTCACGGTCAGATTCAGATCGCCTTCCGCAAGCGAGGAGAGAAGCTGCTCCGTCTGAATAATTACACGCGCAATCGCGCTGGCGATCTTGATACATACTAACAGGGCAATAATGAGAATAAGCACCGCGATGCCAAGAATCATCATCGAACTTTTGTTGATTCTGGCGTTCGCCTCAGTGGCGGGCTGTCCGGCAAATACCATCCCCACACATTTACCGCTGGAGTCTATCGCCGGCATATAAAATGCGTAGTAGGTTTCCCCGTTGATGGTAACGCTGTCTGTCTCGTATGTCTTTCCCTCGTTGAGCACCGACTGAATCACCGCATCGGATGCCTTTGTACCGAGAATGCGCTCCCCGGTATCCTTATCCCGCAGAGATGTAGCGCGTCTGGTGTCCCCGTAAAAAAGCGTAACATCCGCAGCGCTTCCGTCCACGAAACTGTCAATGATATTCACATTTTCTGATACATTGTAATCACCCTTATAAAGCGTTTCCCCTTCCATCCGGTATGCGCCCGGATCGAGCGCCTCATAAGCGGCATATACACTCTTACAGAGATTCTCAAGTCCCTCCATCGTGGCATCACGCACCATATTTCTCATGGTACTGATTGCATACACGGTAACACACGCAACCATGACCACTAAAGGAATCACACAAAGCATCATAAGCTGCGTCATTACGCTTAGTTTCTTCTGTTTCTTCATCCTCACCTTCTCCTTAAATTATGTTTTTACCCCCCCCCCACGCTTTTTGACTACACAAACAAGTCGATAAACCGTAGGATGAGCAACTGTCCGACATAGATGTCGAGTCAGTGCATTAATTGTATCACGTTTTTTTGTATTTTAAAAGATACAATCACAAAAAACGGAAATTCTACACAAACGGTACGTTTTTTTACGCAGCGTCATTTGAAATCAACATCTGTAATGTACATTTATTATACATGAAAAACGTTATTTCTCTATTGGGATGGTACGGATTGCACTTTTTGCGGTATGCATTGCAAAATTAGTTTACATAAGTATATCCATTACGGGCGTATCTGTCCCGTTCCCGTAATCTGATATTTATAGGAAGTAAGCTCCTTAAGCCCCATGGGACCTCTGGCGTGAAGCTTCTGGGTGCTGATGCCGATTTCCGCCCCGAAACCGAACTCAAAGCCGTCCGTAAAACGGGTGGAGGCGTTGACATATACGCACGCCGAATCCACCTCACGCAAAAACTTCTGCGCATGAACTTCATCCTCTGTCAAGATGGCGTCGGAATGCCCCGTATTGTACTTGTTGATATGGGCGATCGCCTCCTCCAGAGAAGCTACGGTTTTCACGGAGAGAATCAGATCCAGATACTCTGTTCCGTAATCCGCTTCTGTCACTTCGCGCGCCTCAGGTATCTGCGCCCTCACCGTCTCGTCGCCCCGGATCTCCACCTTCTTTTTCAAGAGGGCTTTGCCCAGAGCAGGCAGGATTTTATCCGCGATTTTTTCATGCACAAGCAGGGATTCGCAGGCGTTGCACACGCCGATGCGCTGGGTCTTGGCATTGATGACGATGGGGACCGCTTTCGCAAGGTCAGCCGACTCGTCGATGTAAATATGGCAATTTCCCGTGCCCGTTTCGATCACGGGTACCGTGCTGTTCTCCACAACCGAGCGTATCAGTCCCGCCCCGCCTCTGGGAATCAGTACGTCCACGTATTCTTTCAGCTTCATAAAAGCCGTGGTCACTGCCCTGTCGTTGTTTTCAATCAACTGAATGGCGTTTTTGTCAACACCTTCCTTTTCCAGTGTCTCACCGATCACTGCCGTGACAGCCTGATTGGAGTAGAACGCATCTCTTCCACCCTTTAAGATCACCGCGTTTCCCGTCTTAAAACAGAGACCGAAAGCGTCCGCCGTCACGTTGGGTCTCGCCTCATAAATAATACCGATTACTCCCATGGGAACCCGCACTTTTTCAATGTGAAGACCGTTGGGGCGGTCAAAGGATTCCATCATTTCCCCCACAGGATCGGACAGCCCGGCAATCTGTCTTAAGCCCTCCGCCATCGCTTCTATTCTCGCGGATGTCAGTTTCAGACGGTCGAGAAGCCCCTCGGCCATGCCTTTCTCCTTTGCCCGCGCATAGTCTTTTTCGTTTGCTGAAAGGATTCTTTCGCTCTCCTGCACAAGCGCGTCCGCCGCCCGGTTAAGCGCCTGATTTTTCTGCGCCGTGTCAAGCCCCTGCAAAACGGTTTTCGCGGTCTGCGCTTTTGTGCCAAGAGCTCTCAAATATTCGCCAATTTCCACTTCTGTCAGTGTTTTCTCCATTTTTTGCTGTCCTTTCCTTCATCCTTTTTCGTCCGTCTGCCGCAGAATCCAAACTTTCTATGTATGGCCTGTATCAGACAAAAAACATCAGATGATTTTTGTCTCCGTAATAATCCGTTCAGGGCAGACATCATACGGCTCCCATGGGATTTCCTCAAAAATCTGGCAGTCATACGCCAGCGCGGCAGTTGTCACCTTCCTCTGCAAATGTCCTGCCGTATCTACATTCGCCTGCGGATGTGCTGTCGCATCCGATCCCGCTGACAGCTTTGCCGCCGCATCCGTGTTCGCATTTATCCGTAATAATCCGCTCAAATATCTGTCGTAAAAGCCGCCACCGTAGCCGATTCGATGACGCGCCCTGTCAAATGCCGCACCGGGCATACAGACCAGAATGGCTTGACTTGTTCGGTCAGTCATCCGCCCGTAAAATGACAGCTCACCCGTCGGCTCCAAAATCCCCCGATACCCCGCCGACAGATCATCCAGAGAAAAAATCCGATAAAACTCCATTTCTTTCCCTGTAACCTTCGGTGCAAACACCGCCTTACCGTCCGCATAAGCCCGCTCTATCAGTGGAATGGTATCCACTTCACTGCGAAAACTGACATAAGTGAGAACCGCGTCCGCTTCCCGGTAGCAGGACAGGTTTGTCAATTTCTTTATGATCCTGTCACTGTAGTCTCTTCGCTGCCCTGCCGTCAAACTGTCCCGTTTTTCTAAAGCCGCCGCGCGGAATCTCTTCTTTTCCTCACCCATGCCGCTTTTTCTCACCAAGATTCGTGATGCTTCCGTCCTTCTCCACGATGGAGATATTGTCAAGCTGCCCCCGGAGGTTTGCCCGCACATTCGCCACATAAGCCTGCCGCAGCGCCGCCTGCTCCTCCTTCTCTTCCGGGGTGAGACCTTCGCCCTGAGATTTGTGGTACAGCTCGTTGATTCGCGCCGTCATCTGTTCTACGTTCATTGATATCCTCCCGTCCCACATGCAGCCTGCCGCAAAATATACTGCTTCGGACTTTGCATACATATTTTATGGCAGGTGTTTTTCGCCTGTCATCTGTTGACGGACGCCGCCATCCTGTGATACGTGTGCCGCACGCCCCGGATCGCCACGGAATAAGCCATGATATTTTCCGGCAGCGCCATCCCCGGATAGCCGGTGTCCCCGATGTGGTGAATATCTGTTCCCGCCATCTTACACATCAGCGCGATCCGCCTGATTGTGTCAACGTCCGCCCCCTCCTGTGAAGTTCCGATCGCCGTGATCGTGAGAACGCCCCTCTCATGGGCATGTGCGATCAGCTCCCGCACATACTCCATGGTAATTCCCGGTACGGTGCCCGGCGCGGGAAGAAGAATGATATCCGCCCCCGCATCTATAAATTCATCCACATCTTTCTTTGTAATGATATGCTCGCCGCCTTCCCCCGGCACGCCGGAGGCATGCATCTTCCCTGCCGCCAAAATCATTTTATCCTTCAGCCGCGCCGATATGGCTCTCAGCGAATCGGTAATGGCACGGTTGCTCACGCCGTTTCCGGGATTTCCTGTCAGAAGCGCCATATCCACGCCCATTTCCGAGGCTCTGACTGCATTTTCGACCGTAGCTTTCCGCCCCGCCGACATAGCCCATAGCGTACCGTCATTTTCCCGTGCCGCCTGTTCCTCCACCGGCTCCAGATTGATACCGATCATCCGGCCCGTCAGGCGTTTTAATTCCCGCACGGTCTCCGCCGGCTCCACTTCCGGCAGACCATTTATCACCGGGCGGTTTACATCAAACATGTTGAGCAGTAACAAGTCTGCGCCGAGAGAAGCTGCAAATTCCGCGTTGGTGACATCCGTAAGTACGGGCATGGTAATGCCGATACACTCACATGCAAGCACTCGTCCCTCACTTCCGGCAATGGCGCTCAGATAATCCTCTTTCGTAAAATTCCTCAAGTCAGAAGCTGCACAGTCCAACATTCTTTTTGCCATATTGTTTCCTCCGAAAGAAAAATTTTAATGCATGTGCATCTGCTGCACATAAAGAGGCAGGTCAAACGTCTCGTCCTTATGCGCCAAAAACAGTGTCCCGATATTCTGCCCGCTCAAAATTCGATGGATCACTTTGATATCCTTACTGTTGGCGATCACCATATCCACCCCGGTGCTGCTGGCAATTTTTGCCGCCTGCAGCTTGGTGGTCATGCCGCCGGTGCCCACGCTGCTCCCGGTGGACGCCTTGCCCATGTTCATCAGCTCGTCCGTCAGTTCCTCCACCACCTCAATATACTTGACGTCGGGATTTGTGCGGGGATCGTCTGTGTACAGCCCGTCGATGTCCGACAAAAGAAGGAGCGCGTCTGCCTCCACCAGCGAGGCGACGATCGCCGACAGCGTATCGTTGTCGCCGATCTCAATCTCGTAAGTGGCTATTGTATCGTTCTCGTTCACGATCGGAATCACCCCCAGCTTGAAAAGCTCCGCAAAGGTATTCCGGGCGTTGTAGCGGTTTAGATTGTCCACGATCGTGTTTTTTGTCATCAGAATCTGCGCCGCCACCTGGTTGTACTCCGCGAAAATTTTCTGATAAATCATCATCAGTCTCGCCTGGCCCACCGCGGCGCACGCCTGTTTCACGGCAATAGGATTGTCCTCCTCACGGTTTGGCAGGAGCGCCTTCTCTCCAACGGCAATCGCGCCGGAGGTGACAAGCACCACGTCCTTCCCCATGTTTCTCAGGTTGCAAAGCTCCCGCACGAGCACATCCAGCTTCGTGTAGTCCAAGTCCCCCGTCTCCTTGTGCTGCAGGGAGGAGGAGCCGATTTTTATCACAATTCGTTTTTTATCTGCCATCAAGGCTTTTCTGTCAGTCATTTTATGCCATCCTCATATTTTATCCATTTTAAGAAAAATTTAATCTGTTTTAAATCAGGATACAGTTCCCCTGTTTTGGCAAAATGCAGGACACATTCTGCCGCTAAGTCCAACTCATCTATCGCGTTTCGCTTTAAAACCGAAGTCTGACCTCCAATATCTGCCGGAGCGACCTCCTGAAGCTATCTAAAGCTAACCATGCCTCCGAAATCTGATTGTTATGAATTTTGCAAATCAGACCATTTATTGCCTCCTGCGTAACAGGCTGTTTCTCATCATTAAGAAAATGGAATGGCAAAATTATCCATACAAATTACCTCCCCTCTATTTCGTTTAAATTATCTTTTTCCCGAGCTTCATATATTTTGAGTTATGCATTTCATTATAAAATCTTTAGTCATCTTACCATATCCGTATAAAGCATTGCAACCTTCTCCGCAATCAGAATCCCGTCCATCGCCGCCGAGGTGATGCCGCCCGCGTAGCCCGCGCCTTCGCCGCAGGGGAAAAGCCCTCGGAACGCAGACTGTCCTGTCTCATCCCGCAGAATCCGTACCGGGGAGGAGGTCCTGCTCTCCACGCCGGAGAGGTACGCGTCCCCGTCGGCAAAGCCGGGCATTTTTTGACCAATTAGGTCAATTCCTTCTGTCAGCGCCTGATTCAAGAACTCAGGCAGAATTTCGTGAACCGGGGCAAAATTCCATTTGCCCTTAATGGCAGGTACGAACCCGGGATACCGCCGGCATAGCATACCACCCCCGCCAGCCGTTTGCACTTCCCGCGAAATGCCGTCCCGCTGCGCCGGCATCCGCCCGGAATCCTTTCCAGGCGCGTAGGGCAATTCGCGGCCCATCTGTTCCGGCATATGTGAAATGCCATTTTCTCGCACACGTTGCTTGGCATTTTCATCTCGTTGCGCCTGAAACAGCTTGTCCCCGTTTTGCCTGCCGCAAACTGCCTCGTAAAAATCCCCATACCGCTCCACAGGCACCGCGCCCCTGCCAATCTCATAAGCCCTCTCTTCCAGATGCCGCTGGAACGCGATGCCCGCAAGGGATCCCGTCCCGCCGTATGGCTCATAATCTGCGGGCGACACTGTGACAATCATGGCGCTGTTGCTGTTGGCGCCGTTCCGCCCGCTGTAGCTCATGCCGTTTACCGCCGTTCTTCCCGGCTCCGAGGACGCATTGACCACATAGCCGCCGGGGCACATGCAGAAAGAATATACGCCCCTGCCCGCCGCTGTCTTCGCCGTCACTTTATAGGCCGCTGCAGGCAGAGTAAGCTTCGTCTCCCCATACTGCAATCTGTCAATCATTTCTCTCGGATGCTCCATACGAAGCCCCACCGCAAAGGACTTTGCCTCCATGGGCACCTGCAGTTCGTGAAGCATCTGAAAGGTGTCCCGCGCGCTGTGGCCGATGGCGAGAACGATCGCGCCGCTTCTTATCTCTTCCCCGTTTACAGCCACGCCCGCTACCCGGCGATCCTGCATGGAAGCTCCCGCTGTCCGCCTATCTTCCGTAAGAAGCCCTGTCACCTGCGAATCAAACCGAACCTCGCCTCCCCATTCTATGATCTGTCTGCGCAGGTTTTCTACAACCTGTATCAAAATATCCGTGCCGATATGGGGCCTAGCCTCATACAAAATCTCCTTCGGTGCGCCGGCTTCCACAAAAATGCGTAAAACCTCCCGCATACGCCCCTTCGGATCTTTGACCGTAGTAGTCAGTTTCCCGTCGGAGAATGTGCCTGCACCGCCTTCTCCAAACTGCACGTTGGAAACGGGATCTAATTCCCCTTCCCGCCAAAATCGCTCCACATCTTCCCGGCGCTTATGTACTTCTCTGCCCCGTTCCAGCAGCAGCGGACGAAAGCCCGCCTTCGCAAGCATATACCCGCAGAACAGTCCCGCAGGACCTGCTCCGACAATCACCGGTCTGTCACCGGGCGCTGATTTTCGCATGGGTAGTTCTCCGAAAGCCGCCTTTTCGCCCGTCTGTCCATCGGCATCAACCGCCTTTTCAAACGCCGACTCTCGGCACAGCTCCTCTTTTGCCGCCCGTCCCGCATCCGAACCCGGCTGCTTCGGCGCCGGAAACCGATACGGATTCTCCTCTACAAGCTGTATATGCCCGTTCTTTCCCCGAAGCTTCCAAAAGACAGCCTGCTCGTCAGCAGCCTTCACATCCACCGTATAAACCCGGCAGATATCCGGCTTTTTTCTGGCGTCTATCGATCTTTTTACGATGGAGAGAGACTGTATGGCGGAAGGCTCTGTCCGCAGCAGCTTTGCCGCCTTTTTGAGAAGCGCCGCCTGCTCATCCTTACAGTCAGCCGCCAGTTTGATCTGTTGTATCCGAATCATAGCTCTATGCTCCTGTTTGAAATCCGTTTTTTCCCGCCACACGTTTTATTCGTGTCCGGATTATTTTCCACCTCTTTGCATATTGCATTTTATCCATACTAACCCCATTATCATCCGTCTCATTTGTGAATCCTTTACATGCCATCCAATGTCGCCTCGCGGGCCGCCGCCCTGCCTGCGACCATCCCGCTGCTCCACGCCCACTGTAAGTTATAACCGCCGCAAAGTCCGTCAATATCCAGAATTTCTCCCGCAAAATAGAGTCCCGGCCGCCTTTTCGACATCATATTTTCCGTGATTTCCGTGCAATCCACGCCCCCCGCGCACACCTGCGCCCTGTCAAAACCGTTTGTCCCCGTAACCGCTGTCTCCAGACCGAGATACAGCTCCTGCAGACGTTTCATAGCCTCCGCCGGAACATCCTGCGCCCGCTGCGTCTCCCGAATACCCGCGAGTTTCAGCAAAAGTTGGTTGATTTTTTTGTTGACTATTCCGGTCAGAAACACGTCCATCTCATCCGCGCCGTGCGCCGAAAGCCTTTCCCGAAAAAATGAGCCGCAGGAAGCCACGTCATAATCAGGAAGAAAGGACACCCGCACTGTGACGCTTTTTTTCTCAAGCAGCGCATAGCCTGCAGTCCGACAGAGCTGAAAGGCCGGTATGCCCGACAGCCCGTAATCCGTAAGCTGCAGCTCGCCCCGCTCCACGCCGATGTCCTTTCCCTCTATTTGCAGGACAAGCGACGCGTCGCAGCGCACGCCCGCCACCTGTTTATAAAAGGATTCCCTGCAGACAAGCGCGGCGAGGGCGGGTACGGGCCTGACAATCCGATGTCCGAACTGTTCCGCCAGCCGAAAACCGTCCCCATCGGAACCGGTATTCGGCGCGGCCTTTCCGCCGCAGCTAAGAATCACCGAGTCATAACAGCCGACCTTCCCCTGCCTGCCGATCAAAAACTGTTTTCTGCTCTTGTCAAAGGTAAGCGTCCTCACAGCTTCCCCCGTATGTACTGCCACCCTGCGCCTTTTGAGCTCATAGCGCAGAAGATCAAGCACCGTAGAAGCCTGATCGCTGGCCGGGTACAAATAGCCGTCCCGCTCCTTAATCCGCATACCGAGGGACGCAAAAAATTCCTTTGTCCGCGCCACCCCAAACGCTGAGAGCACGCCGCTGAGCAAAGCCGTCCCGCTTCCGTGATAAAATTCCACACCCATCGCTTCGTTGGAAAAATTGCATCTGCCATTTCCCGTGGACAAAATCTTTTTTCCCACTCTGTCATTTTTTTCATAGACCGTGACCGACGCGCCCTCCCCGGCTGCCCATATCGCCGCCATCATACCCGACGCGCCCCCGCCTATCACCGCAACCTGCCTCGTCATCGTTCCTTCCTTATCCCTAACTCTTTATTTCCGCGAGCAACGAGCCAAGTGATTGCTTGCAAGCAATTGGCGACTGCCCCGAGGATCAAATCTTCAAAAGATGTCTCTACATAGTTTACCTTAACAGAATGTGGATGCCTTGAAAAGCCCGTAACGAGCCCGGATTGTTTCTCCCTAACTGGAGTACGATTCCAGAAACAGATACAGCTCCTCCTCGCTCGCCACAAACTTCCCCTCCATGATTTCTCTCTGCAGGGAATCGGGCAGCCGTTCCAGCAAGATATCCGTGTTCATGTAAAGTGTACTTCTGTCCTCCTCGTACACCACAATAAAATGATCCGCCACCATCAGATAAAATCCCTGCGGCTCTTTCTCTTTATAATATTTACAGACCGCCACCCGGTCTTTGGAAAAGGCAGTCAGCTCGATCGTCTCAAAGCCCTGTTCCAGCTCTGTCAACGGCGGATTGTCCTCATAGGCGGATAACGCCTCCAAAAGCTCTTCCCTGTTCAGACCGATGTACATAACGGGAATTGTCTCCTCGCTCTCCGTCACCGTCCCCTTGGACAAGTCCACCAGCTCCAGCAGATACCTCGTGTCCGCCGTCACCACAGGCTCCTGCGCGGCCGCAGCCTCAATGACCTGTTTTTCCTCCGTCTCAATGACCTGTTCCGCGGTCACTTTGTCCGCCTGCACTCCTTCCGAGGGCGCGGCATAATCAGCGTCCGCCACACCCGAAGACTGCGATACCAACGGCCGGAAATGATCTGCCTCCTCCGTGCCGGACTGCGCAATTCCATGACTGTAACGGTGCGGATAAAAAAACTCCTCCGCCTTCAACGCGCCCCAGCCGCCAAGCCCCAGCATGACAGCGGACATTACCATAAAAAGACTGATACGTTTTACAAGCTTCATTCCGTTTTAAACCTCTCTTGTCGGATTCCCTGTAATCAGTATCAGCCAATTCCATTATTTTATACAACGATCTCACAAAATGCCTGTCATTCTGCCAAGCATAATAAACAGGAAGCCGAGCGGCATCTCCTGAAGCTCCGCCTCCCCGATCACCCGCATGAGCATGAGGGCAAGGATATGGAAAAACAGTCCCATCGCCAGCGACACGATAATACAAAGCGGCGCCCCAGCAACGCCTGAAAGCAGCATGTTCAGCAGATACACCAGCAGCCCTGAGACCGCGGCGGCAGCAAGTGGAAACAGAATGCCCGCGAACCAGTCCGGCCTGTATTTTACGCGCCTGTTCAGAAATACAAATGCCAGAACCATATAGATGCCAAAGAACAAAATCAAGGCGCAAAGCAGTCCGTCCACCCCCATATGCAGGCGCTGTGTCATAAAATAGGCGGCAGCCAGATGCACTGCGAAAGAGGCGGCAGCCGCAACAAACATTTCACGAACCATCCGCATTTTATATAAAATCTGCCCGAACAGAAAGCTGAAGGTAAATAAAACAACCAGAACCGCGCCTTTTTGAAGCCATCCCGCCAATACCGCCGACTGCGCTGTCGTTCTCCCGTAACAGCAGACGGCAAGCGGCTTTCCCAGAACAGCCGCATACACCGCTGCCGGAAAAGATACCATGGACGCGTCCCGCACCGCTCTGCCCATCCGCTCCCGCATACTGCGGTATTCCTCCCGCTCATAAGCATTGGCGATTTTTCCGGTCAGGCCGTGTACAGACAGACATGAAATCGCCGCGCATATGCCCAGAAGCGGCGCAAATTTACCATAATAGCTGCCCCACTGAGCCGTCCGCACGCTGCCCTGCTCCGTCACGTTCATACAATAATTAAAACAGCGCTGATCTACCATCATAAACAAATTGGAGAGAAAGGCCGCCGCAGCCGCCGGCGCCATATTGATGACAAGCATCCGCTGAATCTCGAAACGAGTCTCAGCCCGTCTGCTGTTGTCCTGTCCCAGCCGCCCTTTAAACGCCCCCGCATAAATCACATAGACAAGGAGCAGATGCAGCAGGGCGATCACCTGTGAGGCAAAGACCCCAAGCATTGCACCCAGCGCCCCGTATGCATAGCTGTGGGCCTCCACCTGATAAAGCGCCGCCACCTTCTGCCCGTAACCGTAAAAAGCCCGGCCGCCGAGAATCGCCCCGACAAGCATAGCGGCCTTTTCGATATATTGGGAATGCGCCGTGAGCACCCCCATGCCGTAACCGTTAAAGTATCCTCTGAAAATACCGACCAGCGCCGCAAAAAAAACAGAGGGCGCCGCCGCCATCACCGCCATACGGGCAAGGCGCTCCAAAACAATAACCTCCGCAATCCAAGAGGAAAACAGCAGCAGAAATAATGCCATCACCGTACCGAGAAAAAGATTCATGACAAAAGCAGTGCGAAATGCCTTGTCCGCATTCCGATACCGCTCCCTCTTCACCCGATAGCGGATGATGCCCGCCACAGCATTTGACATGCCATAAGCGGTGACCATCGTAGTCAATATAAACAACTCAAAAGCCGGGGCAAAGAGTCCCACCCCCTCATCTCCTATGAACCTTGAAAGGGGGATCCGCAGGAAGAGAAGAAGCATATAAGAGATAATCCCCGCCGAGAGAATAATCCTGTTTTTTAAATTTTTCGCCATCCACTGTATATTCATCGTTATCCTCAGTATCTAAAACCTTGTGATGGAAAGCGCCTGCAAAACCGCCTCCTGCTTTTCCTCCATCAGCGCGGCCTCCTCCGGCTCCATATGGTCGTAGCCGCACAGATGGTACAGACTGTGCGCAATCAGAAAGGCATATTCACGAAGCTCACTGTGCCCGTACGCTGCGGCCTGTTCCTTCACCCGCGTTACATTCAGAATGATATCTCCCAGAACCAGTTCTCCACTGTCCGGATCAAAGCAATCCGCTACCCGCTCCTCCACACCGGAAAAATCCCCCGGCGTCTCAAACTCCAGGTTGGGAAAGGAGAGCACGTCCGTCTCCGAATCTATGTCCCTGTAATTTTTGTTATACTCCCGAATACCCGCATCATCTGTGATCAGAAGATTTACTGCCGCCTCGTAGGGACAGTTTTCGATGTCCAAAACAGCCTCCGCAACGCGGTCGAGCAGCGATTTTTCATCAAAAGAGAAAGCCTGTCCGGTCTCATTTTCAACGTAAGAAGTCATAGTAAAGCTTCTCCTTGATAAATATTTTTTTCATCTCACAGATCTGCCCCAAGGAAATCTCATTCCCCCAGAGCTCGTCCGTCTCAAATTTTTTCTTAAACACGGTTTCTATCAACTGCTCATAATCCAACTCTGCCTTTGGATCCTTCGCAAACAGATACAGGATGGATGACACGATACAATCCGCAAGCAGAACCACCAGCGTCTCCTTGGAGACAATCTTTGCATCCGGATCCACATACTCCTTTAAAATCTGTTTTGCCTTCGGCGGGAAATGGTACTTGTCACAGATAACGGACACATTTTCCCATGTATTTTCCCCGGTCAGCTTTCCGATTCTGTGATAATATCCGCAAGCCTTCACAGCCGCGTCGTCGATGCCGAGGCTTCTGGCCACCTTATCCCCCAGATAAGCCGTGTGAATCGCGTGATAATACTCTTCCTTGGAAAGCTCTTTTAACTGCACAAGCAGGGGACACTCCGGGTCATTGATTTCCATATACCTGTCCCGATACCTGTGGATAATCATGGAACTTACCATCTTTAGACTGACTAAAAGCAGGATGCAGCAGACCATCAGATTGATGCCCGGTATCATAAACTGGGCGATGGAAAGCCGCTCCTTAGCGAAGAGAATCACGTTGGCTGTCAGGCAAAGCGCCAGAACCAGCAGGGAAATCAGCATCGGAATCCCCACCCGGAACTCCTCGTCCAATGTGGCAAATACTAATATTCCGGCCATACCGCTGATAAAATAGAGCCAGAAAATCGCATAATCACAGCCTGCAAAATTCACGGAGAGAAGCAGACAAAGGCTCCCCGCCACAAGTCCCGTCATGCCGTTCGAAAATACGCTTAGAAGTACGAAAACCACAAGATATGGCCAGCCCGTCACCGGCAAAAACGGCAGGAGCACCGCCGCCGTCAGACTTACCAGATAGGTAAGGGCAAATCTCCCGTATCGCCCCTCATTGCGATATACAAAAAAACCGCTTAACTCACCCATAACATAGGAAAAAATCGTGATTCCCGTCCCGGTCAGAACCATAACAATGTTCCGTATCATCATATCCGTCTGGTTATGGTAAAATGTGCTGCCCAGCCACACAATAACGCCTGACAGCGCAAACATAAACATAAATATTACAATTCTTTTAATGATAGTGCTGTTTTTCTGAAGATTGCTGTTATTTTCCACGCCTGTAATTCCTGTTCCCTGTTTTTTGTTCGCTGCGCCGTTTCTCTTTTGCTTCGTAATCGTCGTAGGCCTTCACGATTCTCTGCACCAGAGGATGTCTGACCACATCTTTGCTGCTCAAATTGCAGAAAGAAATATCCTCTATTTTCGAGAGCACCCTCACCGCCACGTCAAGTCCGGATTTCATGTCCGGCGCCAGATCCTTCTGTGAGGCATCCCCGGTGACCACCACCTTGGAGCCGAAGCCGATTCTCGTCAGAAACATTTTCATCTGCGCCGGTGTGGTATTCTGCGCCTCATCCAGAATGATATAGGCGTTATCCAGCGTCCGCCCCCGCATATAAGCTAACGGCGCCACCTCGATCAACCCCTTCTCCATATTCCGCGCAAAGCTCTCCGCCCCCATAATCTGGTAGAGCGCGTCGTAGAGCGGCCGCAGATACGGGTCGACCTTGCTCTGCAGATCCCCAGGAAGAAAACCGAGCTTCTCCCCCGCTTCAATGGCCGGTCGTGTCAGGATAATGCGGCTCACCTCGTTGTTTTTAAACGCGGTCACCGCCATCGCCATCGCCAGATACGTCTTTCCCGTACCGGCAGGCCCTACCCCGAAAACAATCATATTGTCACGCATAGCGTCCACATACTGCTTCTGTCCCAAGGTCTTTGGTTTGATCGGTTTACCGCTCACGGTATGGCAGATGCAGTCGCTGTCCATGGCAAGCAGCATGTCCTCCTTATGCTCCCGGCCAAGCTCTATGGCATAATCCACACTCTGTTCCTCCAAAATTGCACCTCTCTTTGACAGGACAAGCAGTTCGTTTATAATACGGGCTGCCCTGTCCGCGGCCTCCCGCTCTCCCGAAATCCGGACTGCACCGTCCCGGTCTACGATCATTACGTTCAGATCATTCTCAATCCTTTTCATGTGAGAGTCAAACTCCCCGAAAAGATTCCGCATGTGCTCCACCGGCACATCAATACTGACTGTAAACGCGTCCATTCCCTGCCCTTCATACAATCTCACGCTGCATCAATCCGTCGTCGCGTCCTCTTCCTTTTCGGATTCTTCTACCGGTTCCGTAACGGTCGGCACCGGTTTCACCGCCGATTCTTCAAGCTGCATATGAGCATATAGTACCCATTTTTTATCATTCTTTTTTATTGTAACATTTTTTTCTGCAATTTGTACCCCTTTTTCATTTAAAGTTGCGATAATTTTTCTAAACCGCTCCTGCAAAAGCGTTTTCATTTCCTCCGCCGTATGCTTTTTCGACACAATTTCGTATTCCTGCACCGTCCTCTTTCCATAATACAGCGGCAGATACAAATGATCCAGAAGCTGCACCTGCTTTTTCTCTTCACTGGTATCAAAAAAGGCATAGGGAACCTTTCGAAAACGGAAAGCGATCTCCTTATCACCCGTTCCGACTACCGGAATTTCAATTGCCTTTCCCGTGTAACATTTCTCCTCGTAGGCGATCTCTTCTTCCAAGGAAAGATTCCGTGCATAACTCAAGGTAATATCCGCGTCCGCCTCCACATACTGATATCTGCGTACCGTGGTATCCTCATTGTAGACGGGAACCGCACCGCTCACCAGCACATCCCCTTTCTGCACACTGTCCCCACAGGACACCTGCGGCACACCGCTTCTGGTGATAATGTAAGTCACCACGCCTTCCTTTTCGGCCACCAGATCCATGCCTTTGTCCGTCTCCGCCTTATTGCGGTTATCGTAGACCGGCATCTCGTTCTCCTTTATGCGAATCAGAAGCGTGGTGCCCCGAAGCTGCACGGAAGTCCATGTAATCAGGTCATAGTCCTCCCGAAGCGCCTGCTCAAGCTTCTCGATCTCCAGCCCGCTCTTTTTCATGGCAGTATGCACGCCCTGCTCCTCCAGATAATCCATCAGCACGTCTTCCGTCAGGGCGAAATTCCCCTCAATCCGGATATCCCAGATAAAGCGGGAAGCCAGACACCAGAAAAATATGCAGCAGACAAGCCCCGCCACAAACAGCTTTCTTCTCCACATTTTTGACGCAAAAAAAGGCAGGCCGTATTTGCCTGTAACGGCCGCTCTCGTCCCTGTCTTTTTCAGGAGCGGCTTCAAGGCAAAAAAACCCGCTATACTGATGTGCATGGTGTGGTAATCGCCGTGATCCTCAATATCCCAGACCAGTACGTCATGATTGCCGCAAAGATTTAAAAGACGCTCCACAGAATAGCCCCACACTTTGATGGCCACATATCCTCTTAAATACTGTATCCAATGAAGCATAGACCTTCCCCTGCACACACACTCAGATATATCGGAGCGCGTCGATCTTTCCGCTGATTTTCATGTCTTCATTGGTATAGTAGTCGATGGCCAGGCCGCTTCCCTCAAAACAGATCTTCGCGTTCTTGCCCTGCAGCACAATAGACTCCGTCGTATATTCCAAAATCCCCTTATAATTTTCGATAAAAGCTTCACGATTCCCTGTGATCGTGACAATGGCCGCCCCCAGCATGGTATCCTTCGGAAGCTTGAGCGATTCCACGATCAGTTCCTTCGATCTGGCAAACGGTGAAAATGACTGGCGTCTGTTCTCTCTTCTCATGTTACACTATATGTATCATGATTCTGATTCATACCCGGAGAATACGAAGTATTCTCTTAATCGAGTGCCTGCACTCGATGTATGCACGGAGAATGCGGATCATTCCCTCACTTGTGGTACGGTTCCCTGTTTATAATCCGAAACGCCCTGTAAATCTGCTCCAACAAAACAACCCGCATCAGCTGGTGCGGGAATGTCATGTCCGAGAAGCTGACCGCCAGATCAGCCCGTTTCTTTATACTGTTATGTAAACCGAGAGAGCCGCCGATCACGAATACAATGTGGCCGATACCGCTTACGCCAAGCCGCTCAATCTCTCCCGCAAAAGCCTCCGAAGTAAACCGGCGCCCTTCAATCTCCAGCGTCACCACATAGGCGTCATCCGGCAGAAGCTTTGCAACGCGCGCCCCTTCCTTTTTCAAAATCAGTTCCCGCTCTGTCTCCGAGGCACCGTCCGGTGTCTTCTCATCAGCCGTCTCCCTGATTTCCAGTCTGCAGTAACGTCCCAGCCGCTTTTCATACTCGGCCGCCGCTTCGCGAAAAAACCTCTCCTTCAGTTTACCGACTGTTATCACTGTTATCTTCATACATTTCCTGATAATATCCGTCCACAAAATTGTCCACGAACGCCTCATCCAGATTCATAAATTTGTCGTCGATGACCGCCCGCATCCGCTCCGTGCGCCTGTAGTATTTTTCCTCCTCCGTCAGCTCGGCAAGCGTCTCCCCTTCTTCCTGAATCGCCGCGTCGATCGCCGTGGCGCTTAAATTCTCCTGACACCATCTGGCGATTTCCGAGCGTAGGGAGTTTTCCGAATTCGCTTTCACCAAAAGCATTTTGGAATCCCGCATGGACACGAAGCCGAACACGATAAATAAGACAAACATCGCGCCCATAACGCCACAAACCAGATATTTGGTGATACCCGCGTTTCTGTAAATCGGTATCACATTAAAAAAAATCAGCAATACCGCAATAAAACCGACGCCGCCGACTGCCAAAAGTGTGTACGCGGAGGAACGGTTATCCTCCGCCTTTGCTTCGCTGCTTTGATATTGGGGCATAAACCTCACCCTCCTTATCTTACGAATTTGAAATATTTTTACCTTTTACAATTCTAGTGCGCCATTTTCCAATTGCATACACTTTTTGCGAAGTCCAGAATTTCCTTATACAAGGCGTTTGAGGGAGGCGATGCGGTGGCATCGTTGACCGAAAACAACGCAGTAGAAGGGAATGCTGGCAAGCAAAAAAGGATAGTTAATTGGTAAATGGAGCACTAGTTCCGAATAGTCAATTCCAAAATTCTGCAGCACAACTTTTGCTACTCTAATCTGATAATCCAATTCTTTATTTTCAGCTGTTTCATGTGCCTTAATTCTCATCAGATTTACATATGTCATAATAGCGGCTTGTCTTTGCTCTTCTAACTGCATACACCCACCTGCTTTCTATCATTATGCCATGTATTGTTACACTGTAAGTATATCACAGCCCGGGTGCAAAGTCTATATGGTACTCATTTTAACAGCTCCCTGATCCCTTGATTCTTATTTTCCGATTTATCTATGTCCAGACAGACGGAATGGTCATCCACATACCGCCACACAGCACACTCACCGATGGCGCTCATATCCCGCCACAGCGTAAATACGCCGTCCGTGGCAACGCCGTCCCACTCCTGCACATTGCCCGTGTAATCCACGGTGTTGGCATACATATCGCCATTGTAAAGTCCGTTTTTAAAGGGACCGACCACATTTTGCAAAATCTTTCCCTGGGTGGGCGCCAGTTTAGATATATCCACTTCATAGTGCTCCGCACCCTGACCGTTTGGCAGATTGTCCGCCCATTCCCCGGCATAACTGTGGGACATATAAATACCCATAGCGTTTGTCTTGTTCTTCTGGTTGATATAGAAACGGAACCACGTACCCTTGCCGTTTCTTGTCCCATGACTCCATTCACCGAAATAGTAGCTGTTCTTTTCATAGATGGCAAGCCCTGTGCCGTGGGGGTTCCCCTCGCTGTCCACATCGCCTTGGTAATAATAATCCCCGGTGCCCTCAAGCCCCTTGGAAAGCTTCACATAGCGTTTTAAATGCGCCAGATCCCAGATGGCGTCCTGCTTGTTATCCGCAAAATAGGGGTAAGCCTCCTTCAGTATAAATTCCTTTGTGTACGCCTCGTCGTTCTCGTCCTCGATATCTACCACAATGGCAGTTTTTTCATTGTCTGCGGAAACCACATCTTCCTCTTCCGCCGACTCTTCTTCCTCGTCCTCCTCCGTCTCCTCGGACGCAGTTTTTTCCACCGTGGGTCTTTCCTCGCCTTCCCCGATCACCTGCTCTTCCCGTTCCCGCTGTTCCTTTGCATAATCTGTGATGGACTGCTGGAGATCACTGTCCGCCTCGTCCTGACGGTTCTGTCTGTTGCTGACCATTACGGTAAGCAGAATCAGAATAAAGATCAAAAGAACGGCAATTACGCCCAGAAGCACCTTCGTCGTCAGGGTCTTCTGCAGAAGGTTTTCCTCTCCTTCCTCCCGCTCTTTCTCTCTTTTATCATTGTCCGAATCAGTCAATTTCATATGCTCCCACACCTTTCTTTCCCTGCAGCAGCCGCTTATCCGTTTTTGTAAGCGACCGCATTCCAATATATCCTGCGTTCTATTCTACATCATAAAGGACATATTTAAAGATTATACATTGTAAATTATTAAGAATTTCTTATCTAAAATGTAAAATCTGCCCGTCGATTTCCGACAGGCAGACCTCATACCATAACTTTTACTTGGAGAGATATTCATCAATACCTTTCGCGGCAGCCTTTCCGGCTCCCATGGCGAGAATTACGGTAGCCGCGCCCGTTACGGCGTCGCCGCCCGCGTAAACGCCTTCTTTCGTGGTCGCGCCGAAATCCTCCTCGGCCACGATACATTTGTGTTTATTGACCTCAAGCCCTGCCGTGGTAGAAGAAATCAGCGGATTCGGGGATGTGCCCAGCGACATGATCACCGTGTCCACCTCCATCATGAACTCCGACCCCTCGATCACCACCGGACGACGTCTGCCCGATGCGTCGGGCTCACCCAGTTCCATGCGCACACATTTCATCCCGGATACCCAGCCGTTTTCATCCGCAACAATCTCCGTGGGGTTCGTCAAAAGATCAAATATGATCCCTTCTTCTTTTGCGTGATGCACCTCCTCCACGCGGGCAGGCAGCTCTTCCTCGCTCCTGCGGTATACGATGTGCACCTCCGCGCCGAGACGAAGCGCCGTTCTCGCGGCGTCCATAGCTACATTGCCGCCACCTACAACAGCCACCTTCTTTCCGCGCATAATGGGCGTGTTGGAAGTCTCGTCAAAGGCCTTCATCAAATTGCTTCTCGTCAGATATTCGTTGGCGGAGAACACGCCAAGCGCCTGCTCCCCTGGAATCCCCATAAATTTCGGAAGACCTGCGCCGGAACCGATAAACACGGCGTCAAATCCCTCATCCTCCATCAGCTCGTCGATGGTGACGGACTTACCCACCACCACATTGGTCTCAATCTTCACGCCGAGGCTCTTTACGTTCTCGATCTCCTTTGCCACCACGGCCTGCTTGGGCAGACGGAACTCCGGAATACCATATACAAGCACACCGCCCGGCTCATGGAGCGCCTCAAAAATCGTTACCTCATAGCCCATCTTGGCCAGGTCACCCGCACAGGTCAAGCCCGCGGGACCGGAACCGATCACGGCAACCTTCTTTCCTTTGTTCTCCTTCGCGCCCTCAGGCTTGATGCCGTTTTCCCTCGCCCAGTCAGCCACAAAACGCTCCAGTTTGCCGATGGAGACAGGCTCTCCTTTAATGCCGCGGATACACTTGCCCTCACACTGGCTCTCCTGCGGGCACACACGGCCGCATACTGCCGGGAGCGCCGAGGATTCGCTGATAATCTGATAAGCGGCGGCGATATCGCCCTCTTTCACCTTCTCTATAAAACCGGGAATATTGATCGCTACAGGGCACCCTTTGATACACTGTGCATTCTTACAGTTGATGCAACGGGTCGCCTCGCACATTGCCTCCTCTTTATCATAACCGAGACACACTTCCTCGAAATTTGCCGCACGTACTTTCGCGTCCTGCTCACGCACGGGAACTTTCTTTAATACATCTGCTTCCATTTTCTCCTCATTTCTGCGCCCTCTTGCGCTCAGTTCTCATGCAAAACTCATGATAACCGCTTGCAGCGATGAAATTTTGCACGCTCAAATCATGCTCTCATGGTCTCGGCAAATAATGCGCCAGCCCACACTTCGCATCTATATATTCAATCGTATTTATACGCAATTCCCGCACCCGCCATGATGGGTGTCGCCCTCTTTCGCCTTTAAGAAGTCTCTACCTTCCTTCGTCTTATACATCTGCTGTCGCTTCATCGCCTGGTCGAAATCTACCTTATGGCCGTCAAACTCCGGGCCGTCCACGCAGGCAAACTTCACTTCTCCGTCCACCGTCAGGCGACAGGCACCGCACATACCCGTGCCGTCCACCATAATCGGATTCATGCTGACAACCGTGGGCAGCTCATATTTCTTCGTGGTCAGGCATACAAATTTCATCATAATCATGGGCCCGATCGCCACGCACACATCATAAGATTTTCCTTCGGATTCTATCAGATCCTCGATCACCTTCGTCACCATGCCGCTTCGGCCGTAGGAGCCGTCGTCCGTGGTAACGTAGAGATTTCCGGCTACCGCCTTCATCTCCTCCTCCATAATGAGCAGCTCCTTCGTCTTTGCGCCAACGATCACGTCCGCGTCGATCCCTCTCTCATGCAGCCATTTCACCTGCGGGTAAACGGGCGCCGTGCCAAGGCCTCCGGCCACAAAGAGAATCTTTTTCTGCTTAAGCGCCTGCACATCCTCCTTCACGAACTCGGAAGGACACCCCAGCGGCCCCACAAAGTCCTGAAAACTGTCTCCTGTCTTTAAACTGCGCATCATCTCGGTTGCCGCGCCTACCACCTGAAACACAATGGTGACGGTTCCCTTCTCCCTGTCATAATCACAGATCGTCAGGGGAATCCTCTCACCCTCCGCATCCATTCTGACAATGACAAACTGTCCCGGCTGGCAGGATTTCGCCACGCGGGGCGCTTCCACGTCCATGAGATAGATATTCGCCGCAAGTTCTTCTGCTTTTATAATCCCGTACATCTCAACCAAACACTCCTTTTCCTTTTATCCGAACTATTCCATAATAGCGAAACTTATCGTTTTTTGCAAGATATAATATTTGGGTTTTGCAAACGGTCGTGTTCTGAACTCTGTTAATTTATAGCATAACCGCCATAAATGCCCCGGCATCATCATAGCCGAGCTGCGCTGCCGCCCCGGTATACGCCTGCACCAGAAATACCTTGTCCGTGCGGCTTAAAAGCCCCGTGCCGTCGTCATAATACTCGTTGATGGTGTAATAATCCTCTTCCCCCACCTTGAGCACAGAGCTGAACTGATAGCTCAGGACACCGGTCTGCCTGGGGTTTTCCCCGGTCACATTATCCAGATATCCGGTCTCCACCAATTTGTTGACCAAATTAGTCACCGCCGTCTGTGTGGGAATGGCGCCCCGCAGTCTGAGCGTAAAGGTCCGCGTCGTCACCTCGCTGGCAATGCCCTCGCTGCTGATATTCACAAACTTAAACAGCGTTTTCCCCAACGGCATGGGAATCGGCCCCGTATAGGGCACACTGTCCGCCGTAGGCTCCGACTCGTCCGTGGTGTAAAAAGTCTTACATCCCTCCGCAGTCTCCACCGCAATCATTGTCGCTTCGGTATATTCGCCGCTGTAAAGCTCCACCTCCGGGGCATTTGGCACGGCCAGATTAATCACGTAGGTCTTCGTGACGATATCGCTCTCAATACCGTAATCGTTAACGAAAAAGGCGCTGATTGTATACTCACCCGTCTCCAGAAAGAGGGGCGAAGTATAAATCGAGCTGTTCTTATCAGGCTTTGATCCGTCCATGGTGTAGTAGATCGTCCCCGCCGTGTTGGAACTCAGTTTTAAAGGAATCACCTCCGCATAGCTTCCCTCCACATAGCTGAATTCCGGCTCCATGGCCAGATAGCTCTGGAACATGCTCACGATCCGCTCATTGTTACAGGCACGCAGCAGATCATTGATCAGCCCGAACTCTTTCTGATTGGCATAGATCGTGACGATCTTTCCGTAGGCTTCCTCCACATCCTCCTCCGCGTATCTGGGGGCGGTATCCGTGTCAATGATCTTCATAAGAGCCAACAGCGCATAATTGTCCATCTGCTGCAGATAGTAATAATCCGCCTCCAAAAAAAGGATTCTTGCCTCCTCCGGATAATCTGCATAGGCCGCTTCCAGACAGGCAATCGCCTCGCTGTAAGCTCCCTTTTCCGCATAGGACATCGCTTTATTGATCTGGTAGTCTGCCGTATGGATATGGTAGGCGTAAAGGGCATAAGAAATAATCGCCGCCAGAAAAAGAATTGCCAAAGAGAGGATCACCTGCGGTTTGCGGCTCCTCTTCCCCGCACCGATAACCGTTTCACTCTCTCCATCTGCAGTCTCCGCCTCATCCGTCTCCTCCTGCTGGGAGACAAGCGTAGAAAGGGTTTCCGTTATGCTGTTTTCTATTTCCGGCTCGAAATCCGGAACGATCTGAATCTCCTCTCCGCACTTGTCACAGAGCAGATAACCGTCCGGCATTTCATGTCCGCAATGTGGACATTTCATAGGCTGTTCCCTTCTCTGGAATTTGCACAGTTATACATGAGCATAGCGATCGTCATAGGGCCGACACCTCCGGGTACAGGGGTAATCGCGCTGCACACAGGCGCCACATCCTCATAATCCACGTCGCCGCAGAGTTTATTGTTCTCGTTTCTGTGAATGCCAACGTCGATCACTACCGCACCTTCCTTCACATACTCCCTGGTAATCATCCGAGGCTTACCCACCGCCGCCACCAAAATGTCAGCGCGTTTCGTCACTTCCTTTAAATCCTTTGTCCGGGAATGGGTCACCGTCACCGTACCGTTTTCCCGAAGCAGCAAAAGCGCCATCGGTTTCCCGACGATATTGCTTCTGCCGATCACCACGCACTCTTTCCCCGCAATCTCAATCCCCGAGCGCTTCAAAAGCTGGATGATGCCGGCGGGCGTACAGGACACAAACCCCGGCTGTCCGATGCAGAGCGCGCCCACACTCTGGGGATGAAAACCGTCCACATCCTTCTTCGGATCGATGGCGCGGATCACCGCATCTTCATCGATATGTTTCGGAAGAGGAAGCTGCACCAAAATGCCGTTTACGTCTTCTCTCGCATTCAATTCACCGATCAGGGAAAGCAGCTTCTCCTGCGTCGTCTCCTCCGCCAGCTCATAGGCGAGCGATTCGATCCCTACATAAGCGCAGGCCTTCTTTTTATTTCCTACATAAACGCTTGACGCAGGGTCATTGCCTACCTGGATCACCGCGAGGCACACCTTCTTCCCCTGCGCGGCAAACGCCGCAACCTGTTCCTTCACCTCGTCCTTAATCTGCGCCGAAATGGCCTTACCGTCTATAATCTGTGGCATACCTTATCATCCTTTCCTTTCACATCCCAATGCCGTACGGAGAATGCTGCTTTTCAAAATAATCCTACAATTTTCCCCTCATCGTCCACGTCAATCCGATAGGCCGCGGGGGTCTTCGGCAATCCCGGCATGGTCATCACATCGCCTGTCAGCGCCACCACAAACCCCGCTCCCGCAGACACATAAACCTCTCTCACATGCATCTCAAAGCCGACAGGACGCCCCAGAAGCTTCGGGTCATCCGAGAGCGAATACTGCGTCTTTGCAATACAGACAGGCAGTTTCCCGAATCCGGCGCTCTGAAGCTTCTCCATCTGCCTTTTCGCCGCCGCCGTGTAAGTCACGCCGCCCGCACCGTAAATTTCCGAAGCCACGGTATGAATCTTCTCCTGCAGGGACAGTTCATCCCCATAGAGCGGTTCGAAAAAGCTTCTCTTATGTTCCAGCGTGTCAAGCACCTTACCTGCAAGGGCCGTGCCGCCCTCTCCGCCCTTCTCCCAGACTTCCCCGAGGGAAAACTCACAATCCCTGTCCTCGCAGAATTTCCGCACATAGTCTATTTCCTCCTGCGTGTCTGACGCGAAGGCATTCAGCGCCACCACAATGGGCACCCCGTACTTATGGATATTCAGGATATGCTTCTCCAAATTCACGATGCCTGCCTGCAGCGCCTTCATATCCTTTCTGTACAAATCCTCCTTAGCCACCCCGCCGTTGTATTTCAGGGCCCTCACGGTAGCCACAAGCACCACCGCATCCGGCTTCAAATCCGCCATCCGGCACTTGATATCAAAGAATTTCTCGGCTCCCAGATCCGCGCCGAATCCCGCCTCCGTAATCACATAGTCTGCCATCTTAAGCGCGGTCTTCGTGGCCATTACAGAGTTACAGCCGTGGGCAATGTTAGCGAAAGGCCCGCCGTGCACAAGAGCCGGCGTATGCTCCAATGTCTGAATCAGATTCGGCTTCATGGCATCCTTTAAAAGCGCCGCCATCGCACCCACCGCCTGTAAATCCTTCGCCGTCACGGGCTCGCCGGAATAATCATAGGCCACGATAATCCGCGCCAGACGTTCCTTTAAATCTTTAAAATCCGAGGCAAGACAGAGGATCGCCATAATTTCCGAGGCAACGGTGATGATAAAATGATCCTCCCGCACCATGCCGTTTGCCTTGCCGCCCATACCGATCACGATATTGCGAAGCGCCCGATCGTTCATGTCAAGACATCTCTTCCATACGATCTGCCGTGGGTCGATGCGCAACAGATTTCCCTGCTGGATATGATTGTCCAGAAGAGCCGCCAGTAGGTTATTCGCGGCGGTTATGGCATGAAAATCTCCCGTAAAATGAAGATTTAAGTCCTCCATCGGCACCACCTGAGAGTAGCCGCCGCCCGCAGCGCCGCCCTTGATGCCGAAACACGGCCCGAGAGAAGGCTCCCGAAGCGCGATCACCGCCTTTTTCCCGAGTCTGGCAAATGCCTGTCCCAGCCCCACGGTGATGGTGGTTTTCCCTTCCCCGGCAGGCGTCGGATTGATGGCTGTCACCAGAATCAATCGCCCTTCCGGGTTCTTTTTGATCTTCTCTATGTACTCTTCCGAAAGCTTCGCCTTATATTTGCCGTAAACCTCCAGATCCTCCTGCCCGATGCCGATACGCTGCGCCACCTCGGTAATCGGGATAAGCTCCGCCGCCTGGGCGATCTCAATGTCTGTTTTCATACTTTCTACCTTTCAATCCATGCGGAGAATGCTGTTTTCAAGCATTCTCCCGAGTGAGACTTAGTACTTCTTGGCATCCCGTCCTATGGCGGGATGTCTTTAGAAGTACTTCTCACTCTATTAACTGTTCAAACTCCTCCGCGCTCATCAAAATCTTTCGCGGCTTGGTGCCCTCTTCCTCGCCTACAACCCCGGCATCACTGAGCTGATCCATAATGCGTGCCGCCCGGTTAAAGCCGATCTTAAACATCCGCTGCAGCATACCGATAGATGCTTTATCCTTCTCGATGATAAACCGCCCCGCCTCCGCAAAGTACTCGTCGTACTCCGAATCCGCGTCGCCCGCACCGCCGGCTGCACCTGTCGTGCCGGATTCCACGGCAATGCTGTTAATCTGCTCCTCCACCGCTTCGTCAGCCGCTCCCTGAGGCGTATAATCCTTCAAAAACTCCACCACGTTAGAGACTTCATCATCCGAGACAAAGGGCCCCTGAATGCGGGCGGGTTTCGGATATCCCTGCGGATAAAAGAGCATGTCCCCTTTGCCGAGGAGCTTCTCCGCTCCCACCATATCCAGAATGGTGCGGGAATCCACGCCACTGGACACCGCAAAGGCAACACGGCTCGGCATGTTCGCCTTAATCAAGCCCGTAATAACGTCTACTGACGGACGCTGCGTCGCTATAATCAAATGGATGCCGCAGGCTCTCGCCAGCTGCGCCAGACGGCAGATGGATTCCTCCACCTCCCCCGGCGACACCATCATCAGATCCGCCAGCTCGTCCACGATAATCAAAATCTGGGGCATCTTCTCCGGTGCAGCGGAATCTCCCGACGCCCGCATACTCTCCACCTTTTTATTGTATCCCTTCAAGTCACGGACATTGAAATCCGCAAACTTCTTATACCGCTCCGTCATTTCCGCCACGCCCCAATGCAGGGCCGCAGCCGCCTTCTTCGGATCAGTCACCACCGGAATCAGCAAGTGCGGAATGCCGTTATAAACGCTCAACTCCACCACCTTGGGATCGATCATAATCATCTTCACGTCATCCGGGTGCGCCTTAAACAAAATCCCCATAATGATCGTATTGATACAAACCGACTTACCGGAGCCGGTCGCTCCCGCGATCAGCAGATGGGGCATCTTCGCAATATCCGCAAACACGGTTTTGCCGCCGATATCCTTACCCACCGCAAAGATCAGATTGGCGGGAAATTTATCAAACTCCGGCGATTCCACCAGATCGCGGAAAGGCACCGCCGTGTTCTCCTTGTTCGGCACCTCGATGCCCACCGCCGCTTTCCCGGGAATGGGCGCTTCGATACGAATATCCGTGGCTGCCAGATTCAGCTTGATGTCGTCCGCAAGCCCGACGATTTTGCTGACCTTGACGCCCTGCTCCGGCTGCAGTTCATAGCGGGTGACGGAAGGCCCCCTGCTGTACTGCGTGACGCTCACCTTCACGCCGAAATTGCCCAGAATCTGTTCCAGGCGCTCTGCCGTCTCCTTGAGCTCCCTGTCGGAATCCGCGCCCTTCTTTTTCTTCCGCGGCGCCAGAAGGTCAGGCGACGGAAAACGGTAGCGATCCCTCCCGCTCCTTCCGGAAGAAACTGCTGTCCGCTCCGGCTGCACCGCCGGCTGACTCACCGCTGTCGGCCGTGTCCTGCCGCTCGATACCGCCATCTGGTTGCCCGTCATGGGCTGGTAAGAATCCATCGGCTTTTTCGCCTGCACCGCTGACAGAACAGGCTCCTGTTCCTCCTCCACGGCAGACGGCATCTCCTCCCCGCTGACATGAATTTCGTCAAGGTCATCGGATTCCTGCTCTATGTAATGGTAAGAATGCGCTTCCCGCTCTCTTGCAGGCGGCAGTTCTTCCCGCTCCTCCTCGTCGTAATTTAACGTGATTTCGTGTATATCGTCGCGCACCTTTCCGGCGGCCTCTTTTTCCGGTTCCCTGCCGAGAGCCGTATCCAGCATGACGCCAGACACCTTCTTGTCCATGCGGAGAAGTTTTTCATTTTCCAACTCCTCCTCCCGCTGTCTGCGTTCCCGCTCCTCGCGCTCCCGTTTCTCTGACTGCTCCTCCCGGCGCTTTGCCGCCCGCTCCCTGCGGTAAGCCGCATCCTCAAGGGAACGCTCATAGACTTTCCGTCCTCCCGCCGCCACGCCGCCGATAAAGGACTTCTCCGTGACAATCACCAGACAGATGATGCCCAGAACAAGAATGAGAAGAACCGTACCTACCGTACCGAGAAACTTGCAGGACAGATAAGACAAAGAGCCTGCCAGTATGCCGCCGCCCTTGTGCCCCTCGCTGCAGCGGCTATAAATTTCCGCGAGCTGATAGCTTTCCGCCTCCGCAGGATTCGTGCTGAAAAACTCGAATGCCATGCCCAGAAGAAGGACAAGGACAATGCCGGCCAAAAGCTTTCTCGTGGCGATGCGGTTCCCCACATTTAACATACCGAAAGCGATCATCAGAAAAATAATAACCGGCGCCACATAGGCGAGAAGACCGAAAACGCCGAACAGCACACTGCTCACCGCATTGCCGAACTTCCCCACCACCCCGAAATTACACAAAAATAAAATAAGGGCGAGAGCCGCCAGCACAATCAGCAGGATTTCATTCCTGACTGCCGGATCCATAGGCGCGTCCTGCCGTGTGTTCCGGGATTTCGCCCGGGCATTCGACGCGCTTGTCCTGCTTCTGCCTGTATTCTGTTTTTTCGCGGATGACCCCCTCGTACCTTGAGCCGCCATGACTGCCTCCACATGTATCAAAATTTCATCAAACCTAAAAATCCTATATTAGTATAGCATTTTCATTTTGGCTTGTCATCCCTTATTTTGTATCTACCCTTTTCTTTTCTACCATATCATGGAGCTTTGCGATGGCGTCGCTGATACCGCCCACCTCACAGATGATGCCTTCCTCCACCGCCTCTCGGCCCACAAGCACCGTACCCACGTCCTTCGTCAGCATCCCCGTCTCCATCATCAGCTCCTCCAAACGGGGCTTCGGGATCTTACAGTGCTCACAGACAAAGCCCGTGATGCGGTTCTGAATCTGCTTAAAGTAATCGAAGGTCTGCTGTACCCCGATCACCATACCGCTTAAGCGCACCGGATGGATCACCATGGTTCCCGTGGGCACAATATAGGAATAGTCCGTGCTCACCGCAATCGGCACGCCGATGGAATGGCTTCCGCCAAGCACCAGGGAAACCGTCGGCTTGCTCAAGGAGGCGATCATCTCCGCGATAGCCAGTCCCGCCTCCACATCGCCTCCCATGGTGTTTAATAGAATCAGCACGCCGTCCACCTCGCCGCTGTCCTCAATCGCCGCAAGCTGAGGCAGAATATGCTCGTACTTTGTAGTCTTTGCATTGCTGCTCAAATTGTCGTGCCCCTCGATTTCCCCGATGATCGTGAGCAGATGAATTTTATGGTGCTGGGCGTTTTCATCCAGCGTCACCTGCCCTACCTTCTCAATCCGCTCGTCCCTCTGCTTTTCGTTCTCCCGCTTTTTCTCTTTTTCATTTTCGTCCCTGTTCTGGTTATCCTTGCTTTTCGAGTTCTTATTGTTTCCCATAGTCTCCTCCATTTTGCTTTCCTATACTCGGCCGGATGCAATCAAGCAGGAAAGGTTCATCTTCCCCTACTCGCCGCGCGGCTCATTTACCGTTTAACAGCGGCCTCCCTCTGCACGGGTCCGTGCATCAAAAAAGAGAGCCTGTCTGACTCTCTCTTAGTATGACGCATTTATGAAATAATATAAGCAATTACTTCAGAAGTCAAAATCATCCCCTTCGGCAACTTCCACCTGATAGTGCATGTCCGCTTCCGCAACCTCATACTCGTAATCCATTTCCCGCTTTACATGCTTTTTCGGAAGCGGCAGAGGATTTTCGAGAAAGCGCGGTTTTTTCTCCGCTGACGACGCCGGGGCTGCCGACACAGACGCGGCAGACGCAACAGCTCCCAAACCCGAATCTGCCGCCTGCGCTGTCACCGCCACGGGGTTTGCGGCAGGAATGGGCACAGCAGCCGCGTTGATCCCCTCGATCTTCTCCCGCAATGCTTCCGCCTGCCCGCCAAACACCGCATTCTTCAACCCAAGCGCCGCCATGACAGCCCAAAAAAACAGCGCCGCACCGCCAAATCCCACAACGCTGAAATCCAAAAAGAAAACAGGCGAAACCAGAATACAGGGCAGAAACCACAGCGTAAAATCCTGTTCACGACCTCCCCGTATGAATTCGAATCCCAGAAAAGCTGCCAGCAGGAAAAGAACCGCAAAAAAGGGATACGCCGTCCCGATGGCACCAGACATCCTCGCTTCCATTCCCACAGAAAGATAAGGCGCCATCCATGTCATAAACCCCTGCTCTAAGCTGACGCCGCTGAAGGACACATCAATCCCGATAGCGCAAAGAAATCCAACCGCACTGCCTGCCAATGTGAGAAACAGACTCCCGACCAGACGTTTCCGTCCGCCGCCGCCACTCATTTTCCCGGTAAACAGCCCCGCAAAAAACAGGAACAAAATCAGAAGACCCATTTCCAGATAGCATAATAGTCCCAAAACGATTCCCAAAAACGCTGCTCCCGGCAGACTGCCAAGCCCGCCCTTTCCACCAAGCGATTCCTTCACAAAACTGAGAACAAGCCAAAGTCCCACCGCCAATACCGCCAGCAGCATACACGCAGGATCAATCACATAAATCTTACGGATAAACACATTGGAAAACGCCAACAGTAAAAGCACCGTGCAGGCAGCGAACCGCCCCGCAGCTTTTCTCACGGCAAGATAGGCAAACAGCAAAATAAGCAGCTGCAATAAAATCTGAAACAGCATAGCCGCCATCATACTGTTTCCCAAAAAGGAAAAAACGCCCCGGAGACTGCGCACAAACAAATCGCTCAGCCCGTGCGCCAGCGCCGGACTCTCTGCCCCGGCCCTCACAACCGCCATTTCGTAGTATTCTCCCGGCTCGAAAGAAGGCGCCGACTCATAAATTGGCGCCATAAGAAGCCCCTCCCTCAATCTTATGATAAGACCAAAGACAAAGGATACGGAAACGACAAGGGACTCCGCTATCGCAGCTGCATGAGCGGACATATGATATTTCTTTCGTATTGCCTGCGAGGACAGCCGAATCCCCAAATAGATGCACAGAAGCAGCGGAAACGGCAGAAATGTACCAAGCGTTGCGAGCGGTGCCCCCACATAGGATGCATAGATACGGTTTCCTAAATAGGCCAAAAGCATCACGCAGACACCCGCGTAAACCGCCCAGAGCACATAATCAAACCAAGTTTTCCGATATGTCATAATGTTATCCTTCTCTTCTGAACTGAATACTTATATGGAGAATGCCTATGCGAGCGACTGCGAAAGATCCGCAATGATGTCGTCGATATGCTCGATCCCCACAGAAAGCCTGATCAGATCGGGCGCTACCCCCGCCTCTTTCAACTGTTCGTCATTCATCTGCCTGTGTGTATGGCTGGCCGGGTGCAGCACGCTCGTCCTGGCATCCGCCACATGAGTCACAATCGCCGCCAGCTTCAGACGGTCCATCATCTTCGCGGCGGCTTCCCTGCCGCCCTTCAAGCCAAAGGAAATCACGCCGCAGGTGCCCTTCGGCATATACTTTTTCGCCAGCTCATAGTATTTGTTCCCGGGAAGCCCCGGATAATTCACCCATGCCACTTTCTCATGACTCTGCAGAAATTCCGCGCATTTCTGCGCGTTATAGCAGTGTCTCTCCATGCGCAGAGGCAGCGTCTCCAGCCCCACATTCAGCAAAAATGCATTCTGTGGCGACTGCATCGAGCCGAGATCACGCATCAGCTGGCTCGTCGCCTTTGTGATATAAGCCGCTTTCCCGAACTTTTCCGTATAGACGATACCGTGATAGGATTCATCCGGCGTGCACAGCCCTGGAAACTTCTCCGGATAAGCCGCCCAATCAAAATTGCCGGAATCCACGATACAGCCGCCCAAAGCCATCGCATGTCCGTCCATGTATTTCGTGGTGGAGTGGGTCACGATATCCGCGCCCCACTTGAAAGGATTACAATTAATCGGCGTAGCAAACGTATTGTCCACAATCAAAGGCACCTGATGGGCATGGGCCAGCTTCGCGAATTTCTCTATGTCCAGCACTACCAGCGCGGGGTTCGCGATGGTCTCTGCAAACACACATTTTGTATGATCCCGGAAAGCCTTTTCCAGCTCCTCTGCCGGCGCGTCAGGATCCACCACCGTGCATTCGATTCCCATCTTCTTCATGGTACAGGTGATCAGGTTAAAACTGCCGCCGTAAACCGTGGAGCTCATCACCACATGATCTCCCGCCTCACAGATATTGAAGACGGCGTAGTGGTTCGCCGCCTGTCCCGAGGAGGTGAGCATAGCCGCCACGCCGCCCTCCAGCTCACAGATCTTCTGCGCCACACAGTCATTGGTCGGATTCTGCATTCGGGAGTAAAAATACCCGCTCTCCTCCAGGTCAAAAAGCCGTCCCATCTGCTCTGAATTATCGTACTTAAACGTTGTGCTCTGGTAAATCGGAAGCACCCGGGCTTCTCCCTTTTTCGGCTTCCAGCCCGACTGAATGCAAATGGTCTCTTTCTTATATGGTTTACTCATTTTATCCTCCTTGCAGAAAATGCCGCTTTTCAGGCATTCTCCCACGTGAGACTTAGAACTTCTCCGCGAAACAGCCTCTGCTGCGAGCGGTTGGAAGTTCTTCTCACGTTATGCCCAGTTGTGGTATACCGCCTGCACGTCATCGTCATCCTCCAGCAGATCCAGCGTCTTCTGCAGGTTCTTGATGGCCCCCTCGTCCGTCAGCTCCACCCATGTCTGCGGAATCATCGTTACCTCGGAGGAAATCGGCGTTATTCCCGCCTCCTTCAAGGCCGCGTCCACCTCGCTCCACTGGTCGGGATCGGTGTAAACCTCATAGCTGTCTTCCTCCTCAGAGAAATCCTCCGCGCCCGCGTCCAAAGCCGTCATCATCAGATCGTCCGCGTCCATGTCGCACTCTTCCTTGTCGATGATGATAAGCCCCTTCTTATCAAACATAAAGGAGACACAGCCCTGTGTGCCGATGCTGCCGTTACCCTTGGTAAAGGCGCTTCTCACGTTGGCGGCCGTCCGATTGGTATTGTCCGTCAGGGCATCCACGATAATGGCAACGCCGTTCGGACCGTAGCCTTCGTAAGTGACATACTTATAATCCACGTTTCCGCCTTCGCCGGCTGCCTTCTTGATGCCCCTGTCAATGGTATCGTTCGGCATGTTATTTGCTTTCGCCTTGGCAATCACCTGCGCCAGCTTAAAATTGTTCGCCGGATCCGGACCGCCCTCCTTCACCGCCACAGCAATTTCTCTGCCGATGATGGTAAAAATCTTGCCCTTCGCCGCGTCATTCTTCTCCTTCTTGTGCTTGATATTCGCAAATTTTGAATGTCCTGACATCTTCTTTCCATCCTTTCCAAAGCTTCTGTATGTTTTGATTGCTCTATCTGCAAATCCGCCATATGGCAGATTCCGTTTCTTTTTTGTCTGCTCCTCCTGACAGATTACGCCTCCGTCCCTTCCCTGTCCTTTCTTGCAGACACGCTCTGGATCATATGATCCTTCACCTCCATAATGCGGAAGGTATAGCCACTGTAAGTAAACTCGAAATCTTCCCCCTCCTCGGGGATGTGCTCCAATCTTGAGATCACGAAACCGTTCACCGTATCAAAGGGCTCATCCTCAAAGGAAATCTGCAGCTTCTCTTCCAGCTCCTCCAGCGGCATCATGCCCTGAATCACATAATGATCCGTTCCGCTCTCTTTGATATAAGTCGCGTCCTCGTCGTACTCATCCTGAATGTTGCCGACGATCTCTTCCAAAATATCCTCCAGCGCCACCAGCCCGGCCGTCTGCCCGTACTCGTCGATGACGATGACCATCTGTATCTTTTCCTTCTGCATCACCTGAAAGAGATCGTTGATCTTACGTTTCTCCGTGATAAACCGCGGCTCCCGCAAAAGCCCCTTGATCTTGCCGATGGGACGGTTACGCATCTTTTCGTTCATCTGCATCCGCATCACGTCCTTCAAGTGCAGGATGCCGATGATATGGTCTATGGTTTCATCGTAGACGGGAAAACGGCTGTTGTGCGCCTCCACGATAAAGGCCGCCGCCTCCTGCAACGTCATGGTGCAGTCCATGGCAATCAGATTGTTGCGGTTAATCATAATATCCTTGGCTTCCTTGTCCCCATACTCAAAGATATTCGTAATCATTTCCGCCTCGCTGGCATGGAGAATGCCCTGCTCATGGCCGACGCTCACCATAGAGAGGATTTCCTCCTCCGTCACATCCTCCCTGTCATCCGCGTCCCGCACGCCGAACAGATGCAGAACCGTCTTTGACGAGACAAAGATCAGGCTGCTGAACGGCGATACGACCCGCACATAGTAATAAAACGGATTCACCAGCGCGTGAAGCCATTTGTCCGGATGCTTCGCCGCCGCCTTCTTCGGCACCATGACGCCGATCGTCATAATTATGTACAGAAGAAAAATCGTTACAAGGAATGGCACCGCCACCGCCACCGCCTGCATCTGCCACCCGGAGGGGGCACCGAAACGTGCGCGTACCTGATCCGATACCAAAAAGGAAAAATATCTGTTCAGCCGGTACAGAATAAACGCACCCAGCAGCAGATTGATGGTCACCACCCCGAGCTGTGTCGCCGTAGCATAAGCTGCATGCTGCTCCATCATATAAGCCAGTCTTTCCTGTTTCTTTTTCTGCTTTGCTGTCTGCTCTTCGGGTTCCTCCCCGCCTGCGCCGTCCTCTCTCTCCGTCCCCCTGCGATTTTGCATTGCCGTGCTGAATCCGTAAAAAACCATCTCCAGAATCAGCATGAACACAAACCACAGGATGCTGTTACCGCCCGAGCCGCCGTCTTCCATAGTGTTTATTTGTATCCTCCTCCAGTAATAAATATCATAACTTTTCGACCCTGATATCATATCAATTATTACTCTGTGTGTCAAATCGCCCGCCCGAACCGTTCCTTACTTTCATGTTTCCAATACAGAATCCGTTTGAAATTCCCATCTTATGTACCTGTACCCAGCTCCAGACTGATCATTAGTCCCTCATTGACTGCCCGCATGATATCCGAATCCAGATGGCAGACTCTGTCCTTGAGTCGCTGCTTATCTATGGTGCGCAGCTGCTCCAAAAGAATGACGGAATCCTTCACCATATCATACTTGCCCGCACTCAACTCTATGTGGGTGGGAAGCTTTGCCTTGTTCATCTTCGATGTGATAGCGGCACAGATCACCGTGGGGCTGTGCCTGTTTCCCACATCATTCTGTATAATAAGTACCGGGCGCACGCCGCCCTGCTCCGACCCAACTACCGGGCGCAGATCCGCATAATAAATATCTCCTCTTCTCATTACCTTACACTTCCTTTGACATTTCGCTACTCTCACTGTTTTCCTGTTACCAGCAATAGTATTGCCGTCTTTTTCGGTCGTATACAGGATAATGATACGTTTTTCCACACGCGCTTACAGGCTCTCCCCGTAATCATCCACCGTACAGACAATTTCCCCGTCCTTGAGATAAACCCTTGGGATCCGCTTCCCGAGATCACAGGCCAGTTCATAGTTAAACCTGCCGGAAAGCGCCCCCAGCTCCTCCATGGTAATCTCCTCCCTGCCGTCTGCGCCGATCAGAGTCACTTCATCTCCCTCCGTCACGCCGGGAATTGCCGACACATCCACCATAAACTGATCCATACAGATTCTTCCCAGGATGGAGGCGCGCTTCCCCCGGATCAACACGCTGCCTTTGCCTGAAAGGCTTCTCGGATAGCCGTCCCCGTAGCCCACAGGCACAGTGGCAATCCGCATCCGCTCCTTCGCCACAAATGTGCCCCCGTAGCTTACAGGCGTCCCCGCCTCGATTTCCTTCACATAGACCAGCCGGCTTTTCAACGATAACACAGGGCGCAGAGAAAGAATATCTCTTGTCACCTCCTCAGAAGGCGACAAACCGTACAGCGTAATACCCGCGCGAACCAGGGAAAGATTCGCCTGCGGCAAGGTGAGAATGCCCGCGCTGTTGGAACAGTGCTTAAGCGGAATCTGTTTTCCCACCCTTCGCTCCGCCTCCGCCACAAACGCCGTAAACTGTTCTAACTGCGCGAGAGCCGGGGTTTGATCCGCCTCGTCCGCCCTCGCAAAATGGGTAAATATGCCCTCCACCTCAATATGCTTTAGGCCGAAAAGCCATTCCATAAAGAAAAGCCCCTCCTCATCCGGCCTGATACCGATCCGCGACATGCCCGTGTCCACCTTCACATGCACAACCGCCTTTTTCCCTATCTTTTCAGCGCAGGCATCCAAAACCTCCAGCGCATCTTTTCTAAAAACAGCGGGACGAATCCTCTGTATGATCAGCTCCTCATAACTGTAAGGAAAAGTATATCCCAAAATCAGTATCGGTTTCTTAAGCCCCGCCCTCCGCAGGATAAATGCCTCCTCCGCCGTCGCTGTGGCATAACCGAACACATAGGGCAGTTTCTCCAGTTCCCTGCCGATCGGCACCGCGCCGTGGCCGTATCCGTCCGTCTTGATCACCCCGATCATCTCAGTCTGCGGCGAGAGCGCTTCGTGCATCCGCTCCATATTTTTAAGCGCCGCCGAAAGGTCTACCGCCGCATACACCCTCTCGTATTTTTCTAACATAGTTCTCTCTCCCTGTGCGCAGATTCGCAAACCCGCGCTTATGATACCATAATTGCAGAATCATACGACTATTATATCTTATTCACATCCGCCAAAAACGCCAAAGCCCTGAGACTTCGGCGTCTATGTATTCTTACTTTCCGGCTCCGCGCCTTTTTCCGGCTGCGCTGCCTGTTCTGCTTTCTCCGGTTCTCCCGCCGACTTCTCCTGTCCCGCTTCCTGCTTTTCCGGGCTTACCGCCTGGGCTGCGGTCTCCTTCCTGCGGTATTTTTCCTCCGGGTCGTACTGCATGTCGAAAAGCTCGATTACCTCCGCGCCGAAAATATCATGCATGTACGCGTAGAGTCTGTTGATCACCGCTTCCTTTTCCTGCTTGCGCACCACCTTTTTCTTGAGCTCGCGTCTGATGCCGCTGATCCACTCCTCTATCTCCGAGAGCTCCTTCGTATTCTGCTGAAGCTTTTTGTAACACACGTCCATGGTAATCAGCATAAGTTGATTGTTAAGCTGATTGATCTGTCTGGGAAGTTCTACCAGCTCCTCCTCGTAAGCGTCCATCTTTTCATTGCACTCCTCGATCAGACGCTTGTGATCCGCCATCTCCTTATCCTGCTTTTTCGTGGGACGCTCCCCCATCGCGTCAGCCAGAAGCACAACCTCATCCATCAACTTTTTTTTCAGTTTCTTTAGCTCTTTCGTCTCCGTATTCAGCTTTGCCTGCCGCTTTAACATGTCATTTAAAGTCTTTTCCATTCCCTTTAATTCGGGCGTAAATTCCGACTGTGTAAAAAGTCTGTGCCATTTGTTGTCCAGCGTCAAAATCGGGATCTTCTTTCCCACAAGCGCCGACTTGAATACCTCGTCCGCTCTGGCCATCGCTACCACACCTTTCTGTACAGTTCAGCCTTCTGCTTTCCTGTACGGAATCTCCTCATTCCTCATTATTATTCTTCCGCTGTTGAAAGATTGTAAGACAGCTTCATCAGGCTGTCCGACAAATGTACGTTTTCCACCTGAATATGTCCGGGAAGCCTCAGATCCACATGGGCAAAATTCCAGATTCCCTTGATCCCGCAGGCGGCAAGCTGTTCCGCCACCTCCACTGCAGAGGTCTTGGGTATGGTAAGCACCGCAATATCAATCTGATTTTCTCTCACAAAATCTGCCAGCTCCTCCATCGGCCGCACTGTAATGTCGCGAATCTTTTTCCCGCAGACCTTCGGGTCACAGTCAAACAGCCCTCGAAAGAGAAACCCCCGCCGTTCAAAATTTGAGTAATTGACCAATGCCTGTCCCAGATGCCCGGCCCCCACAATAATCAGCCGATGTTCCCTGTTTAAACCAAGTATCTTCCCGATCTCGTCAGAGAGATAACCAACATTGTAGCCATATCCCTGTTGTCCGAAACCGCCGAAGGTATTCAAATCCTGTCTGATCTGCGAAGCCGTCACCTGCATGATATCGGAAAGCTCTTGAGAAGAAACCCTCTCAACACCCTCGTCCCGAAGTTCTCCCAAATACCGCAGATACCTTGGCAGACGGGCCACAACAGCCTGTGAAATTTCTTTTTCTTCCACAACCGTATCCTCCGCCGTTCATGCTGACTTTAAGACTTGCAAAGCCGTATTTCACGGCCGCCCGTCTTCCTTTTACAATGATTATATGATACCCCTCTGTTAAAATCTTGTCAATTAATTGATGCAGATTGGATTGACACAAATGCCCCCTGTCTGTAAACTAAACATGATATAGGGTGAAAAGAAGTTCCAGCCGCTCACAGCAGAGGCTGTTTCGCGGAGAACTTCTAAATTTCACCCGGGAGATTACTATATTCATATTAAGAAGGGCACGGTAGCACAACGATGATTTTATCTGTCAGCAATATTAATAAATCCTTTAACGAGGTTCCCGTACTGAAAAATATATCGTTTCATATAGAAGACAATGAAAAAGCTGCCATCGTCGGCATAAACGGCGCGGGAAAGACCACGCTGCTGCGCATCATTATGGGCGAACTGTCCGCTGACGAGGGCCTTGTGACCTTCGCGAAGGACAAAACGGTGGGATACCTCTCCCAGCACGAGGCCGTCTCCGGCGAAAATACCATCTATCAAGAGCTCCTTACTGTCAAGCAGGATATTCTCGATATGGAACGGCAGATGCACACGATCGAATTGCAGATGAAAACCGCGTCGAAAGAACTTCTTGAAAAGCTGATGGACAGCTACGCCGCCCTGACCCACGCCTACGAAGCCGCCAACGGCTACGCCTATAAAAGTGAAGTGACAGGCGTATTGAAGGGACTCGGTTTTTCGGAGGAGGATTTCGGAAAATCCGTCTCCACCCTGTCCGGCGGACAAAAGACACGGGTTGCGCTGGGAAAGCTCCTTCTGCTCAAGCCGAACCTGATTATTCTGGACGAGCCCACCAACCATCTGGATCTGCAGTCCATCGCATGGCTGGAAACATATCTTTTGAACTATAAAGGCGCGGTGATCATCGTCTCCCACGACCGCTATTTTCTTGATCGGATCGCAAACAAGGTGATCGAGCTGGACAACACGAACGCCACCGTTTTTTCCGGCAATTACTCCGCCTACGCCGCCGGGAAGGAATTGCTGCGCGCTGCCGCCTACAACGCGTACATGAAACAGCAGCAGGAAATCAAGCACCAGGAGGCGGTGATTGAAAAGCTGAAATCTTTTAACCGGGAAAAGTCCATTAAGCGGGCTGAGAGCCGGGAAAAAATGCTGCAAAAGATAGAAGTTTTGGAAAAGCCTGTGGAAGTCCGGGCGGATATGCACCTGACACTGGAGCCAAAATTCCAGAGCGGCAATGACGTGCTGCAGGTAGAAGGGCTGTCCAAGGCATTCGGCCCCCTCACTCTCTTTGAAGACCTGTCCTTTGATCTGAAAAAGGGCGAACATGTGGCTGTCATCGGCGACAACGGTACGGGAAAGACGACCATCCTGAAAATCATCAACGAGCTTCTGCCTCCTGACCGCGGAACCATCCGGCTGGGCACAAATGTTGCCATCGGTTACTACGATCAGGAGCATCATGTGCTCCACCCCGAAAAAACGCTGTTTCAGGAGATTTCGGACGACTACCCGACCTTAAACAACACAGAAATTCGAAACACACTGGCGGCCTTCCTCTTTACCGGGGAAGATGTCTTTAAAACCATTAAAACCTTAAGCGGCGGAGAACGGGGCAGACTCTCCCTTGCCAAGCTTATGCTCTCCGAGGCCAACTTCCTGATCCTGGACGAGCCCACCAACCATCTGGACATTATGTCCAAGGAGATTCTTGAGGATGCCCTCTGCGCTTACACGGGAACCGTGCTATACGTTTCCCACGACCGCTATTTCATTAATAAAACGGCCCATCGGATTCTTGACCTGAACCGCCGGACGCTGACAAACTATCTGGGGAATTACGATTACTATTTAGAGAAAAAGGAAGAACAGCTTGCCAAAATCGACGCTTCTTTTGCAGCCTCCCAGACGGGAAACGCCGCCGTCACCGGGAGCAAAACGGACGGCCTCCCATCCGCTGCAAAACAGGACTGGAAGGCCATGAAGGAGCAGCAGGCTGCCCAGCGCAAACGGGAAAACGATCTGAAAAAATGCGAGGAACGGATTGAGACGTTGGAAAAGCGCAACGAAGAGATAGACGGGCTTATGGTCTCTCCCGATGTATGTACGAATGTGGCGAAGCTGCAGGAGCTGAACCGCGAAAAAGAGGGGAACGAGGCGGAGCTTTTGGCGCTGTATGAGAAGTGGGAGGAGTTGTCGCTGGAAGAATAAATTCTATAGAAAATAGAAATGAGGGACGGGACGCTGTGCAGATTCATTCGCGCCCCGTCATTCACACTATTTCATAACGTCTCAAATGTCTTTCTGATCTCTTTGATAAATGATTCGCAGTCCAGTACGGTTACATTCGGTATAGAGGAAATCAGTGACAGACCCTTTGTCATCTTCCCATCCTCTATCGTCTGGATTGAAGCCTTTTCCAACTTATCCGCAAATGCCACAAGCTCTGAAATGCCATCCAGTTCGCCGCGCTTTCTGAGTGCCCCTGTCCATGCAAAAATCGTCGCCACAGAGTTGGTGGTCGTCTTCTCTCCCTTTAAATACTGATAGTAATGTCTCTGCACCGTGCCATGAGCCGCCTCATACTCATAGGCTCCGCTTGGTGATACCAGCACGGAAGTCATCATGGCAAGGTCGCCAAAGGCAGAAGATACCATGTCGCTCATCACGTCACCGTCATAGTTTTTACATGCCCAGATAAAACCGCCCTTCGCCCTCATGACGCGCGCCACGGCATCGTCGATCAGTGTATAAAAATATTCAATGCCAGCCGCCTCAAACTTCTCCTTGTATTCCGCATCATAAATCTCCTGAAAGATATCCTTGAAATTATGATCATACTTCTTGGAAATCGTGTCTTTCGTTGCAAACCATAAATCCTGCTTCGTGTCTAACGCATAGTTAAAGCAGGTTGTTGCAAAATTTCTGATAGACTCATCCGTATTATGTATGCCCTGTAAGATACCCGGGCCGTCAAACTCATGGATGGTCTCCCTGATTTCCGTGCCATCCGCCCCTGTAAATACCAGTTCCGCTTTTCCGGCGCCCGGCACCTTGATCTCGGTGTTTTTGTAAACATCCCCGTAGGCATGTCTGGCTAATGTGATGGGCTTTTCCCAGTTTTTCACATAAGGCTCGATTCCCTTCACAATAATAGGCCTACGGAACACAGTGCCGTCGAGCGCTGCCCGGATCGTGCCGTTTGGACTCTTCCACATTTCTTTCAGATTGTACTCCGTCATTCTAGCCGCATTGGGAGTGATCGTCGCGCACTTAACCGCCACCCCGTATTTCTTCGTGGCCTCCGCAGAGTCTATTGTAACCTGATCGTCAGTCTCGTTGCGGTACTCCAGCCCCAAGTCATAATACTCTGTCTTAAGATCAATATATGGCAATAACAGCTCGTCCTTGACCATTCTCCAGATAATTCTTGTCATCTCGTCCCCGTCCATCTCCACGAGAGGGGTTGTCATTTTGATTTTTTCCATATCACTTTGTCACCTTTCCCGCCGCTGTTTCGCGCCGTCACCATTTTTCCGTCTGCAACATTTTCCGTCAGGGCAATTCACCACCCTGCCATTTTTCTGTCATTTCCAATTACATGTTTATTACCCATTATTTATTTAACAGTTTTTGATCCTCTCAGCCGCTTACTCGTCCCTGACGTTCTCGTCCATATTCTCCCCGTAAATTTCTTTCAGACCGTTTTTCACCATATTGTCGTAGGCGTTGATCATATGCTGGTTCGCCAACTTCTCCGCAAGCTCCGCGTCCCCCGCCTTGATCGCCTCCATAATCTGCCTGTGCTCATCGTTGGAGGCACGTCCCCTCGTGTTGGTAGCAAGCGTTTTTTGTCTAACGCGAAGCACATAGCGGTGGAAATCCCGCAGGGTATGCTCCAGCAGCTTGGAATCGCATGCCTCGTAGAGAATATCGTGAAAACGGTTGTCCAGCTCCGCGATCTGATCCAGATGCCCCTTCTCCTCGTGGAAATCCGCCAGATAAATGTTTTCCTCCATCTCCTCCATCTGTTCTTTTGAAATCTTCTCCGTTGCCAGACGGGCGCACAGCCCTTCAAGCAGGGAACGGATCATGTAAATGTCCTTCACATCCTTCGCTGTGATACCCGTCACATAGGCACCCTTGTTGGGAACAATCCGGATCAGCCCTTCCAGTTCCAGCTGTCTGAACGCTTCCCTGACCGGGGTGCGGCTCACTCCAAGCTCCTCCCCGATTGCCACTTCCTTTAGTTCTTCGTGTTCCTTGTACTTGCCGCTCAGGATATCCTCCCGCAGCT
>ERZ779637.144-NODE-144-length-51040-cov-7.079867_pt1 | contig 51040 bp, 48 predicted proteins | sample MGYA00514196_ERZ779637 | MGnify/ENA primary metagenome ERZ779637 (study PRJEB29562, sample SAMEA4376700) | mouse gut metagenome | isolation source: Cecum | study: EMG produced TPA metagenomics assembly of the A DSS colitis mouse model was used to assess the...
ACGGAGCCATCTGAAAAAATGCCGCTATGTCAAAACGTTCCGGCTGGGGGAACTTTGAGAAGGCAACGCAGGCGTCACCATTGCGGAATTTAAATAAAAGACAGGAGGATTTATATGGTTAGCAAGCAAAAAATACTGATTGTGGCCGACGTTAATAACATTGCGGAATTAATTTCCCTGTACCTGACCAAGGAATGTTTTGAAACCATGATTGTCAACGACGGAGAATCGGCTTTGTCGGCCATGGATTCTTTTCAGCCGGGTCTCATTCTTCTGGATCTGATGCTTCCGGGCATTGACGGATATCAGGTGTGCCGGGAAGTTCGCAGCAAATTTTCCACGCCGATCATTATGCTTTCCGCCAAAGGCGAAATATTTGACAAGGTTCTGGGACTGGAGCTGGGCGCCGACGACTACATGGAAAAGCCTTTTGACTCCAAAGAACTGGTGGCCAGGGTAAAAGCGGTTCTGCGCCGGTATAAACCCGCCGTTTCAACGCCGGAATCTTCCCACGATAAAAAGGTGGAATACCCCGACCTGATTGTTAACCAGACCAATTACTCCGTTATTTATAAGGGAAGAACCGTGGATATGCCTCCCAAGGAGCTGGAACTGCTGTATTTTCTTGCGGCTTCCCCCAATCACGTTTTTACCAGGGAACAGCTTTTGGACCAGATCTGGGGATATGAATACATCGGAGACACCAGAACGGTAGACGTTCATATTAAGCGTCTCCGCGAAAAAATCAAAGACCACAGTTCCTGGCGCATTGCTACGATCTGGGGAATCGGCTACAAATTCGAGGTGAAATAAACCATGCGGAAAACGCTTTATCTGAAGTTTATCCTTGCCTATTTCATATTTGGGTTCTTCGGCTTTATTGTGGTGGCGACTTTTGTGCCGAATATGACCTTTGAACACCTGAAAAGAGAAAAAGCGGAAGACCTTTACTCCGAGGCTACCCTGATAGCCGGCACCTATGCGTCCGGACTGTATACCAACGAAACCTCGCTGGATACCGTAAAAAGCCATCTGGACGCCCTTGGCGTTTATCTGAGCGCCAATATCTGGATTATCAACCCTTCCGGCCGTATCGTGCTGGACTCCTCTTCGCCGCTGGATGTGGAGAGAGTTTCCATTATCGAGGATTTCGACCCTACGGACACAGCCGGCTCTTATTATACGGTCAGTACCTTTTATGATTATTATGAAGAGGAAATGTTAAGCGTTTACGCCCCCATTACTGCCGAATATAAGGTGCGCGGATATGTGGTTATCAACTATTCCATGGGGGAGCTGCAGCGCTCCTGCAACAGCCTGCTGACGATTTCCTATATAACGCTTTGTATCCTTTTTCTGCTTTCCCTGATCATTCTGATCTTTTTTACCGAAATGGTCTACGTTCCACTGAAAAAAATCACTTATGCGACGGAGCAGTACGCAACGGGTAATATGCATTATGAATTCCAGGTGGAAAGCGAAGATGAAATGGGATATCTGGCCGCCTGCCTTTCTTATCTGGCAGGGGAGATCGCCCGTTCCGAGGATGACCAGAAAAAATTTGTAGCCAATGTATCCCACGACTTCCGTTCACCGCTTACCTCCATTAAGGGGTATCTGGAAGCCATGCTGGACGGTACGATCCCCCCCGAAATGTATGAAAAATATCTGGGAATCGTGTTAAACGAAACGGAGCGCCTGACCAAATTGACGAACAGTCTGCTGACGCTGAATAACCTGAATACCAAGGGCATGCTGCTTGAACGGACGGACTTTGACATTAACCGTACCATACGGAATGTAGCCGCAGCCTTCGAGGGCACCTGCAAGGCGAAAAAAATCGCCATTGAATTAATCTTTACCGGCGATATCCTCTACGTCAACGCGGATATGGAAAAAATTCAGCAGGTGTTGTATAATCTTCTGGATAACGCAATTAAGTTCAGCCACCATGATTCCGTAATTAAGATTGAAACCTCGGAGAAAAAAAATAAGGTTTTTGTCTCCGTGAAAGATACGGGCGTAGGAATTCCCAAAGATGACCTCAAGATGATTTTCGACCGTTTTTATAAGTCGGACGCTTCCAGGGGAAAAGACAAAAAGGGAACAGGACTGGGGCTCTCCATTACGAAAGAAATTATTCAGTCCCACGAAGAACATATTAATGTGATCAGTACCCCGGGAGTAGGCAGCGAATTTATTTTCTCACTGGCCCTTTCGGATCAAAATGACGAAGAAGAGTGATTAAAATGAACAGAGATTTAACAGTGGGCGACCCGAAAAAGGTATTATGGGCGTTTTGCCTGCCTATGTTTGGAAGCATTGTTTTTCAGCAGTTATATAATATCGCGGATTCTCTGGTGGCCGGCAGGTTTATCGGTGAAAACGCGCTTGCCGCCGTGGGGAACAGTTATAATATAACGCTGATATTTCTTGCCTTTGCGTTCGGATGCAATATCGGCTGTTCCGTTATCGTATCGCAGCTTTTCGGCGCCAGGGACTATGCCCGGATGAAGTCCTGCGTTTACACGGCTTTAATTTCTTCCGGAGTACTCTGCATCCTTTTGATGCTTGCGGGATTTTTATCCTGCGGCGCACTGCTGCGTCTTATGAAAACACAGCCGGAAATCCTGTCGGATTCCGCATTGTATTTAAATATTTATATCTGGGGACTGCCTTTCCTGTTTTTCTATAACATTGCCACAGGAATTTTTTCCGCGCTGGGCGACTCGCGGACACCCTTTTTATTTCTGGCATTTTCCTCTTCCGCGAATATTTTCATAGACATTTTGTTTGTAAAAACCTTTTCCATGGGCATTGCCGGCGTTGCGTGGGCTACTTTTCTATGTCAGGGTATCAGCTGTATCTTTTCCGTCCTGCTTATTTTAAAACGTCTGGCAGGTATTAAGACCCCGGCCCCCGTCCGTATTTTTTCCTGGGATCTGTTAGGAAAAACGGCCCGGATCGCCATTCCCAGCATCCTTCAGCAGTCCTTTATATCCGTGGGAAATATTTTGCTTCAGGGATGTATCAACGGTTTTGGAGTCAGCGTAGCCGCCGGATACTCCGCCGCCATAAAATTAAATAATCTGGTCATCACGTCTTTTACCACCATCGGGAACGGCATTTCCAATTTTTCCGCGCAGAATATCGGCGCCAGGCTTTATCCGCGCGTGGGAGAAGGGTTTAAGGCCGGATTAAAATTGGTGTGGACATTGTGCGTGCCCCTCTGTCTGTTATACGTGTGCGGAGGAAAATACCTGCTTCTGTTGTTTATGGACACCTCTTCAGCGGAAGCGCTTCGTACCGGAGAGGTATTTTTGTGGATTGTGGCTCCCTTCTACTTCGTAGTTTCCACAAAGCTGGCCGCCGACGGAGTCTTGCGCGGCGCCGGGGCTATGAAGCAGTTTATGGCCGCCACCTTTACGGATCTTGTGCTTCGGGTAGTACTGGCATTTTTGCTTTCCGGAATCCTGAAGTCCTCCCTCGGCATCTGGTTCTCCTGGCCCATAGGATGGTGTATAGGGACCGCCATTTCCATCCTGTTTTACCGGAAAGGTTATTGGCGCCGGGACACAATCCGGACATAGTAATCATAAAATGAATATTGACGTTCTACTTTATTATAAAGTATAATCAAAACTACAATATATCTGAATTTTGCATAAAGAAGAAAGGAAGGCAGCTATATGAAACAGTTTTTTGGAATGAGCCAAACCGGGGATCTGACGGCGGCAGTCCGAGGCCTGAACAAACCCCAGTTCATTATGCTGTTGTCAAACAGCGCCCAGTTTGAGGCGCATGTCAAAGCTTTGGAATCGCTTTACCCCGGAATTCCAAGTATTGGATGTATCGGAATGAGTTATGACACCCGTGTCGCGGAAAACGGTGTCGGAGTCATAGCGTTTTTGGACGGTGTCAACGCAACAGCCAACGTATTGGAGCAGGTATCTGTCATGCCGGTAAAGTATATAGAACGGCTGGAAAAAGACATCAATGCCATAGGCGCTTCAAAAAACGATACGGTATGTATCGATTTTTGTTCCGGTAACGACGCCTGCGTTCTGACTACCATTAATTCTTCTCTGAAACACAGAGGCATCCAGCTGGTAGGCGGTACCGGCGACGGCGGCAAAGTATCCGCCAACGGTAAGATTTATCAGGACTCCGTGGCCTACGCGCTGGTGCGGAATCTGAAAGGACGCGTTAAAACTTATAAGGAAAATATCTACCGCCAGATGGGAAACTATCGTTTTATCGCTTCCAATACAGACAGAGCCAATTACATAATCGGTTCCCTTAACGGTGAACCTGCCAAGCAGGTCTATAAAGACATTCTTCATGTGACGGATCAGGGGATCCTGACGCAGACTTTCCAGAATCCTTTCGGAAAAATTAACGGCGACGATACCTGTATTATATCCATTAAAGAAGTGCAGGACAATTCCCTTGCCTGCTTCCGCCAGGTAAATGATTCCGACGTTCTGATTCTTTTGGAACTGGCGGATTACAAGGCTGTCGTCCGGCAGACTATCGCCGCTATCTGCCGTGATTTTCCGAAGCGCTCGGCAGTTTTTTCGGTAAACTGCCTGTTCCGGTATAAGCTGTTTTGTGAACGTAACTATATGGAAACGTATCTGCAGGATATGAGCGTTCTGGGAAGCCATGCCGGCCTGGTAGGATACGGAGAACATTACAACAATCGTTTTGTCAATCAATCTATGACCTGCGTTGTCTTTGAATAAAGCCGGTCTGGAATATACAGGAGGTATAAATCATGTTTTCAAAGAAAGACCGGAAAAAACGGCACACCGGAAAAAGTCTTTATCCCGTCCTTTATGTGACAGGCTGCTTGAAAGATTATGAAAAGGAACTGGCCAAAAAAGAAGTGCAGTCCCTATCCGAGCTAAGCATGATCGGCAATTCCTTTGCCGGCGTTATGCAGGAAGCGGATCAGTTTCAGACCCAGCTGCAGGATTTCGGTGAATCCTTTTCCAGCGTAAACCAGGCAGCGGGACAATTTGCCCAGGTAAGGGAAGATATCGCGCAGACCGTATCAGGCGCTCAGAATATGGTGGAAGAATTGAAAAATACTTCCATGCAGGTACAGGAGTCCTATAGCACAATGGAAAGCACGTTTGAACAGCTTCAGCTTGCCGTAAAGGATATCCAGCGCTGTATGGGCAAAATCGTATCCATTGCCGACGAAACCAATATTCTGGCTCTGAACGCCTCGATCGAAGCCGCCAGGGCCGGCGAACAGGGTAAAGGCTTTTCCGTAGTAGCGCAAAAGGTAAGGGATCTGGCAAGAGAAATCAAAGAACTGACCGACGACGTGGACAAGGGCGTCAGCCATGTGGAGGACGGCACGATCCGGCTAAACGAAAGCATTGCTGCGTCGCAGCAGGCATTAGGCCAGGGATTTGATATTGTAAACAATACTTCCAAATCTTTTGAACAGATTACGGAAGCCGCGGAGGGAGCCTCCGCGGTACAATCGGAGATTACCGGAGTAATAGAAGATTCCCAAAAAAGGCTGCAGGTAATATGCCAGTTTTTTGACGGAATTAAACTCCGTTATCAACAGGTAATCAAACATATTCAACATGCCAACAGCCTGGGTACAACAAAAAGCGCAATGTTTGAAGATATAGACAATATGCTGTCGCAAATCGAGCCGATTATAAAAGACTCAAATCTTTGACAGGGATAAGATAAAAACGGGCGGAATCTTTCATGTGCAGATTCCGCCCGTTTTTTATTCTTTATTTAGAGGTAGATATAAGCGTAACAACGTTTTAAAACCGCTTTGACAGGAACGAATAATAAAAGCATAACCGTAAAATTGCCAACACAGTGAATAATGTCCCAGGGAATCCCCGCTACCCACCAGGTAAACGCCGCGTATATTCCGCCCCGGAGGCTTTCCCCTGCCCATCCTGCAAAAAAGTAAGGAACGGCGCACAGCGCGCCGAAGCATAATCCAAAAATTCCGGAAAAAAAACACCAGAACCATACGGATGTCCGCTTTTTAAAAAGCAGGGTAAACACGACCAGAAGAGGCCACGTATAAAGGTACATAATCCACCAGAGCTGGAAACCGTATACCGCGCCTTCAATCAGAATGAATCCCGGAACGGCATACAAAGTTTTTACTCCGAATATCAGCGCATACATAATCAGCAAAAAAGAAGTCAGTTCAATGTTGGGCAAAAATCCCAATGCCGCTTTTGCAGCCTCGATCGTGGCAATCATCAACCCCGACACCGCAATATCCTTCAACGCTGTTTTACTGTATTTTACGACCTGTCCATGCTTTTTCATAACCTTTACTCAGCCCGCGTATACACAATTGAAAAATGGTCTCCGTCCGCTACCGGCTGTGTATCGATCCCGTAATTACAATAATCGTCATTCAGATAAAAAGACCAGTAAGCCCCGTTCTCATTATAATCCGCACGGATTCCGTTTACGGTATCCACCATCATGCCGTATTCCGATTCGGCTCCGCTAAACGTCAGTCCGTCCGTTTCTTCCATTACCTGGCGCAAATACTCCGCGTCCGTATTCACTTCATAACTTGTCGTATCCGCCTGATCATCCACGACCTCGATTGTAACCGACTTGGCTCCTGCCGTAGGCTTTGGTGAAAAATTCTTATAAATCAGCACAAGCGCCCCGATCAGCGCCGCCAAAATCACAACGGCGAGAACCATTTTTAATGTTTTGTTTTTGTTATCCTTCATTTTAATCCTCCTGCTGCCGACAGTCCGTAAGCATGGACGTGGGCAAAATTGTGTTTTGAATCAGGCGTGAAAAACCCTCCGGCATAAGCCAGAGGGTCAGAAGGGTACACATAATAATCCGCTTTCCATATGTAAAGCAGCTTTTGTACCGAACCAGTTCCCCGTGGTCTTTCGTACCAATAGCAGGCAGGTCTTCTGACTTAAAAATCAACGCCTTCCCCAGTCTTCCCGGCTTTTATCCCTTGCCAGTGACATATGCATGTAAAAGTAATACCGCTTCCACACGCAGGTTCCGACTCCTTTTTTACAGCGACGGGTTCGTGCAGGACTCGCACCTGCTTCCCTTTTCACCAAATCCGGCCAGGCCGGTTTGACACCTGCTATCCTCATTCTTTAGTTCCATGACAGTTTATCATAGGATTCGACAAACCGCAAGTAATTTTATTTCCACTGAAGCCTGTGCAATTCTCCTTCTTTCTGCATTCCCGCAAAATTTTGCTGACGCAGCGCTTCATAAAGCACGACCGCCACGGAATTGGAAAGGTTCAGAGAACGGATATCCGTAAGCATGGGAATCCGGATACAGGTTTCCTCATAATCCACCAGAATTTCCTCCGGGATTCCGGCGCTTTCCTTTCCAAACATAAGAAAATCGTCAGGGCCGAAGCTCACCTGTGTATACACATGCTTTGCCTTGGTTGTGGCCATCCAGATTCTGGCTTCCGGATGCATCTGCCGGAACTCCTCAAAATTCATATATCTCGAAACATTCAGCCGCTCCCAGTAATCCATGCCGGCACGCTTAATACTTTTCTCGTCCAGCTTAAACCCTAAAGGTTCGATCAGATGCAGTCCGGTCCCCGTAGCCGCACAGGTCCGCCCGATATTGCCGGTATTAGCCGGTATCTCCGGCTGATGCAGTACGATATGCATAGTATTAACCTCCGGTTAAGCGCCCTGCCGTTCGGCACGCAGTCTTTTAATAAATTTCTCCAGACGTCCTATGGCCACCTTTAAATTATCCAGAGAATACGCGTAAGAAATCCGAAGAAAACCTTCGCCGCATTCGCCGAAAGCGGTTCCCGGAACCACAGCCACCTTTTCTTCCTCCAGAAAACGGCTGGCAAACTCATCGCTGGTCATGCCGAATTCCTTAATACAGGGAAATACGTAAAAGGCTCCGTACGGCTCAAAGCACTCCAGTCCCATTTCCTTAAAAACATGCATCAGGTAACGCCTGCGCTGATTGTAGGCCCGGCGCATTTCCAGCACATCCTCATCGCCGTTGCGCAGCGCTTCCACAGCCGCGTACTGGCTGGTAGTGGGCGCACACATAATGGCAAACTGATGAATCTTAATCATCTGTTCAATAATTTCTTTCGGCCCGCAGGCATATCCCAGACGCCATCCGGTCATGGCATAGGCTTTGGAAAAACCGTTAATCAGGATGGTTCTCTCCTTCATTCCGGGAAGGCTTGCAATCGATACATGTCCCCCCTTATATGTAAGTTCCCCGTAAATCTCATCCGACATCACAAATATGTCTTTTTCAATCACTATTTTGGCAACCGCTTCCAGATCCGCTCTCTCCATAATAGCTCCCGTGGGATTATTGGGAAAGGGCAGAATCAGCACCTTGGTTTTATCCGTAATTGCATCCAGAAGTTCCTGCGCCGTTAAACGAAATTCATTCTCAGCTTTTAAATTAATTATTACGGGCTTCGCCCCCGCCAGAATCGCACAGGGTTCGTAGGAAACGTAACTTGGCTGCGGAATCAGAACTTCGTCCCCCGGATTGACCATGGCGCGCAGACCGATATCGATTGCCTCGGAACCGCCTACCGTAATAATGGTTTCATGATTATAATCGTAATCAATGCCCTGCTTTCTTTTTAAATAATTGCAGACCTCTATTTTCAATTCTTTTAATCCGGCATTGGAAGTATAGAAGGTACGCCCTTTTTCCAGAGAATAAATACCCTCGTCGCGGATATGCCAGGGGGTATCAAAATCAGGCTCGCCCACCCCCAGGGAAATTGCGTCCTTCATCTCGCTTACAATATCGAAAAACTTCCGGATTCCGGAGGGTTTAATATTTACTACCTGTTCGGAAAGTGGATTTCTCATGGGGTAATCATCTCTCTTTCATCTTCATTTTTTTTGCTGATAATCGTTCCGTGATCCTTATACTTCTTCAGAATGAAGTGGGTCGCGGTGCTCAGTACGCTGTCTAAGGTAGATAGCTTATCGGACACAAAGCTGGAAATTTCCTTCAGGCTTTTGCCCTCCAGGGAAACAAGCAAATCATATCCCCCCGAAATCAGGTACACGGCATGTACCTCGGAATACTTATAGATCCGTTCGGCAATGCTGTCAAAGCCCTGGCCCCTCTGGGGCGTAACGCGCACTTCAATTAATGCGTTCACTTTTTCCTGGGAAGTTTTTTCCCAGTTAATCAGGGTATGATAACCGCAGATAATTCCTTCTTTTTCCATATCCGCCAGTTCGTTTACCACATCTGTCTCTTCCACTCCTAAAAGAACCGCAAGCTCCTGTACGTTAATACGGCTGTTTTTTTCAATAATGGATAATAATTCTTCTCTCATAATTTCCTCCGTTCACCGCTGTGCGGGTATTATTTAAAATCAATCGGTTTCAATTTTGTAGATTTCATCCGATTTGGGCAGTTCCAAAAACCGACGTTCGTCTTCATTCATGACAACTCTGTCATTATTGTCCGTCGCTTTTCCGACAACCGCCGCGGCAATTCCCTCGCCGGCTAGCTTTTCTACCAGATCAAAACCGTTATCCGCCGCCATAATTAAAGAACCTCCCGACAAAAGTTCATAGGGATTAAGCTGCAAAAACTCGCAGATCTCTACGGTCTCCTGCCGAATGGGCAGCTTTTTCAAATCAATTTCCAGTCCAACGCCTGAGATTCTGCCAAACTCCCAGAGTGCGCCAAAGATACCGCCCTCCGAAGCATCGTGCATCCTGCAAACGTCGGACTTCACGGCGGTGGCGGCCTCCGGTATTACGGACAGCCAGCGTTCAAAGGCCTGGGCTTCCTTTATAAATCCGGCGGGATACCGCCGCAGTAATTCCTGCTCCTTCTTTTTTGCCAAAATATAAGTTCCTTCCAAACCGACCCACTTGGTAACGACAATATCCTGCCCCGGCCTTGCCTTGGGGATCCTGGAAAATATACGTCTGCCGATCCCGGCGGCGGTAGCCACGGGAACGGTTACCGCCCTGCTGACCTTTGTGCTTCCTCCGGCCAGCTGTATCCCAAGCGCCTGGCAGGTCTGTTCGGCTTTCTCCATAATATAGCGCAGGCGCTCTTCTTCAAAAGACTCCGGCAGAAGCAGGGAAAGTTCCACCGCTGCGGGTCTGGCTGCGGCTGCGGCCAGATTATTAGCCGCTTTATGTATGGCGAGGCTTGCACATTCGCTGCCTGCCGTAGTATTCTGATGCATACTGATAAGGCTCTGTTCATTTTCCGGGAACATGAAAACAGCGCAGTTTTCCCCTAATCCTGCGCCGTAAATAATTTCTTTTGCTTTTGTTTTCACTTGCTTTAAAACGGAGCGTTTTAAAACGTTCTCCGAAACTTTTCCCGGTCTCATCTTACTGCTTTCTCCTATTGCGGAACATCACCCGTTTCCGGCGGCGCTTCCACGGGCGTCTCCGGTGCGGGCGGCGGCGTTAATGCCTGCAGCGCTGCAGCCACATTATTGACATGATCGATACTGCCGGTACCGATTGCCGCTATAATCTCATTATATACGTTGGAATCCGCAGTAGCGACGCCTACCGTCGCCGTACGGGGCACCATTTTATAGGAACTGGTATTCACCTGCGTGCGTTCTTTTTCTACGCCGTCGATCAAAACAACCTTCCAGAGCTCCGCCTTATATCCGGTATAAGAACTCTGCACATGTACGTAACCCACCGGATGGCCCGCGTCCGCTATAATAACTTCCGGTCCGGGAGGTGTCGTGGAAAGAATTTTGCTTTCATAACGAACCGTCCGGTTTGCCGGCCTGGTTTCAACGCCATAAACCGTAAAGGTAATATTTTTTTCCGGTGTCGTGCTTCCTTCAATATACAGGGGATACTCTGTCGTATTCACAAACCGGAAATCCTTTCCCGCCGATTCCGCAATTGCCGCGTCCGCGGAAGGTTCTACATAATGTACGATCATGGAGTGGTTATACCGCTCCGTAACTTCAAGCTCCGACAGCAAAACGGCGTTATACAGGGTCGTAGATACCTGGCAGATTCCGCCGCCTACGCTGTCTACCACCTTACCACCCAGATAAGAACCGGCAAGGTAATAACCGTTGGCCGTAGTAAACGGCGACACCGTATCCATCATGGAGAATTCGTCTCCCGGATATAAAAGGGTTCCGTTAATCAGCCTTGCCCCGTTGGAAACGTTGGCGCTCCGGGAGCTGTTAGAAGTGGAGTAGGAAGTGGTAAAAGTCCCGAGAACGTCTCCTACTTTGGACAGCGTCTCCTTATCGCCTCTGGGTTCGGATACTTCCATATTCAAAGCGATCCGACAATCTTTCCGGTTCCAATCTCCGGTCAGATAATCGTAGATCGTATCAATAGACATTTCCACGTCCAGAAGATAACCTGTTTCTCCCGGTGTAATGAAAAACTGCCCGTTTTCCCGCTTTAACTGGAAATCCACCGCCGGTTTGTCATACGCGGTGCACTGTTCCGACAAAACCCGGTTAATATCATCCACACTGAAATCAACGGAAATATCGTATATTTTATTCTCATGTTCCAGATCCTTCATGATCTTATAACGCTGAATCACATTCCCTTTTGTTCCAAGCGCCAGCGCCTCCGAGACAAGCTCCGGATTGGACCAGCATAAGCCCAGATCCTGCGCCGTCACCGTTACGGTCCGGTCCTCCACAATCTCCAGCGTAATGGAAACTTCCTTCAGGGAATCTATATATTCCGTAATCACGGCGTCCGCCTCCGCTTTGGTCATTCCCGCAAGAGAAATATCACCCGCATATACGCCCTCTTTAATTGTATCCGTTTCTTTGGCTTCTGCGTTCAGCGGCCGACAAACCAGAAACGCTGCCGCCGCAAGTCCGGTTATAATCCATATCGATAATAATTTTTTCAATTCCTGTTCCTCAACTTACTTTCATTCTGAAAAAAAATATGCTACACTTAACCTGTTGCCATTAGAAAGAAACCGCCGATAAAACCATGGGAACCACCATTGCCAGAATCAACACCGCAATGATAACCCCGGAGATAATCTTCTTCGTTTTTTTATTATGCATATTGAATAACATAAGGATACCTCCCGGTTTTGTAAATACTAAAAATATTATTTCTGAAAGGATATTATATATGATATTTGCCCTTTTTGCAAGTTTTATCGTCTTCTGCCTCTGGCTTGCTTACGAGATAAAAAAGAGCCGCAGGAAAGAGCGCCAACGTGAACAAAGCTTCTGGGAACTGGAAGAAAAAGCAAACGCTACCAGGAGAAAATCCCTGGAAAATCTGGATTATATTACGCTTCCGTCCGGTATTTTATCCATGGCCGAACACGCGGAGCAGAATTTCGGGAACGATGCGGCAATTTTCTCCCGGGCGAGAGAATGTTTTGATATTCTGAATTCTCTTTCTTCCCTGAAAATCGTTAATTTTACGGGACTTACCAATACGGAACTAAAACTTGAATACGGCGCTCCCAATATTACGCTGCTTACGGAATACGATCAAAATTATACGTTACTGGTCCGTACTCTGCAGACTCTGGCGGAAGAATCTTATAAAGCAGGGCTGTTTCCACAGGCAGAGGAAATTCTGGAATTTGCCGTTTCTACCGGAACCGACGTGAGGCAGTCTTATTTTCTGCTTGCCGATCTTTATGTACGGAATGGCCGGCCGGAAAAAATCGAAGAGTTGATTGCCGCCGCCGACAGTTTAAATACCGTTATGAAATCTACAATCCTCCGTACTTTGAAACAATCCGGTCCGTATAGCGGCTTGCTTCGCTCCTTGTGAGCTTGTCAATATCATATATGGTATCAATTTTATGCATGGAAACCAATTTGTATAACCGTTCTTTCTGGCTTTTCGTTGCAGGTCTGTCCTGTTTTACCTGGTATTGCAGTAAAACAGGCTCAAACAGGGAGACGTCTTCTTCTCCCCCGAACTGTCCCCACATAGCCTCGTAAAGCGCCACCGCGGCTCTGGCATCTTCTACGGCCCGGTGGGCATGGAGGGAAATATTATAATGCTCACACAAAAACCCAAGATTTCTTTTGGGTAAATCAACCAGATACTTTTTAGCAATTTTATACGTGTCCACACCGGCTCTTTCGAACGACAGTCCTTGATTTACGGCGGCTTTTTTTACAAAAGAAAAATCAAACCAGACGCTGTGCCCAAGCAATGGAAGATCTTTGGCAAATTCCATGAACCGGGGCAGAACTTCCGTGATTTCGGGAGCGTCCGCAAGATCTTCGTCCGTTATTCCCGTAAGCCGTATGACTTTCTCCTCCAGACGCCGTCCGGGATTGACCAAGCTTTCAAAAACGCCTGTACAAACGCCGTCCTCTATACGGACAGCGCCGAATTCAATAATTCTCTCCTGTTTTGGATTTACTCCTGTAGTCTCCAGATCCAGACTTAAATAACTGTTCATCATATTGGTTTATATTCCTTTGAAATTACTGTAATGCCGGCTTCTTTGGTCAAAGCGTTTCTATGTTTATAGTCAAACAGAACATAAAAGATATCCCCCGTTTGTTCTTCCCCGGACTCTTCCTCCGGCTCCCACACCCGGAAAACAAACGGCTCCAGATGCGTCATTTTGGATAGCTGTCTCGCGTCATACGCTTCATATCCCGGCAGATAACGACGCTTTTCTTCTTCCTGTCTGTAAAAACCGCGGATTGTTTCCTTAAAGGGCTGTAAATCTCCGGCAAATACGGGACGGCTCTTTAAATTCTCCCGCAGGTACATGTCAAAGGTCAAAAGCTCCCTGTAAAATGCGCTGCGGACGGGGTCCTTCTCTGCCGCAAAGGCCAACAGAATCTCATATCGGTATGCCCGGGACGGAGAATTCCACACATATCCTTCTCGCCTGTAAAATTCCGCAAGCTGTAAAAACATGGAAAAGGGACTTTCAAATTGTCTTTGAAGTGCGCGGAGCGTATACGTAAACTGATTACTGTTATAGTACAGTTCCACCATCTGTTCAATCTGTTTCAAACGCAGAATATCTCCGTAGGACAGCCAGGACGTAGAAAGAACCTCATAGGGCGGCCTGCTTTGGTAAACAAGTCCGTATGCCTCTGCTTTTTCATGCATATAAGAACCTTTCAGAACCTTCAAAAATCCAAGCTGCAACTGTTGTGGGCGCATATGGTAAACACGGTTAAAGGAATTCCCGAAGCTTTCGTAATCTTCATAAGGAAGGCCCGCAATCAAATCCAGGTGTATATGGATATTTTGTCCCCTACGGATTCGCTCCACTGCCGCTTCCAGTATGGCCGTATCCGCACTGCGGCGAATCTCGCTTAAGGTCTTATAGTTTGTTGTCTGTACGCCGATCTCCAGCTGAACCAGACCGGGCCGCATCCTCCCAAGCAGTTCAATCTCTTCATCCGTTAAAATATCCGCCGATATTTCAAAGTGGAAATTGGTGACACCATTGTCATGATCCAGAATATAGTTCCAGATTTCCTTTGCGTGCGCATGATTGCAGTTAAAGGTCCGATCCACAAATTTTACCTGAGCCGTCTGGTGATCGAGAAAAAACTGCAGTTCTTTTCTTACCTTATCCATATCGCGGAAACGCACCGTTTTATCGATGGAAGAAAGGCAATAACTGCAGCGGTAAGGACACCCCCTGGAAGATTCATAGTAAATGATGCGGTTTTTAAAAAAATCCAGATCATTATATAAAAAGGGAAGTCCACTCAGGTCCGCCGGTTCCCTGGAGGCGGTATATCCGGCAGACAGCGCCAGTCCCGGTATTTTCCGAAGAGACGGTTCGCTGCAGGATCCATCGACATACAGCTTTGCCAGTTCCCGAAAGGTTTCTTCTCCTTCCCCGATCATAATGCCGGCCAGCTGGGGATATTCCGCAAGGATTTGCGGCGCGTCATAGGAAACCTCCGGACCGCCCAGCCAGAGCGGACAGGCGGGCAGGATTTTGGGAAGCTCCGTGATCAGCTCCCGGATCAGCTCCCAATTCCATATATAGCAGGAAAACGCTATAACGTCCGGCTTTCTTTCATAAATATCCGCCAATATATCGCCTGTCTTCCAGTTAATCGTATATTCGGCTATTTCGATCCGTTCCCGCAGGCCTTCGCCTGCATAAGCACGCAGACTGTAAACGGCGGGATTTGAATGGATATATTTGGCGTTAACCGCCGTCAAAAGGATTTTCATAGGACACCCGACTCCTTTACCACCCGGTCCAGTACTTCAAAGTAATTCTCAAACGTTTTTTTACAGCACAGGGGATCGTCGATTACAATGCCCTCCGCCCGCAGCCCAAGCAGGGAAAATCCCATTGCCATGCGGTGGTCCTCATAGGTATGAATTAAAGCCGGCCGCACGGCTCCGGGATAAACCGTCACGCTGTCCTCCGTGCTCTCACAGCGGATACCCGCGCGCGTCAGCTCCGTCACAATCGCTTCCAGTCTGTTGCTCTCCTGATACCGTATATGGCCGATTCCTGTAATGGTGGTGGGCGTATCGGCAAACACCGCCGCTGCCGCCAGGGTAATGGCCTGATCGGAGCAGGCGCTCATATCCGCCGTTACGCCTTGATACCGGCGATTCTTTGGAGGAAGCAGGGTCAGTCCTTCTTCCTTTTCCAAAAGGCCGCATCCCATATTCTGTAATATATTCAAAAACTGCAGGTCGCCCTGCATGGAATCCTTACGGACTCCTTCTACCGTCACAGGAATTCCCAGAATCGGGCACATGGCGTAAAAGTAACAGGCCGCCGACACATCCGGCTCAATATAGTAATCCCGGGGACGGTACGACGCGCCGGCCTCAATGCGGTAAATCCGGTCCCCATCCTTTCTCACAGCCATCCCGAACTGTTCCATCATGCGTACCGTCATATCCACATAAGCCATGCCGTGGTCTCCCTCTACCCGGACTGTCATTTCTTTTCCGGTGCGGCAGGCCGAAATCAGCAGAGCGCTTAAAAACTGGCTGCTCTGGCCTACATCCACCGTAACGGTATACGCATCAATACAATTGCCTGATATGGTAAAAGGAAAATGATCTTTTTCCGCCTCAAATTCCACTGTCGCTCCCAGCGTCCTCAGGGAATCCAACAGGGAACCCATGGGGCGCTTCTTCATCTGGGGCGAAGAATCCATATGATAACGGCCTCCTCCCATGCCCAGAAATGCCGTTAAGAAGCGTGCCGCCGTTCCGGCGCTTCCCACGTAAACGGATGCCTCCTCTTTTGGAATTCTGCCGCCCATACCGGTAACGCGGACCGTGCGGTCCCTCTCATCCACCCGTACCGGGAAACCGAGGGTTTGTATGCAGGAAAGAAAACAGCGGGAATCCTCGCTGAATAAAGCGCCCCGCAGAATACTTTCTCCTTCGGCGAGGGTAGCTAAAAGAAGCGCCCGGTTGGTAATGCTTTTGGAACCGGGCACAGCGGTTTTGATGGCAAAGTCTTTGGAGCTTCTATGGATACCGGAATAAATACAGGGGACTTGATAGGTTTTCATGGCTTCCTCTCTCTTAATATGTGTCTGTTTAGAATAGATGGGTTAAGTTTATCATATTTAAGGGGAAATAACCACCGGAACTTGACCGCCCGTTATAGATTACTTAAGTACAACATAGTTTTAAAAACCACTTTTTATTTATTTAAAACTTCTTATTCTGGTTTTGTTTGCGTTTTGATATAGACAGATGCCTCTTTTTGTATTAAAATCATGATAGAAAAATTATTACGAGGTATCATTATGTCTTACAATTTTCAGATTATTACAGACGGCTCCTGCGATTTACCTGTGGAGCTTGTAAAAGAAAAAAATTTAACGGTTGTTCCCTTCTATGTATCCTTTGACGGTGAACATTACAAAAAAGAAATCGCGGAGGTCGGCGTTCGTGAATTTTACACGCAAATGGTGGAAAACCCTTCCGTTTTCCCCAAAACTTCCATGCCTTCGGCACAGGATTACCTGAAGGTATTCGAACCTCTGGCAAAGGAAGGAATTCCGGCGATCTGCATCTGCATCACTACCAAGTTCAGCGGTTCCATGCAGTCGGCCGTAACCGCACGGGATATGACAGCCGAAAAATACCCTGATTCCCGGATCACCGTAATCGACGCTGCCGTTAACACCGTCCTGCAGGGACTTCTGGTTCTGGAAGCGGTTAAAATGCAGCAGGCCGGGTGGTCCTGCGAAGAGACTGTCAGGCGGATCGAGGCGATTAAATCAACCGGCCGCATTTTCTTCACCGTGGGAAGCATCGACTACTTAAAGCATGGCGGGCGTATCGGTAAGCTTTCGGGACTTGCAGGCTCTATTCTCGGGATTAAACCGCTTATTACCCTGAAGGAAGGAGAAATCTTCCCCTCCGGCATTACCCGCAGCCGTATGAAATCACAGGAAAAAGTAATCGGACTGCTTGTGGATTATCTGAATGAACTGCACGCGGATGTTTCCGACTATTCCCTTGCAGTTGGATTCGGTTATGACCGGATGGAGGCCGAAAGCTTTCGTAATATGATCGTCGATACACTGTCCGGCCGCTATCCGATTACGCAGGATAAGCTTCCGATTTTTCAGATCGGCGCCACCATCGGCGTCCATACCGGCCCTTACCCTATTGGACTGGGTATTATTGAGCGTTTTGATGCCGCCAGGTAATTACATTCCCATTATCCCGCACATTTTACCGGCTTACCCTTTTTCTGCCTTTTCCACCAAAAGCCGGACCCTTGTCCTGGCCTGATTCTTTTCCTCCGGCAGAATACTGGTATTCCGGTATACCGACAGGTAAATTCCCAGAAGCAGGTACATACTGAGCGCCGCGTTGCGGCTGTCTACATCAAAAAACGGAAGAAATGCGCTGGTTGCCGGCAAAAGTGTCAGGGATGTCAGTATATGCAATAACGTTGTAACCGCCAGATAGCTGATGCAGCTTACTCCAAGCAGGCTTCCCAGGCGGTTATTTTGACGCACAACGCCTGCAAACATTTTTCCAAGCAGTACCGCCAGTCCCGCAATTACAAGTATTCCAACGGCAATTCCGTATTTTTCCAATATGTAGTTAAAACTGTACCACCACCCTGACGTGCTCTCCGACGTGCCTGCGCCGAAAAAACGAAGCCCGGCAAGCTGTTCCCGCATGGTATACGTCACATAGCCGCCGCCGGAAGCCGCTCTGGCCGGATCAAGGAAAGAACGAATACGCTCCGTCTGGTAGGTCCTCCCAATTACGCCCGACAGCAGGCCCGCCATAAGCAAAACGGCAGGAATCAACCAAGTGCACCATAATAGAAGCTGGCCTTTTCCTTTTTTTACACCAAACCATTCTTTTTGAACGGCAAAGCTGACCACCATAACTCCCGTTACAAAAAAGCTGATAACCGCGGCAAGACTGACTCCATCCATTCGGGCATTTAAAAAGGAAGCCGTAAGCAGCCAGAACAGGCACAACAGAATTCCCTTATAGCCCTTGTTCCGGTAGTGATACACCAACGCCGCAAAAGCCAGAAGCAGCGCCGTGCCAATCAGATTCAGATTGGTATTGCGAAAGCTCAGCCCCATGGCCTCCATACCGGCCCAGTTAAAATCCAGAAACAGCGAAAATAAAAGCAGCAGTAGGAAACCAAACCAGACTCCCGCCGGGTGTTTACCCAAAAACGAGTAGTCAGCGAACATAACCGCAAACATTATAAGCAGTCCCAAACCTGCGTTGGCAAGGATATCGGTTATGCCCGCATGTCCCCCGATCCATTGCCCCGCGCCGTTCACCGTCACTTCGCTCTGCATTTTTAAAATCTGCAGAATGATTCCGATAACCGTAAGCAGGACTACAAACAGAATCGTCCTGAAATCAACCCTCGGACGGTGAATCCTGTCCATGGAGGTTCCTACCTCGACGGGATCTCCCATCTGCTCCACGGCCCGGGCGACCGCTTCTTCTCTGGCAAGTCCGAATTCCTCATATCCGTCCGCCTGGTCTTCAATATGGTTCTTCAATTCTTCCGCCACCATGTCCCGCGCCTTTTTACAGCGCATCTGTCCCGTAACCTGCTCAAGATAATCATGCAAGTCCATAGAGCGCACCCCCTAACACGGAATTCACGGCCTGCGTATACTGTTTCCACTCCTTCTTTTTGCCATTTAAAAATTTGGCGCCTTCTTTTGTAATACTGTAGTATTTCCTGACTTTTCCGTTAACCTCCTGTTCGTACACGGTGAGCAGTCCTTTGTCCTCCAGCGTGTGAAGCAGCGGATACATAGTTCCCGCTTTCAGTTCAAATACGTTGTCGGAGCGCTTCCGTAACGTTTCGATCATTTCGTATCCGTACATATCTTTTTCTTCTAACAGCCGCAGAAGCAGCATACTCATACTGCCGGATATAAGCGCTTTGTCAAATGCCATAGAAATTGACCTCCTTTACAGTTATATAGATGTTCTATATATTATGGGTAAATTATATATCGGAAGTCTATATATGTCAATAATTAATTTCTGCAGTTTTTCATGTGGGCTTTCAGTTTTTTCACGGCCCAATCATAATGGCTGGCTGTAACGCTGACAAAGTATGACCCTAAGGTACTTCCGCCAACCCATTTGTATACGCCTTTTGAAAACAGTTCTTCGTTGGAAAAGGTTTCTGCCAGGCGCAGCACTTCACCATGCGTTTTTTCCAAACATTCTTTTGCTTCTTCCAGGGATGTGTTCCGGTGCTTTTTCCAAAATTCTACATTCATGTCGCCATAGTTTTTCCAGTTGTACGGCTGGGGTATGAAGGGACAGGCATCCCCGTTTTGATTTGTATGCACCCAGTTTAGCAGAAGTCTGTGCCATTCATACAAGTGAATTAAAATATCCTTAAGATTTTTATCCCGTTTCCAATGCGCTTCTTTCTTTTTTACATCGTCTGTAAAATCAAAATCCGTTGATAATTCCTGTTCGGTTAATCCGGAAATAACTGTATTCAATTTCCTGTATTGATCGGCCGCCGCGGCCATTAAATCCGTTTTTGTAGTTGGTCTGCCCATATTTGTCCTCCTTTTTACGTCTGAACGTACCGTAATTGCTTATTGCTATAGGATTTACTATAGCGCATAAACCCTGACATCTTCTGTCAGGGTTTATTTTTTTCATAAACCGCCAATGCCTGCGCGGCTAAAATTTCACGTATTTTTACAGGTTCAAGCACTTCAACCCAGGCCCCAAATGAAAGAAGATAACCGATCAGCCATGCATCGACAGGCATTTCGGCTCGAACAATTAAATCGCCGTTTTTTTGATATTCAATCTGGGATTCGTCAAACTCATCATAAACACGGTACGCAATTTCTTTTGAAAACAAAAGGACGATCCGGGGACACGTCTGCAAAGAGCGGTCCCAGGATTCCGGGTATGTCTTTGGAACAAAAGTCCGCTCCGATAACTCCTGCTCCAAAATACGGTTTAATTTGAACATACGGAAATCCTGCTTTTGAAGGCAGAACGCTTTCAGATACCATTCTTTTGATTTATAGGACAGCTTTAACGGCTGAATAATACGTTCGCTTCTTTTACTGTCGGTATTTTCATACACTATCTTTATTTCCTTATGCTGTATTACCGCCGTTTTCAGTATCTCAAACTTTGCGTTATCGCAGGCGGATTTTCCCCAGCGCGAAAAATCTACCTCCAACCAATTTTCCGTATTTACATGGAAAAGTGCGGACAACTTAGTCCGTATTTCTTTCCCGTCGGTATAACCGGTGGCGGATATGCTTTGTATGGCTGTCAATATTTCCTGCTTTTCAGTTTCAGACAGCAGCGCTCTGTCCAAAATGAAACCCGGCAGCAAATATATGCCGCCGTTTCTTCCGGGTTCGGTATATACGGGAATACCGGCGCCGCTTAAGGCTTCTACGTCACGGTATACGGTTCTTACGGAAACTTCAAATTGATTTGCCAATTCGGGAGCCGTAGCGTGTGCTTTGTCTAAAAGATAATATAAAATTTTGAACAAACGGCTGTCTGACATGATTACCTCAACGTATCCAAAAACCTTGCAAACGCCTCCTGTCCCTCCGGCGTCCTTTTATACACTCCGGCGTCTTCCAGAACCTGCATAAAAACAAGGCCGATTTCCTGCTGCAAAATTTCGTGTATGGTATCCCGGGAAACTTTTTCATATTTTGGCAGAAATTCCTCCACCCAGTCGGCGTGCTTCCGAAGGTCTTCTTCTTTTCTTAAATCTTTTCCGGCAAGAACCGCATCCGCCAGATCCGCCATCTCTGTTTTCAGCCTTGCAGGAAGTACCGCCAGGCCCATTACTTCGATCAATCCTATATTTTCTTTTTTAATGTGATGCAGCTTTGTATGGGGATGGTATACGCCGAGGGGATGCTCCGGCGTCGTTATGTTATTGCGCAGCACCAGGTCCAGTTCGTAATTTTCCCCGCGCTTTCTGGCGATGGGGGTAATGGTATTGTGGGGTTCTCCGCCGGTTTCGGCATAAATAAAGGCTTCCGCATCCGTATAGGAACGCCATTTATTTAAAATAACGTCTGCAAGGGCTATGACGCGTTCCGTATCCTTTCCGCTGAGACGAATCACGGACATGGGCCATTTCACAACGCCTGCTTTCACATCTTCATAGTCTTTCACGGTAAATTCTTTTTCCACAGGCGCCTTTGCCATGGCAAATTCATAATGGCCGCCCTGGAAATGGTCATGGCTTAAAATCGAACCGCCCACAATGGGAAGATCCGCATTGGAGCCCACAAAATAATGCGGGAACTGCTTTACAAAATCAAACAGCTTGCAAAAGGCGGCATGATCGATGCGCATGGGAACATGCTCCGAATTAAATACAATGCAGTGCTCGTTATAATAAACGTAAGGAGAATACTGGAATCCCCACCGGCTTGCGTTAATTTCAACCGGAATGACTCTGTGGTTCTGCCTTGCAGGGTGGTTAATTCTTCCCGCATAGCCTTCGTTTTCCACACATAATAAGCATTTGGGATAGCCGCTCTGCTTTGTGCTCCCCGCCGCCGCAATGGCTTTCGGGTCTTTCTCCGGTTTGGAAAGATTAACAGTAATATCCAGATCTCCGTATTCCGTGGATACCACCCATTTCTGATCCTTTTCAATACGGTAACGCCGGATGTAATCACAGTCCTGGCTGAGCTTATAGAAATAATCCGTAGCTGCGGCGGGAGACTGCCTGTAAAGCTCCCGGAATCTTTGTATCACTTCACTGGGACGGGGCATCAGCATACCCATAATTTTCGTATCGAACAAATCCCGGTACGTAACGCTGTTCTCCGGTAAAAGTCTCTGTTCATATGCATAGTCCAGCATTTCCCCCAAAACCTTTTCCAGTTCGTCCGTCTTCATGGTAAACGCCGGATCTGCTTTTTTTCCTTCCGCTTCGGGACTGTCCAGCCTGAAAAGCTCCAGCAGCCGGTTAATGGTAAATATTCTGTCCTCCGGAGCGCAAAGGCCGCAGGCCGTTGCATAAGAAACCAGTTTTATAATATTTTCCTGTATCATGGTAATACCCCTCCCGTCTATGGAATTTTTCATAATCTACAGGGACCGCCGCCGATTTCCACCGCATAAAAATCTGCGCTGTATCCGATTTTGTCCAGATAAGCCGCCCCCACTTTATCAATAAATGTTTCTACCGCTTCCTCTTTCACGATGCTCACGGTACATCCTCCAAAACCGGCCCCGGTCATCCGGGAACCGATCACGCCGTCGATCTTCCAGGCTTCCTCCACCAGCGTATCGAGCTCCTTTCCTGTCACCTCATAATCATCCCGAAGGGATATGTGCGAAGCGTTCATAAGTTTGCCGAACTGCGCCAGATCACCGGCATCGAGAGCCTCCACCGCCTGTATGGTACGCCGGTTCTCATAGACCGCATGGCGCGCACGGCGCACCTGCACCGGATCTTCAATCAGCCCCTTTTTCTCCTCAAACTGCGCTTCACTCAAATCACCCAAAGACTGAATATCCAGTTCCTTCCGTAGCTTTGCAAGAGCGGCTTCGCACTCGCTTCTGCGCTCGTTATATTTGGAATCGCCCAGTCCTCTTTTTTTATTGCTGCAGGAAATTACGATTTTTGCGCCGTTTAAACGAACCGGCGCGTATTGGCAGGACAAATCCGCCGTATCCAGAAAAATCGCGTGTCCCGCTTTTCCCATGGCAATAGCAAACTGATCCATAATACCGCAGTTCACCCCATTAAACTTATTTTCGGAAAACTGACCGATCAGGGCCAGGTCCTGATTCGTCACATCAAAACCAAAGAAATCCTTCAGTATATAGCCGGTCAGTACTTCTATCGACGCCGAAGATGACAGACCGGAGCCGTTGGGAATATTACCGTATAAAACAAGATCCATTCCCGCGGGAATCTTCATGCCTTTTTCTTCAAACGCCCACAGGATTCCTTTGGGATAATTGGTCCAGTCCGCCTCTTTATAAGGCTTTAAATCGTCCAGATCCGTCTCGATCAGACCGATTGCTTCAAAATTCATGGAATAAAACCGCAGTTTTCTGTCGTTTCGTTTTCTTGCCGCTCCATACGTTCCGATGGTCAGCGCACAGGGAAATACGTGCCCGCCATTGTAATCCGTATGCTCCCCGATCAGGTTGACGCGCCCCGGCGCGAAATAAACCGAAACGTCTTCCCGGTCTCCGAATACTTCTGCAAACTTCTGCAATACCTTCTCTTTCATGTCCTGGCTGCCGTTCATGCTGTTCCTCCAATCTGCCGTCCGCGCGGCTGTTTCTGATTTGATTATAATAAAATAACAAACCGGGCACTACATCGGTTTGTTATTTATATTTGTCGAAATGTTAAATATATGTTCTATTCACCCCAGCAACTTCCACCCATTAACTTTTTCATAACGCTCTGCCAATGCCGACAGCCTTTCCTGTTGCTCGCCTTCAATTATGTACGTGATTTCCTAAATTTCATTTGGTGATTTTTCTCCTTTCACACTATGGGGCATACACATTCATTTTTTCCTACTCTCTTAGCATAATCGCTATTGCAAAGATATGGCACACTCGATACTGCGCTCCACTCCTAAATCGTCAATGACAAGCAGACTGTAAACTTGTTCCCGGTACAACAAACACGGTGGGGCGCACAGGCGCTTGCCGTCTTATTTCAAAGTGCAATCGCGGGGGAGCTGTCCCGTAACAGTCCAAATCATCATGATCTGGGGTTAAGCATTGGCCTCGAACTTCCGGAAAACCGCGCTGCGCTCTAAAAACCAGACCGCCTGTTCTTCGGTATTCATCTCTTCTATACTGACAGGAATATCATATTGCTGAACCGGAGAAAACCACACCCTTCTGGCATTTGCCATTCCTATAGAGGGTATAAAAAGCTCCGGATATCCTTCCTCCGGCCCAAAGGCCCTGTGATAAAAATCTCTGCTGTGCGTAATATCCCCTTTTTCCATGCCAAAGAAAAAAATATTATCGCAGCAGGTATAGAAGCAGGCTTCTACCTGTGTTCCTGTCAGGTCATATAAATCCTGCAGGGCACGGACTGCAAGACGTTTTTCTCTCTCCGAAAGCTCATTTTCCGTCATGGAATACGATGTTTCTTCATAAGTCAGCCGGGGTTCTTTAAAGCCGTCCCTGTGCTGTGCGGATTCGTCCGGCTGCTGCGTAAGCTCCGCCTTTGCAGCAAAGGGAACGGTCAGAAACACAGCGGCGCATCCAAGAAACAGGCCCGCCGATAAAAGGGTTATCAGGATCCCATTCTTCTTTTTTTTCAGTATGTTGCGGATTCTCTGTTCCGTTTTTGTTTCTCCAAAGGGAAGAACAACGGAAAAACCGCTTTGTTTCATTGCAGCATGAAGCAGCGCTGTGGAATAGCCTTTCCTGTCTTTTGGATCAGCCCCTGCCAGAACGGTTTCATCGCAAAACATTTCCATGTCCTGTGTCATCTTATACATGCCGTACCAGACAAGGGGATTCCACCAATGCAGGCAGATTGCAAAAATTGCCGCCATACGAATAACCGGATCGCCATGCCTGATGTGAATCCGCTCATGAGCAAGAATATACCTGCGCTCTTCTCCATCAGTCCCGTAGGGCAGATAAATTTTCGGCCGGATCACACCCATAACAAAAGGAGCCTCAATACGTTCACACCGGAATACGTTTCCTTCTTCCCGAACCGCCGTAGAAACTCGTCTGCGGATTTGTCCCATTATCCTCCATGACTGGAGACGCAGGAGAAAGCTGCGGGATAGTCCCTTCTCCCGGAAGCAGATTCTCCATGTCTTTAAAATCCGGCTGCAAGCTTATTTTGCTTTCAATAAAAACCGGACATAAAAGACGCAGCAGCACCAGCATCCACAGACAATAGCCGTAAACTTTCGAACATCTCTTAAAAAGCTGCCTGATAAGCAGTACCGCCGTAATTAAAACAGCCGCCTGAATACTCATTATCCAAAAACGTTCAATCATTGCGCATCATCCTTCTTCTGCTTCATCGATCAGTTGTTTGATTTTATCCACATCCTCCTTCGACAGCTTCCGATCCTTCAAAAATGCGGCCAGAAATGCGGGAATATTGCCGTTGCAGGTTCTTTCAAGAAGCTCCTCTCCCGCCTGTCTGTCAACTGTCTCTTTGGTAACCAGAGAAGTGACCGTTGCATTTTCATTGGCCAGGGCATGCTTTTGGGCCAGCTTCTTAATTACTGTATAGGTAGTGGACTTTTTCCATCCCAGCTCCTGATTGCACAGCTTTACCAGTTCCGTACTGTTAACCGGCTCATATTCCCATAAAATCTGCATGAACCGATATTCGCTCTCAAAAATCTTCATCATAATTTTACCTTATCTGCCCATTGGAATTAAAAACTTTGAAGAAATCCGCACAGAGGGATTCTATTCGTTCTTACAGGCAGTCTATGGTCCCATAAACTGATCCAGTCTTGCAAGCAAAGCCGGATCCGTTTGATAAGAAAAATCGTCTGCGGAAATTTCAATGATACTGCCTGTAAGCTTTTCTTTTCTTGCAGCCTCCAGATAATTCTTGAAATCCTCAAAAATATGCAGGGTTGCACTCAGGTGGACGGGATGCCGGTTTTCATTCTCTATGCGGTTAATATACCGTCTATGTAAAATCTGCATATCTCCGTGCAGAGCAAGAACCAATACCTTATAGCCGGCAGTACGGGCCGCTTCATGAAAACGCTCCAGCTCCGCCCCGTGAAAATTAGCTTCCAGAATCAGGTCCTTATCAAATTTCGTAAATTCCCTGAAGATATGCAGCATTAACTCAATCGCCGCTGCGGACAGCTTCAGATTTTCTTCTCGGTTTGTAAAACCGATCGTATCGGACAACACCTCTTTTAAAGTATCTTTATTAAATACGCTGCATTTATACCGGTCAGACAGAATCGCTGAAAAAGCGGATTTCCCAGTAGCAAGATCACCGGTTATCAGTATTAATTTCTTCATCCTACTCCTCCTTTTTATTACAGCTTTCTTGCTTTTACAATAAATGAAAGTGGAAATTTTGCTGCTTTCCATGGAGAATAATATTTAGTTGAAAATTCCGCAGGGTGGGACAAAATATCCTTGTCTGTTTCTTCAATCAGCCGTTCTATAGCAAATCCGGCACCTGCAAGTTCGTTAATATACTCGGAAAGGCGGCGGTTTTGTACAGTTACCGGCTGTCCGTAAATCCATTGTCCAGCCTATCGCATATATGAAATATACCACATCAAAATATGCTTTGGGGAGACCGCACTCGCTTTCCATAGGAGAAATATACAGCTTGAAACTATATCCCCTCTCTGACAAATATCTTTTGGAATTTTCTATTTGTCTGGACGATAAATCCAGTCCCCATAATTCTGCTGCCCCTCTTTTTTTGCACCACTCCAAAGAATGCCCGCTTCCACAGCCGATATCCAAAACCTTCTAACTGATAAATCAGGAAACAGGTGTAATTCGTCTTCCGTCGGAACAAAACATCCGTAAATCGGCAGCGCATCCGTCCCCAAATAAGAATCGGCCATTTTGTCCCAGCTGTCTCTGTTTTGTTTTAGTGTTTCATTCATAGTCCCCGGCGCCCCACTTTTCTTTCATATAATTATATGCAAAAAACCGCCCTATTACAAGGCGGTCTTTTTTATAAATAAAAATTAATAAAATCAAGATTGTATTTGAATAATACTTAAACTATAATTGAAATAGGAACAATAACGCACCCCCCCATACTGCATGAGGACTAATATGAAAGGAAGGGATATACCTATGGAAGAAAAAAACAACAATACCGTCTACCAGCTGCAGCCCAAATTACTGGTTACGAACTTCAATTTTGACGCCATGGCCGCTACCGTTACGCAAAGCGGAACAAGCTTTAAAAATACAGGCGTTTTCCGTACCAAAAGCGATCTTGTAGGAATGTCCTGGTTTACCCGGGATACCTTAAGCCACTTAGACTTCCGCTACCCTTCCAAACCTGATTTCAGCGGCGTAACCCTGCGCTACCACTATACCGTTTCGGGTTACACGCCTGCCATGGATTCTGAATCCGCCGCCCCCACCATTACCGTCCGTACCATGGACGGGGCGGAATACTATATACGCCTGTGGAATTACATCGTTGACCGGCCCCAGGATTCCTGGGAAAAGGAAGCCGGGAACTACCTCCACAAAGACGTTCATTTTCCGGAAGGGAGGACGCCGGGAGATGCCACCGGCACGGAAGGAAATATTGTGCTCGACTTTGACCGGCTGTACGCAGGCTGGGTCCCCTACATATGGCAGGATCCGGACGGAGACGGGGCCGGCGAATGGGTGGAAAATCCCGACTGGATACAGGTTCCGACAGATAATATCAAAGAAATCATGTGGTCTTTCGTGCCCCTGGGTTATAATAAAGAAACCGGATACCTGGAGGATTCCATGCCCTATGAGGTGGAGTTTTGTAATTGGACCGTAAGCGGCAGCTGTACTCTCGGACCGGAAGCCGCCGCTCAGGCCGTAACACAGGTCAGGCTGTGCGACGATTACGACGACATTTATAATATGACGCCGGAACGGGTGGTCAGCGAATATCAAAAGCTGGGGTACAGAAAGCTTGTCAACTGCTACATCGGCGCTTCACACTATTATGATAAGCGCTATAATTCTGAAAAAGGCAAGATGAATGTAAAGACGGAAAAACCTTTTAACCCGGCCTTTGAAGCCTGGTACGCGGACTACCTGCGCAGGCTCCACGCCCTGGGAATCAAGGTTATTCATTCCATTTCCATGGAATGTGTAGACCCGCCGGACGACTGGAAACAGTGCAACTGGGCAGGCGTGGCTGGAACCACCAACTGGGAACCGAAGCCTTCTCTGCTCAGCTTTGTCAATTATAACGTTAAAATGTTTTACATAGAATATGTTAAAGGCCTGGCCCGCCTGTCTGCAGCGGCCGGGATGCAGCCGGTTATCCAGCTGGGCGAATCCTGGTGGTGGTATATAGAGGACGGCGTCAATAATTCCCCCTGTTTTTACGACAGCGCCACACGTTATGAGTATCGCCATAAATATGGCAGGGAAATGCATGTATTCAAAACGGGAAACGATTCCATCGAGGGGCATGAGGACGTTCTCTATTTCCTGCGGGATAAGAACGGGGAGTTTACCTGGCTGTTAAAAAACGAGCTGAAAGCGGCCTATCCGGAGGCTCTGTTTACGGTTCTGTTTTTCCCTCCCTCGGTTATGGATAAAACAAGGGCTCCGGAAATGATGAGCATTGTAAATCTGCCCGCCGAATACTGGTCCTATCCCAATCTGGACTTCTTTATGCTGGAAGACTATGACTACCTGATCGACGACCATATGTGGAAGCACCGGGACGCCCTCAATTTTGTGCAGAACAATCTTGCCTACCCGCCGTCCCTGATCCATTATTTTGCAGGCTTTGTATTAGACAGCAGCAAGCTGGGGGTATGGAAAAATATAAACCAGGCCATTGTAGACGGTTTTAACCAGCAGTTTGGAGAAGTATATATATGGGCCTACGCCCAGGTGAAACGGGACGGCTGGCATCCGCCTGTCCTCATCAGCGCCGATCCGAAGCCGGGCAATTATGCAGCGCCGCAGAACGTAGTTTTGTCGGGACCTGCGGGTTGTCAGATTTCCTATACGACAAACCGGATATCCTCAAGAACGGCGGTCGCATCCCAAACGGTTTCCATTCCGGTTAACCAAAGCACAACTTTATATGTAACGGCCCAAAACGGCGGAAAACAAAATGAATATGAACTTTCGTATACCATACCGATGCGGGAGGTCGATTATCAGCAAAACCATATTGACGGGGATGCTTCCGAGTGGAAAAAAGACAGTATTCTTGCTGTCGGAAGCGGCAGAACCCATAATTTATGCGCAAGAACGGACAGCTATAATCTTTATGTGATGGCGGAAGGTTCCCAACTGGATACGGACAGTCAGTTATGCCTGTATCTGGATATGGCCGGAAATACCGCATCCGGATTCCGTGAAATGGGATGGGTCAATTCCGGAATCGATTACATGGTAAAAAACGGGGAGCTTTTCCGGTATACAGGAACCGGCACGGACTACAGCTGGGAGAAAACCGGAACGGTATCTTTTTCCAGAACCGCTGTCTGCGCCGAATGGGCCATTCCTTTTTCCTTTATAAACCGTACCCTTCCGCAGCCTCTGTATATTGGATTTGGAAGGGATAACGGGGAGTATGCGCCGATGCTTAAAAACCGCCTGGCGGAAGTAAGCTGCCTGCTGGCCGGAGCCTCTCCGGATACGACTGAAAAGTACGTCGTCCTGCCAAAGGTTGCAAGGGTAAGAAAGGAGCCGTCCACAGATTCCGAAAGCATCCTGCGGCTGGATTCCGGAAACAGGGTAAACGTCATGTATAAGGAAGCGGACCGGGACGGGAACTTATGGGCGGCGGTAAAGTTAGATTTGGAAGAATATAAGATGGGCTGGATCTATGACGAATTGATTCTTCCGGATAAACCGGTGGTCACTGAAACGTTTCCGGAACATTATTCCATGAAGATAAACGGCAAGACAGAAGAAAAATATCCGGCGAAACATTGGGGGATAGACGGAAAATTTACAAATGATAATGAACTGACGAACGGGAGATATGATATCGCTATCGGGCCTAAATTCTTTATCCCGGGATACCCGGATGATGGTAAAGTAAATGAAGACGAATTTTTTGCCTTTAACAGATATATCGATTTAACAATCAGAAACAGGAGTACCGGGGAAGTGGAACCGGAACCCATCAGGTGTTATGCCAGGACTATAAAAGCACATACGTATAACCTGTATCCTGATCCGAGATTTATGGACGGCTATAGCGGAACTCCGACAGAGCAGATTGAAGCAGGCGTAGAAAACGGACTTGTGCAGACAGGTATCCGGTATCCATATGCTACTAACTCTGCGGAGTGGGCTCCTGCTAATGCAGACGCCTCGATCATCGAGTTCTGCAACAAAAGCACCGGAGGAATTAACTGCAACGATTTCGACCTGGTCCGGGTAACCGCATATTTTTGTGAAGAGGAATAAGGAGCCGATAATGACAGGAAAAACAATAAAAACAATGATGATTACAGTCATAATTCTTTTGCTCGCATCCGGACTGGCCTGTAAGCTTTGCGGTCCGTATACGGCGCCTGCCAGGGAAAACAAGACGGCTGCCAAAACGTGGAGCCGGACACAGATCTGCGAAAGTACGGAAAATACGGCGCCGGAAGAACCCGTACCACCGGCGGAACCGGAGTCTTCCCGGCGGGTAGTATATGACTCCCTTGGTGAATTGGAAGAAGATCTCAGCTTACCGTATATCGACGAAGCGGCCTATGAGATAATCAAAGCCGCTTATACCCAGATAGACTTCTGCGGTGAGTTTGAGAAAGGGAACCCGGAAACTTATGAAGAGTATCAGGAAATATTCCGGAAACTGCTCCGAAGCGAGATCCCCTATACGGACATGGAAACGGGTGAAAAAATTTACATTAAAAATTCCACGCTGTTCGATGACCTGCCGTCGGAACTGGAAAGATGCGAATACAGTTTCTTTGATATAGACGGAGACGGCTCGCAGGAATTATATATCAGTAATTTGGGATGCAAAGGCTGCTTTAAATATAAGCCGGAGGAGCAGGAAATTATTTTATGGTATCTGCGTGGCTTCTGGTGTACATGGGACGTGTTGACCGGCACAGGGAAGGTACAATATCAACGAAATGGACAGTATTTCTTATTTTACCAATACGATGAAAACGGAAACGAAATCTGCAACACCTATTTTTCTTTCCGGAAATACAACGACGAGAATTTCGTATACTTGGTCAGAATGCCCGAATATGCAGGAAAAGAGAAAGAATCGGTTCCTGAAGAACTGAAGACGCAAGGTTCTTTTGAACTGTATCGCGGAAAATGGTATTTCCGGATAAATAAAGAGCAGTATGAGGAATTACTTGACCTCTATTTTGGTGCATATGAAACGGCGCTGGAAAAGATGAAGGAAGTAACTTATACTTATGATGAGTTTATGGGGTATCCAGCGTTATAATGGGTACAATGCCTGCCAGCGTTTAAGCGCTGAAAGATACCTCCTATTATGTCAGGTGGATAAATATTTAAAGCAGAGTCAGGCATCGTACTCAGTGCCATTGACTCTGTTTTTTCTCAGTTATATCGTATAAAGAGTAAGCTCATTATCATCAGTGCAGACCAGACTATTATAGTCAAAATTCTAAAACTAATTTATCGTTTTCCAGAAATTCCTTTGTTTGCGCAATAATCTCCCTTTCTTTTTCAATATCTTTTTTCATATTCTTAATCGTACACTCCCATATAATCAGGCATTTGATTTTATCATTATAAAGCCGCAGTCTTACCAGATAATCTCTTTTCATATTTGCTTCAAATTTGTTCTGCCAGAATTCGACTCTTGATTTTGGCATATAAGCGTATTGGCAATTTGGATGCCTGTGCCAGAAACAACCGTGTACAAAAATTGCAGTATTATATTTTCGCAGATAAATATCCGGATGCCCCGGTACTTTTTTAGAATTGAGACTATACCTGTATCCCTGTGCAAAAAGCAATCTTCTGTAGTATATTTCAGGTTTTGTATTCCTTGAACGGATAGCGGCCATATTCTTACTGCGCTCTCCAGGACTTTTAATATCCATAATTTATCTCCCGTACAAATACAGTATTCCTGTACTTCCTGAATGATAAAGTAAAAAATTATTTGTTTTTAAACATGCTTTCCTTCAATCTTTTTAATAAATTGAACAAACCGGGACAAGGTCCAAATTCGTTCCCTCCTGTCCTTTGGATATGTCTCTATGTAAGGTTTGGGAACTACTAATATAACATTTTCAGCCTGCATTTCGTCCATTTGCGCCCCTGATATCCCCTGCTGCAACGTGCAAAGATATTTTGGTTTATTTTTTAATCGATCGGCCTCGTTCAACACCTGTCTCCATCTGTCTTTACAAGTTGTTTTCGCTGCAAGAGAAACAATATTATCTGTTGAAAAACTGTAATCATGATACGCCTTCTGTGAAGGAAACAGAAAATCCGGCTTCTTATTTCCTTCAGTCACCGCCTGTGATGAATATTCTATATTGTTTCCATCAAATATTGCCGCAAGATGATGTTCAAGACTTTTCCCCGCACGGCTTTTTCTCCGATTCAGTACTGCATTGGCAACTTTAACAAATTCCTCTACAGATTGAAAACCTTTTTTAATAATCTCACCATACCTTGCATATTCTAATGCTCTGAACAGTGCATATTCCGTATTGGTCCAACTGATAATTTTTCTGTCAGGATTTGTACGGATAAATTCTACATGGTCATATGTTTTTTCTTCAATATACCTTGCTGACGCTGACATCACATCTGACGCCGGAAAATCTACTTCAAGACTATTTATAAATTCCTGTATTGCCAGTTTTTCTTGGGTTTCTGATGACATTTTGGTTATGTCAATAAGACGGTTAGTTTCCGTCGGACTAATACCAAACGTATCCAAAAACGTTTCTATTTCTTCGTCTGTTTCCAGAAAATACCCACAATAATCAATATCCGTTTGCTTTGTAAATACAAACATCGCCCCGGTCTGTTCCGGCTTTAAAAAGGGAAAACCTCTCCCGAATCGTGTGATTCTTAATTCATTTTTACTTTCATAATATGTAAAACTGCTTTCTGTTTTAAGCTCATCCTGCCATCGGATAATTACGTTTTTTTTAGTTATACAGTCCACTGCCAGTTCCTGTTTACTGAACAACATGTCTACTGCCGACTTGGAAATCAGAATTCCTGATTGATGACCACCGGTTGCACCTGTATCATTCGCGGAAAGAAATTTACAAAATCCCTTCTTGCTGTTAAGAACTGATTGTATCGCCTGGCCTGCATATCCTGTAGTCATCTAAATCACCACCCTTTGTAATTCCCTTGTCTCAGCAGTATCTAAATCTACAATTTTCTTTATTATCAACTTGGCTACATCTTCCATCAATGGAACCACGACAGAATTACCGAATTGTCTGTATGCTTGTGTATCAGATACCGGAATTTTAAAATCATCCGGAAATCCCTGCAATCTTGCACATTCGCGCGGAGTGAGTCTTCTTGGATTCTTACCTCTTTGTTCAATCAATATCTCTGACCCATCTTTATAATATCTTGCACTGATTGTTCTTGACACACCGTCTAACGGTGCAATACCATATCCGAATCCATTTCCTGCCGCTTTGTGCTTTGCCGCATAATTCTGAAGGTATAACCAGAGTTTGTCTGACAAAGTATATTTATCATCAACATCTTCGTCCAGAATGTCACGCATAACCGGTTTGGGATATATGCGTGATAAGGCAAAGTCAAAATCGACATTTCTTCCGTATCTTTCTCGGTCAAACCCTACAAGCAGAATACGTTCCCTGTGTTGAGGCACATAATCCTGTCCATCCAATATGGCATAAAATACACTGTAGTCTAATTCCTCTAATGATTCCAGTATTACCTTAAAGGTTCTTCCTTTATCATGGCTGCACAAATTTTTAACATTTTCAAGCATAAAAGCTTTGGGTCTTTTTTCTTTCAATATCCGGCATACATCAAAAAAAAGAGTTCCCTGCGTCTTGTCTTCAAATCCTGTTGCTCTTCCAAGACTGTTCTTTTTGGAAACACCGGCAATGGAAAATGGCTGGCAGGGAAATCCGGCAACCAGAATATCATGATCCGGCACAGATGCAGCCGGAACCTGTGTAATATCACCTTCCGGCTGTTCCCCAAAATTAGCAAAATATGTTTGTTGGCTGTATTTATTCCATTCACTGGAATAAACGCAATGACCACCCACCCTTTCAAAGGCTATTCTCATTCCGCCAATTCCGGCAAACAAATCAATAAATGTAAATTGCTTTTCTTTAATCTTACGCTGCTTTTTTCTTATATCGGTAACATAATATGCAACAGCTTCCCTTACGCAATCCTGCATCGTCTGCTCTGTCATTGCAGAACAGAAGCTCAACTCATTATATAAATCATCGCCAACTCTTAAATGTACTTGTTTCATCCACACCACCTCTGGGAAATAATATATACCTGATTTTTCCCAAATTATACTATTGATTGGTATTAAAAGCAAGCACTTTTTTCGAATATACGTTCAGTTCTTATAAAACTGTTATATAATATTCCTGATACCCTCGCAGATTTTCCCGGCAACCGCAGGATTATTCATGGTATACAGGTGAATTCCGTCGATATCGCTAACAAGCAGGTCAATAATCTGGCTCAGCGCATAGGACATGCCGGCATCAAACAGCGCCTCTTTGTTGTCCTCAAATTTACGGATAATTTTCCGGAATCGTTCCGGGAAGGAAGCTCCGCACATGGTTACCATTCGCTTTATCTGCGCCGCATTAATAACCGGCATAATACCCGGAATAATGGGAACGGTAAGACCGCCGATTCTGCAGTCCTCAACAAAACGGAAAAACAGGCCGTTATCAAAAAACAGCTGGGAAAGCAATACCTTTGCGCCCGCATCCTGCTTATATTTTAAATGCCGGATCTCGCTGACCCGGCTTTCGGATTCGGGATGACATTCCGGATAACAGGCTCCCGCCATGCAGAAATCCCCCTTTTTTCCCAGGTATTCCATAAGCTGGGAGGCATGTTTAAAATCATTCTTTTCCGGAATGTCCGGATTCCGGTCTCCGCGCAAAGCCAGGATATTCTCAATCCCCTCTTTCGTTAAGACTTCGGAAAACGCATCGATTTCCTTTTTGTTGTAGGTCAGGCAGGTCAGATGCACCACCGGTTCCACCTGATATTCATATTTAATTTTTTTGGCAAGCTCAATGGTACGGTTACAGTTAGAACTGCCGCCTGCGCCGAAGGTTACGCTGATAAAATCCGGCTTCAGCTGGCATAAAACCTCCAGGGTTGCGTCGATATTTTTAAGTTCGCTGTCTTTTTTCGGTGGAAATATCTCGAAAGAAAGGCTTCTCTTTTTCTGACTGTAGATTTCTGAAATTTTCATAGGATTTTTGCTCCTTTATAAACTTTCTTAAGGCTCTCCGCCCTCCATCCATGAGGCTCCGGAAAGATAGCCCGCCAGCTGTTCCAAAAACGCTTCCCGCTCCCCAAGGGTTCCTCTCCGTCTCATTTCTTTCCGGTATTCCGAAGGAGACATTCCCTTGATTTGGTGAAAGGCTTTCGTAAAAACAAATCCGTCGCCGTATCCGCAGGATAACGCTATGCTCTCTATGGTATAAGAGGTAGACAGTAAAAGCTGCGCCGCTTTTGCCACCCGGAATCTGGCCAGAAACTGCTGGGGAGACATCCCCAGGTAATTTTTGAACAGCGTAAACAAATAACTGCGGTTAATGCACACGTAATCCGCCACATCCGTTACCCTGATCGGATTGCAGTAATTACTCTGAATAAAGGAAACCGCTTTTTTCACATATTGATTCCCTTTATCCGGTTCGCTTTTATCAAACACATCCGCCGATGCGCCGATCACCGACAAAAATACGCCCAGCAAACCGTTCCTGCGCAGTTCATTGGCAATACCGAAGGTCTGATGCTCCATCATGTCCCGGACCAGTTCATACAGTTCTTCCGATTCCCTGCAGGAAAAAACGGGATGTCCTCCGGACAGGCCCAACGACTCCAGACATCTTTTTGCCTGGCTTCCGCCAAAGCCCACCCAGACATAAGTCCAGGGATCTTTCTCATCCGCCTGGTAAAAGGTCAGCTCCTCCGGTTCAATCAGAAAACCGTTACCCGCTTCCAGATGGTATTCCTTTTGGCCCAGCTGAAAAAGTCCCTTTCCCTTTAATACGTAATGAATCAGGTAATGAGGTTTTACCGCCGGTCCGAAACTGTGCAGCGGCTCCGTCTCGGAGCAGCCGCAGCAGTTTACGTACAGACCGCCTGATTTTTCGCTGTCAAATTCTAACTTGAACGCTTTTTCCATAAAATGCAGATTTGCCCTCCGCCGCCTAAAGATTATCAGAACCGCATTTCCTTTTTATCCATGTCTTCCTGTACTTTCTTCAGGTCTTCCCGGATGGAAATCTTCTGGGGACATACCGCTTCGCATTTACCGCACTGAATACAGTTCTTTGCCTGGGCCGCCTCCCCCACGTTGTTTTCCCACGCCCATGCGACCACGTTGTAATTCTGATACATGTGATAATTGTTCCATGCGCTGAAGCACCCGGGAATATCCACGCCCGCAGGACAGGGCATACAGTACCGGCATCCCGTACAGCGGTTCTGCACACGGCTTCTTAACATGTTCACAATTGCTTCCAGCCCGTTTTGTTCCGTTTCGTCTAACAAATGGAAATCTTCAAAGGTTTTCAGATTATCCTCCAGCTGCTCCATGGAAGACATACCGCTTAAAACCACCTTAACGCCGGGCAGTCCCGCCGCATAACGCAGGGCGAAGGAAGCCGGCGATGCGCCCGGTTTCATCCCGTTAAATTTTTCGGTAATATCTTCTGCAAATTTTGCCAGCGCGCCGCCTCTGACGGGCTCCATGACTATAATGGGAACGCCCCGTTTTACGGCCAGTTCACAGCCTCTTCTTCCCGCCTGCTCATCCATATCCATATAATTGAGCTGCAGCTGGCAGAAATCCCAATCCCGGTATGTAAGAATCCGTTCAAACACTTCATATTCATCATGAAAGGAAAATCCAAGCTGTCTGATTTTGCCTTCTTTTTTCAGATTCTCACAGTATTCCACCACGCCAAGCTTAAGCATTTTTTCCCAGGTTTCCTGATTCATGGCATGGAGCAGGTAAAAATCGATGTAATCCGTCTGCAGACGTTCTAACTGGCTGGCAAAAACTTTTTTTGCGTCTTCCAGGTTTTCCACCGCCCAGGGAGGCATTTTGGTGGCAAGGTAAAATGATTTTCTGTCGTATTTTTTGAGAACTTTCCCCACAAAGGGTTCGCTTGCTCCGTCATGGTAAGGGTATGCCGTATCGATATAATTTACTCCGGCCGCAATTGCCTGATCCAGCATCTTCTCCGCTTCCGGCTCGTCAATTTTGCCCTCCGGCGTTACCGGAAAACGCATACATCCAAAGCCAAGCAGGGACGCTTCGATTCCTGTCTTTTCCATCTTACGTGTTTCCATTGTATTTACCTCCGTTTGTTTTGCTTACTTCACAGTATATCAAAAATCCCGGACAGAAACTATATCTATTCGGGATTTTGAAGTAAAATATTTTGATTTATTCGCACCTGAAATATCGCTTTACGTTGTTCCGCGTTTGATCAGTGTAACCGGAAGGGCGGTGCGTCTCGGCACCATTTTCCCTGCGCTTGCGTCTTTCAGCAAAGCAATCGCCATGTCCGCCATCTCTTTTAACGGCTGATGGATCGTCGTAATTGCGGGAGTCGTAAGTTTGGCAATATTTACGTCGTCAAAGCCCACAAGCCGCAAAGAATCCGGAACCGCAATCCCCTTTTGGGCGCAAACCTGCAGCACCTGTGCCGCTATCACGTCGGAGCTGGCAAAAATACCGTCCGTTAAGGGATGCTCCGCTAAAACTTTTTCTATAAACTCATAGTATCTTAACCGGTTATACATGCCCGACTCAGTCTGCAGCTCCGCATACTCTACACCGGCTTTCCTGCACGCTTCTTCAAAACCTTCCTCCCGTACATCCGCGGGCATGGGAATATCGGAAAGCCCTCCCAGATACAGCAGGTGTCTGCTGCCGCACGCAATCAGGTGTTCCGCGGCAAGCCTGCCGCCCTGTCTGTTATCGCATTCAATAGAAGCCGTCCCCCGTTCCACATAACGTTCAATGGTAATAAGCGGAACGTTCAGGTCATCAAATTTATCCACCGCAATTCCGCCGCTGCATAGTATAATGCCCATTACACGGTTGCTTTTACACATTTCCACATATTCCGACTCTTTTTCATCCTGGTCCTTGGAATTAAAAAGAAGAAGTCTGTAGCCTTCCGCCGAAGCGGCCGCCTCCAGATTGCTGACCAGCTTTGAAAAAAACGGATGGTCAATGTGCGGTACAATCAAACCGATTGTACGGGTTGTTTTTTTCGACAAAGAGCGCGCCACTTCATTAGGCTGATAATTCAGCTTTTTCATAGCCTCGTAAACCTTGCTCCGGGTCTCGCCGCTGATATATCCGCGGTTGTTCAGCACGCGTGAAACGGTACTCACCGTCAGTCCCGTTTCCTTTGCCACGTCCTTTAAAGTTGCCACTTGTGTTTCCTCCTGATACTACCTTGTATTGCTTATAATTCAAAATTACTTTACTGCAAATATCAGGACTTCGTCAAGCTCCTCTCCAAAGATTCCTATTTCTTTCAGTTCCGCCTGCTCTTCTTTATTTTCGACTTCAAAATAGGCTAAGGCGGCGCCTTTTTCGTCCGATATTTCCAGAATATCCGCATCCGCAATTACCGACAGCTGCGTAAGCTTTTGTGGAAATATTATTTCCCGGGACTCAAACTTTAAAACTCCCGTAACCGGATTATAACTCAGCGACGAACCGGACAAAGACCAGTATACTTCTGAATTGCTCTGAAAACCCACGTTGATTTCATAAGCGGTCTCCGGCTCCGCCAGGCAGATCACCCGGCCGCCGGCTTTAAAGCCCGTTTTATGAAGAACCTTCTTTTTGGCCTGCGTCCATTCGCGAACCGGCTTTTGACAAAGTATATACGTATTGTCTTCTTTTATAAGGGAAAATTCCCGAGGCAGCCCGAAGCTGCCTTTATAGCATTTTCCGGCATTTTTTGTCCGAAGCCATGGAATACTGATAATTCTGTCGTCCACGCCGGACCAGGTCTGCGCCGCATAGGCCAGATCATTGGCGTAAGCCCGTCCTCTTGTTTTGTCCGGCACAAACTGCCAGCCGTCAAAATCTCCCGGAAAATAGTAGCCGTCCGCAGACCAGAAAATCCATTTTTCGCTTCCGTCCTCAAAGGTAAAACGGAGCAGGTCGGGACACTCCCACGCATCTTCCAGTTCTATGGCCTGTACGGTCTTCCACTGTTCCAGATCCGCCGATCTTAAAATTGCAAAGGTATTGCCCTCCAGCCAGAGAGACATAATATACGCTTCGCTTTCACAGTGCCAGAAAATCTTCGGATCACGGTTTTCTTTTTTTATGGTCGGCAGCACACCCCGGTTCGTTTTGCAAAGGGTTTTGCCGCCGTCCGTACTGTACGCAATTCTCTGTGTAAATTCTTTCCCGCCGCTCCATTCATTTGTTCCTCCGGCCGCGGAATAGAAAAATAAAAGCGTATCCCGGTCCAGTCCCAGCAGTCCTTTTTCGTTTTTCAGGCCGCAGCCGGAAAACATGGTTCCGTTTTCGTCCGGATACAATACGGTTTCCCACTGTTCCCAGTGGAGGAGGTCACGGCTTACGGCGTGACCCCAGCTCATATTGCTCCACTCGGAATCAAAGGGGTTGTATTGGAAAAATAAATGATAAATACCGTCTGCATATACAAGACCGTTGGGATCGTTCACCCATCCGGTATTCGCCGTAAAATGAAGCGCTGGGCGGCGTTCCTGTACGGGCGGTTCTTCCCGGAACTTTATTCCCAAAAAAAATTCTTCCGGAAAATCTCCCTCCAAAATCACGGTGCTTCCCATACAGTCCGCAAGAGGTACGGGCGCATAATAATCGCAGGCGTATCCTTTGGCGCCGATTTCACCGGCCGGGATTTGCAATTCATAGAGCTGCCGTTCATTCCTGTAAACCGACAGTTTTTTTGTCTGTTTTTTGCAGGCAATGGGAATCCAGATTTTATCGCCCGTCATAAAGAATTGCCGTCTCATATTTTCCTCCGTTTTGTCAGGATTTAACCGCACCGGCAACCACACCGCTGATAATGTGCTTCTGCAGGAACAGATACAGGATCAGAATCGGCGCGACCGTTAATACCAAACCTGCCATGATTGTACCGTAATCGGCCGAATAAGTGCCGTAAAAGGTATAGGTTGATAAAGGCAGGGTAAATAATTCTTTTCTACCCAGAACCAGCGACGGAAGCAGGTAATCGTTCCAGAATGCCAGTACGTTCAGGATAATCAGCGTAGAGGTAGTAGGCTTTAACAGCGGGAACACCACCTTGAAAAAGGTCTGTGTTTTTGTACAGCCGTCCAGATATGCCGCCTCCTCCAGCGTTATGGGAATGTTGCTTTTTATAAAGCCCTGATAGATAAATACGGACATACTGATGGAAAATCCGATATGCAGGAAAATCAGGGTCGCTCTGTGGTTTAACAGATTCAGCTGCGCACCGTAAATGGATACCAGCGGAATCATGATCGCCTGGAAAGGAATTATCATGGAAGCCGCCATCAGCGCGAAGAATATTTTGGAAATTCCGTCTTTCGCACGGACAAAATAGTATGCCGTCATAGCCGCCAGAACAATTACAAGCAGGGTACTCAATCCGGTAATAAAAAGGGAATTGCCAAAGCTTCTGATATAATTCATTTTCTCAAAAGCTTCCGTATAATTACCGAGGGAGTAACCTTTTTCCGCCAGCAGGGAAAACGGATTTTTAATTATGTCCCTTTTTGCCTTAAAGGAGTTGAGCAGAATCAGGATAAAGGGAATCATGTAAAAAAGGAATATTGCGACCATTACCAGAATACCTGCGGCATCCAGTATTTTTCTTTTTGTTCCGCCGACTTTTGATCCTCTTTCCATTATGCCTCAACCTCCTTTCTCTTACCCATGTAAATCTGAACTCCGCTGATGCATGCGACGATCAGGAATAAGAACAACGCTTCCGCCTGACCTACACCGTAATTTCTGGCGGTAAACGCTTTTTCATATACATGCATTGCAACCAGTCTTGTGGTTCCGTAAGGCTCGCCGCCGGTCAGGGTCAGGTTCACATCGTATACCATAAACGCTCTGGATAGAGTCAGGAACAGACAGATAACAAAGGAAGGAACCATCAGCGGAAGTATGATGCTCTTCAGCCGCTGGAAGCCGGTCGCTCCGTCGATGCTTGCCGCCTCCATAACGTCGGTGGAAAGTCCCGTAAAGCCTGCAATATAGATAATCATCATGTAACCGGATAACTGCCATACGGTTACGATTACCATAGACCAGAATGCCTTATTTGGATCGGAAAGCCAGGAGGTTGAAAAGATGCCCCATCCCGTTGCTTCGCCGAAGTTTACCAGTACTCTGGAAAAAATAAACTGCCAGATAAAACCTAATACTACGCCGCCGATTAAGTTGGGCGTAAAAAATCCTGTACGGAAGAAGTTTTGTCCCTTGACGCCGTTTGTCAGCATGTATGCCAGAAGGAAAGCCACAAGATTGACAAGCAGCACGGAAAACAATACGTATTTTAAAGTCAGCAGCATGGAATTCCAGAAATCCGCGTCCTTAAATACTTCTCCGTAATTTGTAAAACCTACCAGGTTCTTTACCTGACTGACTCCGTTCCAGTCAGTCAGGGTTAAATAGAAACCATAGATAAAGGGAATGATCACCACTGCGCAGAATACGAAGATTCCCGGCAGGGCAAAGATACACATATTTTTTAATTTTTCACTTTTATTTCTGCCCATACTCCCATTCCTTTCTATGTAACGCCATCAGGAATCCTTACTGTGCTTTCCAGTAGCCGCTAAGCGACTGTGCCAGTTCTTCCCTGGAGCTTTCTTTTGCAATGTATTTCTGCATAGCCGCTCCCATTACGCTCCAATGGTCGCTGGGCGCAATGAAGCTGGAGGAAAAAGCTTTACCGTCGGCCATTTTCTGCTGGATATCTTTTCCGAGAGGATCTAACGGTTCATTTTTGTTATTGCCGCATGCCGGAATTACCGCGCAGGTTTCTACCAGCATCTGCTGTCCCGTTTCGTTATAAACAATCCAGTTGAGGAATTCTTTTGCCGCGTTCTGTTCCTGCTCGCTTGCCTGTACCTTGTCGATCATAACCTGTTTGCTGGCTGCCGCCTGAATTCCGTTATTTGCAAAATCGGACGTATCATTTCCCAGAACAAACGGAAGGAAACCGTATTCGTCGCTGCTCTCCGCGCCCGCATCCGTCAGATTCGGCCATGCCCACACGCCGTTTGCCCAGATTGCCGCATCCCCGTCAACCAGGAAAATGGGGTCCTGCTCATACAGAGCGCCCAGAGGATTCTTGCCATTAATGTTATATTCAAGAAGAAGATCAAGTGTATCTACGAATTCATTAAAACGGGCATACTCAAGAGGATCAAGGCCGCCTTTGAGCTGTGCCATAATGTCGTCGGCCCCCTTGGTGGTTCCGTCATAAGCGTCATAGATGAAGCCTAACTGATGGGCTCCCAAAGACCAGTCTTCCTTGGAAATAACCACCGGATTCTCCATGCCTGCCGCACGAAGCTGTTCCAAAAGCGACTTCAGCGCATCGTAAGAGTTAATGGAAGAAGGATCAAAATTCGTTCCCAGGGTATCCTCAATCGCCGTTTTATTATAAATAAGTCCTCTTCCTTCCACACAGAAAGGGAAACTGTACACTTTATCGTTAACCCGCGTAATCTGTGCCTCTGCTTCACCGATCCACTCCGCATCGGACAAATCCAGCGCATATTCTTCCGCCAGGGCAATGATGTCTGTGGTATCCAGCATAGCCATTGTAGGAGCCGTTCCTGAATTGTAAGCGCTTGTAATCTTAGTATAGGGAACTTCGCCGGCTCCGCATGCCATAATATCTACAACAATTCCGGTCTCTTTTTCAAATGCTTCCGCCATCTCTTCAAGACCGCTCTGAATCTCTCCTTTACTGTTTAAGAAGGAAATCTTCGTTCCCGCATACTCGCTGTTTCCCGCGCTGCTGCCGCCTCCGCTTCCGGAGCTGCATCCTGCCAATAAAGATACGGTTAAAACTGCGGCGGTCAAAAGTGCGGTGATTTTTTTGCTTTTCATAATCTACCCTCCATGATTCATTCGCTTTTCAAGTTCTGTTTTAAAGTCTTATCAAAATACCGGCCGGTTTGTTATATCCAAATGCTACCACTTTCCTTTCTGTATGTCAACCGGTTGACATACGATTTGTATAGATTATTCAATTTTTAGAGTCATATTTTGTGCTATATGCCATATACATAGTTTTATATGACGTAAAAATGCTTATACAAACCCTTTTTGTCCTTTGATATTTGTGACTTTTAAACTTTTTTGTTTTAATTCTATGTCAAACGATTGATATATTATGACAATTCTGCTAAGATAATAAAGAACCTAAATGTTTATAAAGTTTATGAAAAGGAGCGTCATGTATGTCCATTTCCGTAAAAAACCAAACCTTTACGCTTTCCACAAACCGCACTGCCTATCAGATGAAAGTGGGAGCTTACAATTTTTTATTTCATACCTACTATGGGAAAAAAATTGACGAAACGGATATGTCCTATCTTTTTTCTTATCAGGACGTAGGTTTTTCGGGAAATCCCTATGACGCCGGTAAGGACCGCACGTTTTCCATTGATACTCTTCCCCTGGAGTATTCTTCTTTCGGAATCGGAGACTTCCGCGGCGATTGCATTCAGGCGGAACTGGCGGACGGAAGCAGTTCCATTGATTTCCGCTACCGTTCCCATAAGATTTATGCGGGTAAATATGGGCTTACAGACCTTCCCGCCATGTACGGGGAGGAATCGGAGTGGGCCACCCTGGAAATGCATTTATTTGATATAAAAGAAGAAATCGAGTTGATTCTATACTACGGCGTTATGGAAAAATGGGACATTATTACGAGAGCCTGCCGTTTGGTGAACCACACGGACAATACGGTAAAGCTGCACCGGATGTTATCCGCCTGTCTGGATCTTCCTTCAGGGAATTACGATATGGTTACTTTTTACGGACGTCACGCCAGGGAACGGAATATGGAACGCGCCCGGCTGCATCACGGAATTCAGGGAATGGAAAGTATTCGCGGCGCTTCTTCCCACCAGTATAATCCTTTTGTGATTCTCTGCGAACCCCATGCGGATGAAGAAAAAGGCGAATGTTACGGTATGTCCTTTGTTTACAGCGGTAATTTTCTCGCACAGGCAGAAGTTACCCAGCGGAATACGTCCCGGCTTGTCATGGGAATTCACCCGACCCGGTTTCTTTTTACCCTGGAAAAAGGGGAAAGCTTTACGGCGCCGGAGGTGATTCTTACTTATTCGGCAAAAGGATTTCACAGGCTGTCCTCCAATTATCATAAAGCGGTACGAAATAACCTGTGCAGGGGCAAATATAAAACTGCCCGCCGTCCGGTTTTGATTAATAACTGGGAAGGAACTTATTTTGATTTTACGGACAGTCTGCTGTTACAGATTGCTGAGGAAAGCGCAAAGCTGGGCATTGAAATGTTTGTCCTGGACGACGGATGGTTCGGTAAACGAAACGACGATTTTTCCGGCCTGGGCGACTGGTATGTAAATGAAAGCAAGTTAAAATGCGGACTTAAGGCATTTTCCGAAAAAATTCACGATCTGGGCATGCAGTTCGGAATCTGGTTTGAACCGGAAATGGTTTCCGAAGACAGCGATTTATTCCGTACTCATCCCGACTATGTTTTAAACGTGCCGGGCCGCCCCGGATGCCGGGGCAGATATCAGTTTGTACTGGACTTTTCCCGGAAAGAGGTTCGGGATCTGGTTTACGAACAGATGCGAAAGATTCTTGACGGCGCACGCATCGATTATATAAAATGGGATATGAACCGGCACCTGACTAACGTCTGGTCCGCAGGTCTTCCCGCCGAACGGCAGGGCGAAGTTTACCACCGTTATGTTTTGGGCCTTTATGAATTTCTGGAACGGCTTCACCGGGATTATCCCGATCTTCTGCTTGAAGGCTGCTGCGGGGGCGGCGGACGTTTTGACGCCGGAATGTTATATTATACGCCTCAAATCTGGTGCAGCGATAATACGGATGCCAGAGAACGGCTTTTTATCCAGTATGGAACTTCCTTCGGCTATCCGGTTTCGGCAGTGGGATCGCATGTTTCCGCGTCGCCGAACCATCAGACCGGACGCGAATGCAGCCTTGCTGCAAGGGGAGCCGTCGCCATGGCGGGAACCTTTGGCTATGAGCTGAATGTTAATCAAATGACGGAGGAAGAAAAAGAAACCGTTAAAAAACAGATCACCGATTATAAACGGTTTTTTGATCTGATACAGGACGGCGAATATTACCGACTTTCCGGCCCTTACGGCAATACGGCTTCCGGCGACACGGAAGGCGTATGCGCATGGGAATTCGTATCCGAAGACCGTACCCGTGCGCTGCTTTTCGCAGTTCTCACGGAAAGCCAGGGGAATCCTGTTCAAAAAATATTAAAACTGCGCGGATTAAATCCGGAAGCGGTTTATACACGGGCTGACAGCAAGGAATTTTATACCGGAACCGCCTTAATGAACGGCGGAATTTTACTTCCCTGCGCAGGCGGGTACTGCCCTGCGGTATGTATGGAATTTACAGTTCGGAAAGAATAAGAAAGAATTATGAAAATAATAAATCCAGGAGGAACGATTATGTTTGATGTTACGGCGCTCGGCGAATTGTTGATTGATTTTACCCCCAGCGGTAAATCCGAAGCGGGGAGACGGCTTTTTGAGCAGAATCCCGGGGGAGCCCCTGCAAATGTGCTGGCCGCGTTGAACCGGTGCGGATTAAAAACGGCTTTTATCGGAAAAGTCGGTCAGGATATGCACGGACAGTTTTTAAAAGAAACTTTGGAAGCGGCAGGAATATGCACGGACGGTTTGATTACAGACCCGGCGGTTTTCACCACGCTGGCTTTTGTGGCTTTAAACGACGCGGGGGAAAGAAGTTTTTCTTTTGCGAGAAAACCGGGCGCCGACACAATGCTTACGGCGGAGGATGTGAATTCCGGTCTTATTGAGCAAAGCAGGGTATTTCACGTAGGATCTCTGTCTTTAACGGACGAGCCCGCAAGAAGCGCAACGCTGGCCGCTCTGAAAAAGGCCAGGGAAGCCGGCTGTATTATCTCTTACGATCCCAACTACAGGGCGCCGCTCTGGATCAGCCGGGAAGCAGCCATTGAAGGGATGCGGGAAGTTCTTCCGTTTGTAGACGTTATGAAAATGTCGGACGAAGAAACGGAGCTTTTAACAGGTATTAAGGAACCGGAACAGGCGGCCGCTAAATTGACGGAGCAGGGAATTCCCTTAGCAGCCGTAACACTGGGCTCCGAAGGAGCTTACGTGTATACCCGTGAGGGCGGCAGAATTGTACCCGGATTTTCCAGTCATGTAGTCGATACGACGGGGGCCGGCGATTCTTTCTGGGGCGGATTCCTGTACAGTCTGATACAAAGCGGAAAAAGACCGGCGGAAGTATCGTTGACGGAAGCGGCGTCTTTTGCGCGTTTTGCCAACGCGCTTGCCAGTCTGTGCGTAGAGAAACGCGGCGGAATTCCGGCGATGCCTGCGCTTAATGAAATTGAGAAGAGATTGAACGGATAGGACGGTCGTCCCGCTTTTGCAAATGGACTCGTTTTCTTTTAACGAAAATATTAAACGACGCATGGTTTTTGCTTATTCCATGCGCCGTTTCTGTTTTAGTTGTTTTTTATTGTAACCGAATCCAATAACGCTGCTTAATATGTCCGTCTTCTTCAATTTCATTTTCCAATATTCCGCCATTGCTAATAATCGATTTCGCTGATGCAATGTTACCTTTATCGCAGCATATCAAGACATTGTTAATACCAAGTTTTTTACACTCGCCTAATGCTAACGCAATTATTGCCGTTGCATAACCTTTTCTTCTTTCGCTGGGTCTGACTCCGTCGCCTATGTGGCCACCGGTTTTTATCAGTTCATCATTTAGATAGTGGCGAATATTTACAGCCCCTACAAAAATATTTCTATCTTTGTCGAGACAAAATAAAGTTGTATCGGGAACCCAGCCATTTTTACTTTCTTCCTTTGTATCAAGATTCTCCATATAATGTTCAAAATTATGAAAATCATTCGCCCATATTTTCCATGGAGACATATCCGTGTGATTCGCTATAATATCGTTCTTCCATTCCGTCAGCATTTCAAATAGCTGCTCCTTATATTCAACTGTTAATCTCACAAGTTCAATATTCATTTTGTACCCCCTACAAGCTTTAATTATATAATGCGTGGAAAATGCCAAAGGAAAATCTGTCATTTTCCCCGGCGCTTTTATTCATATTTTGCCACAAACTTAATCTGCCAAATTATATTCTTTATATAATTTTTTTCTTGCATCTTCATCGGAAAGAAGCTCTATATCCTGCAAACGTCCGTCCCTTTGCAAATATTGGACTAGCCGGACCAGTAATTTTTCAGCTTCCTGCCGGCCTTTGATCATGCCTTCTTGTATTCCTTCTTTCTTACCTTCTTCTATTCCTTCCTCTCTCGCAATCCTTTTCTCACTCTCAATGTGGGCCTGCTCGTCATACTCTGACAGTAACATGGAACATACCTCCTCACGATTTTCTCTTAAGATTTTCTCCAGTATTCCTTCGTTGATACATTCCTCTACGGCATGGTCAACGGCATCTTTAATTGACATCTTATTACTTGTATTCTCTCTGACCTTTCCGATGAACTTAGAATATTCCTCCAGCTTCCGGCACTTCCTCATAATCTCCCGGTTCTGTCCGTAATTGATATTCAGCACCACCGCATGACAGTCAATGGCCGCAATTTCCCTATTCATTCCTTTCGGAAAGGCGCTGTGCAAATGGAATACCTGACGTTCCGGCTGTAGCCTGGTTCCATTGTAAAATACCACAAACTGCGGAAAAGGCAACTTGATCTGTTTACTGCTGTATAGATCCTTATCACCCCCGGACATCATCTTCCGGTACAAATCTGCAAAATAAAACAACCCCCGCAGAGGAAGATTAGGACTATAGGTGCTCTGATGCTCATAGAGACTGAGAACACCCTTAACCAGAAAAGATATGTCATTTTTCATCCCCATATACACCGCATCTTCCAGCGTATTGATTTCCAAATCCTCCGGATTATTATAGTTCGTACCGTTGATTGCATTGTAAAGCTGCAGCAGATCCTCTTTTTCCCGGAAGATCAGCTTAAACAGTCTGTCCTTATACTCTCTGTTCACATTATTTCGTTCATCTGTCATAGACTACCTCCATTATAAGTTTTTTTGATACATTCTGCAATACCGAAATGTGGCTGATAATGCCGGAATTTGTAGAATCTGAGGGATCCCGCTTCATGAAATATGAAAATTTCATGGATGATTTAAGAAAGCTGTCCGCTTTTTCGGACAGCTTTACTTTATCGTAATTTCATTTATTTGTCAATACCTGCGCACTTATATCTTTAAAACTTTGATTTTTCATAATTATAAGGAATACTTGTACCCACAACAACATCTTCTATTTTATCTATAATCAGCCAATCGTCCATATTTCCTTGATGTTCAAACCTAAGAGGCTCTATTTCCTTCACATTTTCAAACTCCACTAAGCATAAACATTTTTTATGCCAGCGTGTTTTTTGCTTTTCCGATAAGTTTAATTGATTTTGGTTTTCTTCCAAAACTTTTGTGATTTCATCATCCGTTAGCTTCTCATAATTCTGAACTGTTTTCACAGTTGCAGTTGCCGTTATCAAGGCGCTTCCCTTTTCCATAAAATAAAGACGTTCTCCCTCAAAAACCCGGCTATGAGGAATTTTTCTCCCTGCCGCACCACGAACCACCATACGCTTTGTTCCTGCCATAATTTTATCCAATACTTTTTCGCCTTTTTTCCCTGTATTGTCGCAATAAACTAAATGTACCATGTGTCAGGCCTCCTCTATAATTGGTATCCATATTTGACTTAAATAGTTGTTATCGTATGAATTGCCGTCACTATACCATTCTAATTCCGGACAATGTGCGTGTTTAAACGGATATTTAAGTAACCATTCTTCATTCAGGTATTTCCATCCATTTTGGATGGACTGCGGTATCGTACCTACACAATCAAATACCGCCCAAGTCACCTCTGGTATTATCATTTCAGTAAATCCGTCTGGCAAATCCACATCCGATGTAACCATGACTGAATATTCCAATTCCCTGGAATCTTCATCATAACAGTTAAACACCCCAAACATTCCTTTGGGATTCCCCTTATCTAAAGATATCAATTCCGAATATGTGCCGTTGTGTTGACAAGCGCTCCAAAATTCCGGAATTTTCAAAAAGTGTTCATTATCTGTATAGGAAACTTTAATACTTTTTCCAATTAAACGCAGACTTTGTTTTCTTTCAAGTTTCCATGAATACTTTTGTTTATACATGATCTGCATTTTAGGCATGACTGCCAATTCCACTTTTTTATCCCGCGCTTCTTTGGGCGAAACGCCATGAAATTGTTGAAAAGCCTTTGTAAATGAAGTCGGCGAATTATAACCATACTTGTAACTAATATCTACAATTCGCAAATCTGTACTCTTCAAATCATATCCGGCCAATGTTAATTTCCTGGAACGGATATACTCAGAAAAACTAAATCCATTCATATACGAAAACACTTTTTGGAAAAAATCAAAAGAACAGCCTGCCATTTTTGCTATATCATCATTATTAATAGGTTCTTCTATCCTTTGCAGATGATTTTCAACGTAATCAATGATATTTTGTAATTTTTCATTCCATTCCATAATTGTATACATTTCCTTTTCCTGAGCTATATTTTATCATGTGCGGATATAGTTTTCAGCTCATTTCAGGTACCGGCCGGATAGCATTTAAAATAATCAATCATTATATCCTGTTTCCTGCCACTTGTATATTTTTTATAAATTAGTATACTGATTATAATAATAAATTGTCAAATCCAAAAAATCCCCTTACGTAACCTGTTGCTTGTGACGCAGCGTCATGATGTATGCTTTCAGTCAAGGAGGTGAAAAGCTATGTCAAAATATACAACCGGAGAAATTGCAAAGCTGTGCGGCGTTTCCGTCCGTACGGTCCAGTACTATGATTCCCGTGCTATTCTGGTTCCCAGCGAACTCAGCGAAGGCGGCAGACGGCTTTATTCGGAGGAGGACTTATCCCGGATGAAAATCATTTGTTTTCTGCGCGAACTTGATTTGCCTATAAACAGTATCAGGCAGCTGTTTTCGGAAGAATATTCTGAAGAAGTTCTTTTTCTTTTGCTGAAAGAGCAGGAAAACAAGCTTCGGAATGAAGTGGCGGAAAAACAGGCCCGGCTGGATAAGCTGAACGACCTGAAACAAACAATCGGGAAAGTAGAGCATTTTAACGTTGAATCTATCGGAGACATAGCGCTTATTATGGAAAACCGGAAAAAACTACGCAGGGTACGTTTCCGGATGATTACAGCCGGAGTTATCATGGATATTATTGAGATCGGTACCTTGCTTTTATGGATCCTTAAGGGAATCTGGCCGCCCTTTGTCCTTGGCATGTGTATGGTTGTCTCGATAGCCCTGTG
>ERZ779637.146-NODE-146-length-50942-cov-6.562030_pt1 | contig 50942 bp, 43 predicted proteins | sample MGYA00514196_ERZ779637 | MGnify/ENA primary metagenome ERZ779637 (study PRJEB29562, sample SAMEA4376700) | mouse gut metagenome | isolation source: Cecum | study: EMG produced TPA metagenomics assembly of the A DSS colitis mouse model was used to assess the...
CGTATTTATGCTGGCTGTGAGGTTTTTACCCTTTCTCAACTGTCAAAAACAGGATATTGTCTAATATTTCCAGATGACCGGTTACTAGCGAAAATCCCAGGGAGACGTATGCGAAGTATCTTCCGCCGTCTCTGCCGCCATTCCCATAAGATTCTTTCAAAACTAATATTCTGTTCCGGTTCTGTGTACGTTTGTTTTCAATTTCTATCTGGGGATGATCACCCCAGCAATACATATCATACTGACTCAATTCATAAGACGGCTGCATATAAAGCATATTCATATTCAACAGGGTTTCGTCAAACATTCCTTCCTTTTCCATATTTATACCGGGAATACGGATCTTAAAATCCGTTTCAAAATCCGGCGTCACTACCGGAAAATCATCGGGATCAATCAGTCCTGCCGTTACATACCTTCCATAAGATCCCAGAAAAATCCCTTCATAATTTTTAACGTCATACTTTTCCGGGTCAAACAGCTCCGTATCGATGTCCATGCCTTTCTGTTTCAGATATTCGGCCAACAGGCCCGCCGCTTTCACTCCGGTCTGGGGAAGCCAGTGATGGTCTGTCCTGAAAAACAGTTCAAACATATGATCTGCATCCTGAGGCATCATATCCTCTCTGATATCCAGACAGGGGATGTTTCTCTCGTCCAGTTTTTCCTGAATACGGTCTGCATTTTCATCCGTGTAACTGTAATAGCCTTTCAGAATCCGTTCCGCTTTTATCCCTGACATTTTGGCCGGATACTGCACGTATACGAAGGGAATTCCCTGCTCCTGCACCCATTTTGCAAAGCGGATCAGACTTTCCGATATTTCCGTCACATCAACCCTGGGCTTGCACTGTGAAATATGTCCTGTTTTTCCATTCCAAAAAATATGGGGCGAATTTTTTACCTGTTCCGGAATATCCCACTGCAAAATATGCTCCAGAATCGCCCCTGTTTCCAGGAGATTTTTTTCCCGAGCAGGCCTTTCTCAAAATAGTAACTGATTTTCTTTTCTATGGAGCTTACTTTATCTTACAAGTTGTTTATTTTCGCACTTAAAAAACCGGAAGACTTTTTAACCTGTTTCTTTTCCGTTTTTCCTTTGTATTTTTCTTCTTCATCAGCAAACGGATACCGTTTCTCCCAGTTAATCGAAACCGTTTTTTCCCTCTCCAGCTCTGCTCCCGGATTATCCCGGTATATAAAAGCAACCATCTTCCTGGCAAATTCCGAGTCGGTATGTCCTTTGTCAATCAATATGTTCTTCATTCCGAACTTGACAATACCTGCCAGCATAAACAAAAAACAGCAAAAGACTATGACTCGCCCCGCAAGCCGGACGGGTGAGAAATTTTTCGTATCGACTTTTTCTGGTTCATTCTTTTTCACCGAAAGTCCCTCCTAGAAATTAAAGTAAATAAACGGATTGTAGTCCCCTGCAACAAGAGCCACAACACTGAGCGAAAAAACAACCAGCATACCGCCTGCCGTTACCCATTCCCGCGCCTTTACGGACAGCTTTTTTCTTATGGCAGGAACCATCGGGAAACATCCCAGACCCCCCGTAATCAGCAAAATCAGGTTGTAGCTTAAAAAGACCGCCGCCTTTTCTCCAACAAGTCCTGCCGCACCGATTCCAAACATGGTTCCGATAAAGGAACCTGCCTGCGCGATACTCCCGGAGCGAAACAGAACCCACAAAAGCGTTACAAAAAACATCGTATAAAGATGGGAAATTCCTTTTTCACCGGTTTTACCCGTGCCTTTTTCAATAACCAGCAGTACAAAATATCCGAGTCCCCATAAAACAAAGGTCCAGTTCGCGCCATGCCAGATACCGGTCAAAAGCCACACCAGAAACAAATTCCAATAAGTTCTTCCCTTTCCGGCCCTGTTCCCTCCCAAAGGAATAGAAAACCACAAGCAGCAGCAGATTCCAGACAACGCCCGTAATCATCCACCCTTTTCCCCGCTGTTTTCCTTTTCTGTCCGCCGCCGCAATCAAAAGGCCTATCCCCCAGTTAACTGCAACTGAGAACAGCAGCAGGAAAACAAATACCGGCTCTCCCCATGCATAAAATAAAACGCTTCCGATAAACAAAACATAATTACGGTATCTCCGGCCTTTAAAAATCGGATTATAATAAAAAAACAGCAATACCGGCAAAAAGAAAAATAAAAATGTTCCGGAAGAAAAAACCATTATTCAGCTGCCTCCCAAAATTTTTCTTCCGTATCCTTTTTCCCTTGAATCAGACCGGCAAGTCTCCTTCCCGCCATCTGCGGTGAAAACTTATTTTTAATATGTTCCTCCATCAGTCTGACATGTTCCTCATACTCCTGCTTTGTATATCCGTATATTCCGTACAGCCTTTCTTTAAGATATTCCAGTTCTCCCGCAGGAACAAGACTGGCGCGGCAGGTTTTCGGATAATACATGCTTACGGCCGGCAGGTCGGTCGCCAGTACGGGCTTTCCAAATTGTACGGATTTTACAATATTAATGAGTCCCGAAACTTTCTCGTCCTTTAACAGAAAAACCGGCAGATAGGACTCCTGCAGAAGCCTGTAATATTCTTTTGCAGGCAGATCAAATTTCAGATCTATATTGGGCAATTCTTTTCTTTCCTGCCAGTCCGCTTTTGCGGCGACAGCCACAAAGGAGATGTCCGGGCAGCTCTCCGCCAGTTTCCAGAGCAGCTCCCAGTCCCGGTTTGCCCTTCCACCCATAAAACAATAACGGTTTTCTTTCCGGTAAATCGGAAACCAAAAAGGCTCGCCGTCATCATACACATCCGGAATATATACGATTCTTTCCCTCTCTCCCGCACCATATGCCTGCCGCAGCCGTTCCCTTGTATCCCCGCTGTTGATAATAGCGGTAAAGGCAGGATTGTTCAGGGCTGAAACATAAAGAAAACGCGTCCTTTTTCCCGAAGACGGCGTCAGCCAGTTAAAAGAAATTATGTTTCTGCGGCCGGCCCCTGCCAGACGGTTAAAAAACAGGCCCGACCACTGGCTCCAGCACACTACAGTCTCCCCCTTCCTGCTGCGAAACAAAGCTTTCATACATTGCCAGAAGGTCAGGAGATAGAAAAGAAGCCGTCCGGCTTTACCTCTCTGCTCAATCTGCGACAGCTTCAGACAGGGAGCCACCGTTTTAACCCGGAAACCCTGGCGGTTTAATTCTTCCCTGACCCACAGCTTGTCGCATTGTTTTACGGGACAGTCAAAAATCACTGTTACAGGATTCTGCGCCGCCTTTAAAGCTGTAAGAATTTTGTCCCTGTAATTTGCAAACAGGTACTTTTCCCGCACCAGATTCCAGCTTCTTTCCCCCATCGCCGCTAATTTGTCCCGGTCTCTTATAAGCGGCACGGTATACTGTTTAAAATCTTCATAATCATTATCATGAAACAGAAAGCCGTTCCCTCCGTGCTCCACATAACAGGCCGTTCCGTTGGTATCGCTGCAGATAACGGGAAGGGAGCAGGACATTGCCTCAAGCTGTGAAACGGATGCAAACTCGCCGGTACTTGGCAGAAGAAACAGATCCGCCTTTTTATATTCTTCGTATACCTGCTCTATAGTCAGATTTGTCTTTAATGTAACAATTTCCTCTAAATGATGCTTTTCCACATAGCCTTTTAAATCCTCAAGGCAGGACTTCTGACGCTGTGTAACGGCTTCTCCCGCAATTGTGACGTGGACGCCTTCCTCTCTACATTCATTTGCAAGACGCAATAACATTTCGTGGTGCTTCCGCGTCTCATATTTACCAATGCCCAGAAGCTGCACCTGCCCATCCCTGAAATGAAACTTCTCTTCCGGAGAGCAGCAGGGTTCCGTTACAAACGGAACGTACCATGAATTCTCCTCCGTCCGTCTTCCTTCTGCCGGTCCCCACACAGGCGTAATGCGCACGGCGGGCGTATGCTTTCTAAAATAGCGCCGTACCGGATCTTCTTTTTTTACCGCTTCTTCCATATAGGGACTTTGCGTATACAAAATACAGGGAATACGTCTTTTTTTACAAATGGAAGTAACCGCGATATTATAAAGTGACCGGTATCTAAAAATTACCACAACCGCCTTCTTCTGATCTAAAAGCAATATAAACTTATTTATGGGAAGCAAGCCAAATTTTGCCTGAAAATTAAAATCGTTTTCCACATAGGAGCCCGTCAGTTTCTTAAATCCCCGGTAAACCGAAAAAAGGGCGCCAAAAAAAGCCGAATATCCCAAAATTTCCGGCTTCAGCACAGAATAATCTTCCGTTCCCCCGCAATACTGACTCACAAAACAGACTTCATCGCCCGCTTTCATCCACCCCTTCATAATTGGTATCTGGTTGGTATGATAACGGGGCGCTACATACATAACCCGCATTTTTTATCCTTTCAAACACTTCATCCATAAATAGCCGATGCTTTCAAGAGAGTATCTCTCTCTGATCTGCTCGGCCTCTCTCCCAATTCCTGCCGCATACGGCGGATCTCCTGCCAGGCGTTCCATGGCCGACGCAAGCCTTTGCGCATCTCCTACCGGAACCAGAAGACCGTTTTGTCCGTCACGGATACACATCTTAGACCCTCCTATGGGACAATCGGTTGAAATTACCGGCAGCCCCACAGCCATGGCCTCCGCAAGCGAATTGGAAATCCCCTCATAATCCGAGGAAAGCACATATATGGAAGCGTCCCGTATTTTCTCCGGCAAGTTCGCGGTAAAACCGGGAAAACTGACATAATCTGCAATTCCAAGCTCCGCAGCCTTTTTACGCAGTTCATCCTCCAATTCCCCCTTACCGTAAATAACCAGACTGTAATCCGCATATTTTCGGTGGAATAAAGCAAACGATTCCAGAAGTAAAGCATGATTTTTCTGGGACGTCAGACGTCCCGCCGTTACAATTTCCCTGCGCCGTTCTCCGTGAAATGGGGCGACAAGTTCCGGCGCAAGGGGATTGGGTATCACTACCGCCTGCTTTCCCGCACGTCCGGGAAAGCACCTGCGCGCCTCCTCCGTCTGGCATACCAGTACATCCGCCCTGTTATAAAAAAAGTTGCGGAGGCGCTTATAGCCGCACTGATTCGGATCATTCCGTTCCGATATAACCACACGGTTTTTCAACCCCCATGCCGCCAGGACGGTAAATAAATTTGTTTCGACACCCATTCCGCAGATTACCGCATGGGGACGATTCCTGAAATAATCCCGCATTTTCTTAATCCGCTCCAGACGCTTCCGAAGGCTTCCTCCGCTCTGTCCTCCGGCCGAGAAAAGCCCGATCTCCTCCCGCAGGGTATAGGCCACTTCATCCCCCGCCGTCATAAAAATGGAAACCTGATGGTGTTCCTGTACAAAACGGTTGGCCAACAGCGAAATAACTCGTTCCGTACCGCCTCCGGTCATGCTGGCCGTAACAAAAATAATTTCCACAATTACTTCCTCTTTCTCTGTGTTGTGCTTTGCCGGCAAAACTCCGGTTTACCGAATAAATTTATTCTCTTTCAGACTGTATCTGCTTCCCATTAATTTATGCTTTAACACCCACCAGCCGGGGATCCAGATTCTCTGTTTCATGGCGGGAGACGCGCTTCCGATCATCCAGCAGTTTTTGTCGCAGTGTTTTACCTGATCACGAACCTTTGCCGCCTGTTCGGAATTCCATATTTCTTCCCAGGTATTTTCGTGAAGATTGCCCATAGCCATCTTTTCCGTGCTTCCGTTGCATGGCAGCACATTCCCGTACGGGTCAAGGAAAAAACCGTTTGTACCCATTTCGCAGGGCAGCATACGCGGCTGTCCGTAAATGTAACGGATCAGACCGTGATTGAAATAGGCTCTCGCCCATTTTTTCGGCGACTTGGATTTTAAAAGACGGTTAATTAAATCTTCAAAGGCCTCCGCCACTTTTCTTTTATCGTCAATTTTATTGTCTGTTTTTCGGAAATAGAAGGAGTTATGCAGAGTCGCCGTTGCAAACTCCATGTTCATCTCATTTGACAATTCGTATAAAGCCGTCAGATCCTTACAGTTCATATCCTGAACCGTCATGCCGAATCCAACGTCCTTATGCCCCATTTCAACCAGCGTTTTTAACGTATTATAGCCCCGGTTAAAACCGTCCGGCAGTCCCCGTATGGCATTGTTGGTTTCTTCAAGTCCTTCAATACTGATTCGGATTCCAACCTCAGGAAACTGTTTGCACAGCGCGATAATACGGTCCGTAAAATAACCGTTTGTAGAGATGACAATGCGGTTGGTTTTCGTGTACAATAAACGTACAATGTCATAAATATCCTTTCGTATAAAAGGTTCTCCTCCCGTAATATTGGTAAATACCATTTCGGGAAGCTTTTTTAAGGTCTCCAGATCGATTTCTTCCTCCGGTCTGGTAGGGTCCCTGAAACAGTCGCACATGTTACAATGCGCATTGCAGCGATACGTTATAATAATAGAGCCGTGTAATTTCCTTTTTGCCATAATCTCCTCCTGCTCATTCCGCCTGATACAGCTTCAATAATTTTTCACAATATTCCTCCGGCGTGTCAAATTTTACTTCTCTGCAGTTTTCATGATATGTCCTGCACAATTCAGGATTATCCCACAGTTTTCGTATTGTTTTCTTTAAATCATCTTTATTTTTGCTCTGAAAAAGCTCTCCTGTCCTATTGTTCTCAACAAGCTCCGGCGTTCCTCCTATATCTGCCGCCGCTACCGGCGTTCCGTAAGCCTGTGACTCCATAACGGAAAAAGGACAGTTTTCATACCACTCCGAAGTAAAAACGGAAAATTTAGCTTTCCGGATTACTTTTTCCAGAGCCTCTCCGTGCAAAAATCCCAGGTTCTTTATATTGCCGACGGAAGCTATTTCCTGCTCCAGCGTTCCTCCCCCCGCAAATACAAAGGGAATATCCGGCAGTTCCCGGCAGGCCTGAATCAGCGTCCGTACGCCTTTTTCTTCCGAAAATCTTCCGAAATAAAGAACATAATCTTCTTTTTTTTCTTCCGTCCATTCCTTTCTGTCCACAAAATTGTGCATCACAATGGTCTTGTCTTTCAGTATATCATATTGATCCAGTTTCTCTTTCAAAAATGCGCTGGGGCAGATAATCGTATCCACCAGTCCGTAAGTTTTAAGCTTTTTGTATAATACCGCCTCCATGCTCCCCAGCATACTTTTGATCCCGGAATTGTGTATGCATTTGTTTTTACTACATTCCGGGAAGCCGTTTTCCATGCATTTGCTGCACAACTCTCCCGTTGCGGGAATCATCAGCATATGATTGGGACAAATCCACTGATAATCATGGGCCGTATATAAGACGGGAATTTTCTTTCCTCTTTTTTTTTCATAAGACTTTATCTCATAGATAATCGAGGGTGTAAGCTGAAAGTTAAAGTTATTCAGATGTACTGCATCCGGCCGGAAATCCCATAAAACTTTCCGTATTTTCTTACGCGCTTCCGTAGAGTAAATAATTTTAAAGGGATACAAAAGTTTTTTCAGCTTTCCGGTATGGAAATCCATATCGGAAGTATAGCTTTCCGCGTGATTTCCGACGATCCGCCCCTTATGCTCCATACCGAAAAACTGCACCTCATGACCGTGGCTGTTAAAATATTCTCCTAACTTAAAAATATAAGTCTCGGAACCGCCGTTCGGATATAAAAATTTGTTTACCATCAGAATCTTCATTTTTTAACCTTCCTATACAACGCAAGAGTTTCCTCCACTACGTTGTCCCACCGGTATTTTTCACAGATATAGTCCGCCGCCGCGTTTTTGATCCTGTCCACCCTGCCTTTATCGCAGAGAAGACTTTGCAGCTTTTCGCGCAAATCTTCCGCGTTTCCTCTTTTAAAGGATACCCCGTTTTCACCTGCAACATCCACATTCTCAGGGATATCGCTTACCAGACAGCAATTTCCGTAACTCATAGCCTCTAACAGACTTAACGGCATTCCCTCCACATCGCTGGGCAAAATGTAAAGAAACGCATTACTGTACAGTTCTTCCAATTCCCGTCCTTCTACAAATCCGGTCATCAGAATATTCCGGTTGCCTTTAGCGCGCCGCTCCAATTCTTCCATATACGCGCCGCTGTGACTTCCGCCTCCCGCAATCACCAGCTTTTTATCCGTATCCAGTTTTTCATAAGCATCCAGCAGATAATGTACGCCTTTTTCCGGTACGAGCCTTGCCAGAAAAAGCAGGTACGTATCTTTTTCCAAACCGTATTTACGGAAAATGAGTTCTGCCCGTCTGATCTTTGGGCGGTTGATTCCATTGGGAATCCATACGGTCTCGCGGTCATAAGTTTCTTTAAAATACCGTTTTACATTCTCAGACAGGACAATCACCTGATCCGCATATTTAGCCGCCATTTTTTCCCCAAACAACAAAAAACGAGTGGCGAAGCCTCCCCATTTTGCTCTCTGCCAATCCAGCCCGTGGATCGTCGCAACTGTGGGAATCCTGAATAAACGCATCAGCCACATCATGCAGCAGGGACCTTCCGCGTGAAAATGCACTACGTCATAATGTCCAAGCAGCGCTCTTACCGATGCAAAAAAAGCGTATACGACTGCATTGAGACTTTTTTTCTCAAAGGTCGGTACCGTTATAATCCGAATTCCCCGGTAACATTTTGTTTTACGGGCAGCTTTATTCTTTTCTCCGGTACTGACATGACGCCCTTTTCGGTTATATACCGTAACCTCATGCCCCAGCCGGGTCATTCCCGCCGCCAGCTCTTCCACTACGATTTCCACGCCTCCCTCTCTGGAGGGAATTCTTTTATGCCCCAGCATTGCAATCTTCATGGTTAATCCGATCCTTTTCCCGCAAATACCACCCATAGGGTTTTAATCAGTATCTTAATATCCAATGTCAGCGACCAGTTGTCAATATATTCCAGATCCAGCTTCACGACTTCGTCAAAGTCCGTGATATCGCTTCTGCCGCTGACCTGCCATAATCCGGTCAGCCCCGGAGTCATACAAAGCCTTCTTCTGTAATAGGGACTGTATTTTTCAAATTCGTCCTCTGTAGGGGGTCTGGTGCCTACAAGACTCATATCTCCCCGCAGGACATTGTAAAACTGCGGCAGCTCGTCCAGGCTGGTTTTCCTTAAGAAACGTCCTACCGGCGTAATTCTTGGATCATTTTTGATCTTAAACATCAGACCGGATATTTCATTCTGATCGGCAAGCTCTTTTTTCCGTTCCTCCGCATCCAGATACATGGACCGGAATTTATAAATAGTAAAACGTCTTCCGTTTTTGCCGATTCGTATCTGTGAAAACAAAACGGGACCCTTAGAACTAAGCTTAATTGCCGCAGCAATAAAAGGCGTCAGCAGCAAGGTAATGCACAAACCTGCAATCCCCCCCACAATGTCAATCGCGCGCTTAATAAATCTTCTTCTGTAATCGATGGGCGCTATGGAATAGGAAATCACCGTATAATCTCCTAATTTACCAATCGTGCTTTCCGTAGAGCTTCCCTCCAGAATATCAATATTATAATGACATACCAGTCCCATGGATTCCAGCGTGTGAATTAAATCTTTCAGCTTATTGGCGGAATGTCTGCCGAATTGAATAAAAACCTCATCCAGAGGCATCTGCCGTATCCTGTCGATCAAGGCCGCATCCACAGGAAACACCGGAAGCTTTTCATCGGACAGTTCACCCATTCCGTCTCCCCATATTGCAGCACCCGCCACTTCATAATTAAAAGGAAGGCCTGCCGAAAACTTTTCCATAAGCTCTCCCGGATGTTCCGAATCCGTCATGACAAGTACCCGTATTTTGCTGTATTCACTTTGATAATATTTCATCATAATCCGCTTTGAGGCAAGATGAAAGACATACGTAAGGACTGTATTAATCAGAAAAACATATCCCCACACCAGACGCGAAAAATCGGAAGCGCGGCTGGTCACAAACAAAAAACTCGATACAATGATTACCATTGTAATATTATACTTGAGCACGGCTGCAAGCTCCACCAGATATCCTCTTTTTATAAAACCATGATTCCATTCCAGCACCAGACTATATACAACCGCAACCAAAATAAAAGCCAGGCAGGTATTCGTATGCAGACCGCTTCCTATTCTCCCCTGAAGCGTACCGAATCGCAGCAGTACGGCAAGCAGGTAGGATATCAGAATTGTAATCAGGTCTGCTGCCAGCAGACAGTAAATCTCCAATATTCTGTTCTTCTGATTCGCCTGATTCATAATTCTTCTTATCCCTCCGCAATTCTTTTTCTTCCGTCACGCACACGCCATATTCCAATCATAAAAACTACCAGTATATTTCTGGTAATAAACTCCCCGGAAGAAAATTTCTCGCCAAACAGAAAAATAAGCGCAGTCAAAAGAAGAAGAAGCTCCGCCGCATCTTTACTCTTTTTATTCAGATAAAGCTGCCAGATCACCGCTGCCAGAAAAATAACAAATATTACTACGCCGTAATTATAAAACAATTTTACGAATCCCATATCGCAGGAAATCTGCAGATCCACATCCGACATAAGGCTTACCCGGGATTTGGACGCTTCGATTCCGGCATAAAGTATCCTTCCGGTCCAAAGTTTATCAAAGGCTTGCAGAAGCGGATTTTTAACCCCCACCGTCACGGCAAGAACGGACATAACCAGGCTTCCCGCCAAAGCAATAAAATCCAGCCAGTATAACGCGGCGGACTGTTTCAGCTTGTTCCATATCTTTATCACCCCAAGAAAGACAAACATCACGGTTCCCAGCAGCAAACCGGTGCGGGAATCCGTAAAAAATGCCAAAAATCCGTTTAAAACCAAAGCAGGAATCAAATGATACCATTTCATCTTTTCATAATACAGCCAGATTGCTGCAAGCGCCAGCTGCAAATACACAATATGACAGGAATTAGGGTGATTATATCCGAAACAATAGCGCAGTTCCTCACCATTCCCCCGGAAGTTCAGAATCTGGTATGCTTCGCCGAACACACCGGTCAGAGAAGCCGCCAGGGCAGCCAGCGTAATTCCCCCCACAAAAATCAGGTAGAACTTTACCGCCTTTCGTTTATCAACTCCTTTGGCGGCAATTACAAAAAGAAAAAATTCAAGCGCCGTATAGCTGTCCGTCGTCAGATAACTGACCAGTCCCAACGTCAGCAGCAGCGCTATCGCAATCCACTCTTTCCAGCCGTAGGAAGTCAGCGCGAGCTTGCAGAACAAAAGCAGCAGTGCAATCTGTATCATACGCCCCGCCGTAAATAAAGACACATACGTAGCGCTTACATAATCTACAAACAGGAGAATCATAAACGCCAGAAAGAAAAACACCTGCGCAATATTATTTTTACTGAAAAATGCTTTCGGTTCCATATCCTGCAGTTTCCCCTTTCTACCGTTCTCTGTAAATCTTTCCGTCTTTCACCTCGTATATCCTGTCACAATTTTCAATCGTGCGCAGACGGTGGGCAATGATAATCATGGTTTTCTTCCCTTTAAAACTGTCGATCGCCGCCATAATTGCGCTTTCCGTATCCTGGTCCAGAGCGGAGGTTGCCTCGTCAAAAACCAAAAGTTCCGGATTATGATATAAAGCCCTTGCAATTCCGATTCTTTGTCTTTGTCCCCCGGACAAGCGGACACCCTGCTCGCCGATTTCGGTATCCAGCCCTCCCGGAAGCTGCTGCACAAATTCCAGAAGCTGCGCCTCCGCCAGAACTTCTCTGACGCGTTCTTCCCGGATTTTATCCGCCGGAACTCCAAATGCTACGTTGGCACGGATCGTATCGTCCAGCATATATACCGTCTGCGAGATATAACCGATCTGAGCCAGCCAGGACGCCTTATTGGCAAGCACGTCCACACCGTCGCACAAAATCTGTCCTTCCTGCAGCGTAAGAAGTCCCAAAAGCACGTCCACCAGCGTCGTTTTCCCCGACCCGGAAGGACCCTTAATACCCACCGACGCCCCGAACGGAATCTCCATCTGCGCATGATCCAGAATCTTTTTATCCGTATCGGGATATAAAAAGGTAACATTTTTTAAAACAATCTTATCCTTTAGGGAAATCGGCTGTGCCGGCTCCCCAAATTCGTCGGGCAGCATCATATCCGCTTCCTTTACGCCTTCGGACCGGATCAGATCATATATATAATCCAGGGAAGGCTGATAATACGAAAGGTTGGAAAGATACGTATTAATCCTGCTCGCACTGGGAAGCACCCGAAACGCTGCAATGGCAAACGCGGAAAGAGACGTCACCATGCCTGTCATGTCCGCCCCCGTCAAAACGCTTACAATCAGATAACCCAAAATTCCTCCGATACAGACGGTCTCCAGAAACAGCTTGGGAATCGTATTAAAAACCGCGTACCGGGTCAGGAGGCCCGACTGTTTTGCAAGCGTCGCTTTATGTCCGTCGTCAAAATATTTTTCCTTCCTCATAACTTTGACTACTTTGATTCCATACATGGACTGTAATTCCCATTTGGTAAGATCCCCTATATAATCCTGGTTTTTTCTGCCCATCTGTCCTACGCTGTTTTTAAGGCCTCTCGCAATAATTAACGTTACGGCGCCAAGCAGCGCAACCAGATACAGAGTCATCTTCCAATCCGTCACCAGCAAAAACAGGCAGATGCTTCCCGCCACCACCAATTCCGTCAAAATCTGCATGCAGGCCAGAAGAATCGCAAAAACATTATCAATATCACTCCGAATACTTCTGTGAATCACGGAAATATCCGCATCAAGAAAGTATTCATAAGGGCGGTTCAGATACCAGGCCAGCATCCTTCCCTGGGTCTGGGCTTTATTTGTATTCACAAAACGGTTCTGCACATATGTTAAAAATAATAAATACAGATTTTTAATGATATAAATCAGAATCATGAATCCGGTAGTGAGTACAAAAATATGGGTAATCCCTTCAATATGAAACAAATCCATGATCCATCGGACATAAAACTTTTCAGAAACGGCCGCTTCATCCTCCATAAAAAGCTGTACGATCGGTATAATGGCGGAAACCCCCAGCGTCTCCAGCGCGGCGCCGATCACAATCAGGACCGTCATAGCCATAACGCCCCGTCTCTGCTTTTTATTCAGAAAAAACATCAGTTTATGAATCATCCTCATATTATCCTTTTTTCCTTTCGCCGATCCATTTCAAAAGGCCGTAATACGCCCTGTAGAGTGTGCCGCTTTGCAGGAAAATTTTAAGCCCTGTTCTGGAAAGAAACTTTCCCTCACCTTTCCTGCATAACAGATAAACCTGCTTTCTGTCATTTTGCACCTGCTTTCTGATCCTGCGGGCATACTCTTCAGCCTGCTTCCCGCCCGCCCGAAAGCAGTCCCGGTAATAGGTCAGAAGTCTTTCATACCGGAAAAATGCGTAAGTCTCAGCCAGATCCTCTCTTCCCATGGAAACCAGAAAACGCTCCTTTTCATAAAAAGCCGGAATCTCATCCCTGAAGGTCAGCTCATTTACACCGGCAAAGGTAATGCTGGAAGGCGTTGCAATATTATAATTATAAAACGCCCGGTCAAGGTACACACACTTCCTGCATTTCGCATATACCTGCGTTACAAACAGAATATCCTCATAATACCTGCCTTCTTCAAAGCGGATATCGGAAACCAGTTCTTTTTCGTAAAGCTTTACGCATACGGAATTGACATTTTGATAGTCGTTTCGTCCCCGCACGTAAAATTCAAGCGGCTCCCCGCCGGTTAAAACCAGGCGTTCTCCCGTACTTTGGTCCTCCTGCCTGTCCGGATAGACAGCCCTGTATCTGCCTACCACAAGCTGCGCTTTATAATCCGACGCTTCTTTGTAAAGCATTTCTACACAATCTCTGTCAATCCAGTCGTCTCCGTCCACAAATAACAAATAGTCTCCCGAGGCTTCCTGTAAAGCGGTATTGCGGGCGCCGCTCCGCCCTTTATTTTTCTGATGAACGACACGTATCCGCGCATCTTTCCCTGCCGCGGCGTCGCATATTGCGGGACAGGAATCCGTAGAACCGTCGTCTATCAGTAATATTTCCAGTCTTGTATACGTTTGACTCCTGATGGATTCTATGCATTTTTCCAAATATGCTTCTACATTATACACCGGTACCATAACCGTAATTAACGCCGTCTGTCCGTTCATAATCAATCTCAGTCTCTTTCCGTCCGTTTCCGCCTTATTTTATAAAAACAGGGGTAGATATCCAATGCAATCATAAGATAAACCAGCCTTGCATTCCCTGAAAAGCAGGAATTTGTAAGGCAGTGTTTCAAATTTTTACGCACCGTATCTTTCAGTTCCTTTTCAATACTTTTTAAATTCCTGGCATCTGGGCTTTCCAACAGCCTTGCATACATGGAACCCGCACACTGCATCAGCGCAAACCGGGCTTCTTTTTCCAACTCCGGGAAACGGCTCCGGGCATCTTGTATTACCTGTTCCATATAATGGAGCGTACTGATATTTTTCGGTTTGAAACAATCCGTGGAAATACTCCCCGGTACAATTCTGTAGTAATATTTGGACGCGCCGATATGAACCGTCTTTTCACAATGCGAAAGAATATGATATATACAGGGAATGTCTTCCGACGGAAGGTTTTCTCCCGGAAATCTGCTATGGTCAAAAAGCGTCTTTTCAAACAGTTTATCACAGGCGGAGTAGGTCGTGCCCCTGCCCAGAAAAAGCTCCTTTACCGCCTCTTTCGCCGTTAAAATCCGCTCAGGCAGACCGCTTCCGCTTTCAGGCAAAAGAAGCTTCCATTCCCCGTCTTCATCAATCATACGCCGCCAGCTGCAGCAGGCTATTCTGCTTTCCGTTGCGGTCATCGCCGAATACAGGCTTTCATACATGTCCGGCGCAATGCAGTCGTCGCTGTCCACAAATCCCACATAAGAGCCCTGCGCCATATCAAGACCTGCATTTCTCGCAGATGCCAGACCGCCGTTTTTTTTATGGATTACCCGGATATCGGCGTATTCCTTTGCAAGGCGGTCGCAAATAGCGCCCGAAGCATCCACGGACCCGTCGTCCACCAAAATCACTTCCCGGTCCGTAAGCGTCTGCTTTTCAATACTTTCAACACATTCCCGCAGATATTTTTCCACCTGGTAAACCGGTACGATAATACTGACTAAGGGCTGCTGTTTTTTCATGCTTTATTACCTCATATAATGCTGATACCACTTTTGAAACACAAAATAGGACCAGACAAACTTGGAATAATTCCGGCCGCTTGCAGGCCCGCCGTCGCCTGTTTCAAGATAATGTAAAAGCAGCGCCTGTATGACATCCGTATTAAAAATCTCCTGCCGTTTTAAAAATTCCGTATTGCTGATATCCAGAAGCTGTTCCTTAAGCGGTCCTCTCAGCCACCGGTCGATGGGCGCCGCGAAGCCTGTCTTGGGCCGGTCTAAAAGTTCTCTGGGAACATAATCATATGCAATATCCTTCAGAATTCTCTTTTTACATCCGTCCCGGATCTTATATTCATGAGGAAGGCTGTACGCATACTCCATTACCCTCGTATCCAGTATGGGACACCTTGTTTCCAGGGAATATTTCATGGAAGCCCTGTCTACCTTGCACAAAATATCACCCGGCAGATATGTGTCCATATCCAGCAACATTCTCCGCTCCTGCCAGTTTTTTTCCTGATAACGGCTCTCCACCGGATAGCAAATCGGAAGTCCTTCGGACCGGGGCATCTTAGACGACAACTCAAAATAATACTCAGGACCGAACTGTGTTTTAGTCTCTTCATCCCGGTTAGACGCTATTAGTTTTACCTTAGACGGCAGTTTATCCAAAAGATTTAGTCTGCGGATTCCCGGAAGGGTTAAAACGCCGTATAATACTCCGCCTAACTTATCCAGTTTCTGCGCCTGTCCAAATAATGTATAAATATTATACCCACAGAAAAATTCGTCGCCTCCGTCCCCGGAAAGCGCAACCGTTACCTCTTTCCTGGCCAGCCCGGACACCAGCATGCTGGGAATCTGGGAACTGTCCGCAAAGGGTTCGTCATAGTACTGCGGAATACTGTCTACCAGTTCAAACATCTGCGCTTCGTCGATGTACATTTCCGTATGATTCGTACCCAGATATTCTGCAACGGCTTTCGCATATCCGGCCTCGTTATAACGTTCTTCATGAAAGCCGATAGAAAAAGTTTTTACCGGCGTCTGCGAAATTTCCTGCGCTATGGCGGTAACCAGAGAGGAGTCATATCCTCCGCTTAAAAAGGTTCCCAGGGGAACATCCGCTATCATCCGTTCTCCCACCGCCGCTTTTAATATCTTTTTAAGTTCTTCTTTTGCTTCTTCATAGGATGCCGCGCCAAGCGCCTTTTGTCTTCCGTAAACTTCTTTAATATCCCAATACTTCCTGATCTTGATGCCGCCCCGGCGGAATGTAAGAACGCTCCCCGGCTCCAGCTTATAAACCTGCTCGAACACGGACTCCGGCGCGTTTATATACTGATGGTAAATGAATCTTCCCAGAACATCCGGGCGGATTTTCTTCTCGAAACCGGGACAGGCCATAATCGGCTTCAGTTCCGACGCAAATACGATATTCTGATTTTGATACCAGTAATACAAAGGTTTTTTCCCGATTCGGTCGCGCACCAGAAAAAGCTCTTCGGATTTTCTGTCAAAAATGGCAATCGCAAACATTCCGTTAAGCTTTTGAATACATTCGATTCCCCATTCCAGATATGCCGCAATAATCACTTCCGTATCACAGGTTGACATAAATTCATAATGCTTCAGCTGTTCTTTCAATTCCCTGAAATTATAGATTTCGCCATTATATACTACGGTAATACGTCCGTCTTTTGAATGCATCGGCTGGTGTCCCGACGGCGAAAGATCCAAAATAGAAAGACGCCGCTGTGCCATTCCCACGGAATAATCCGTTCCAAGATTATAGATTTCGGCTCCGTGATCGTCCGGACCTCTGTGATACATTGTATCGTTCATATCGTTAAGCTGTTCCAGACTGATATTTTCTTTTGATACAAACCCGCAAATTCCACACATTTTTATTTCCCACTCTTCAATCCGCTGATATCGATATAACTGCCAAGCTTCGCGGCAAACTCTTCCGGCTGAAAATTGTTGCATCCTCCGCCGTGGTGAAACGTCAGCTCGCCAAAATAAATTTTTCCGTCCAGGTTATATAAATCTACCCGGCAGTGCCGGAAAGGCCGGGACAGTATTTCCGCATATTCCACCATCTTTTCATAATGCTCCGGCGCCCGGACGGGCTCCGGACTGTTTTCCCTGGATTCTTTAACCGGAAGCAGTTTAAAATCTCTGTCGTAAATATTGCGGCAATAGGAAACCGCGTGTTCTCCCGACAACTCCGCAACGCCTATATCCAGAGACAATATCACCACCCGCCCTGCAAAACAAAAAAATTTGTAATCCATGGGAAGATTTCCTTTTTTATCCGTCAGTACCTGTTCACAGATAATTTTCGGTTTCAGTCCGCGGTAGTTCCATTCTCTGCTTCCCCAGTAATAGTCACGTTTCATCCAATAATCAAACTCATGTCTGTAATAATCGTAATCAAACGGCCGAGCAGCGTCATAAATAACATTGCAGCCGGACGTATGCGTGCACTTTATGAAAAAACGGTCCGGCAGCTTTTGAAATTCAATATCTTGAAATCTGTCATATACTCCCACAACTTCGTTCAATATTTCTTCCAGGCCGCATTCTTTCACATATTCTCTGACTGTCAGTTTGTCGGAACATTTTACTTTCAGCGGTTCCCGGTCATATAACTTCAGATACCATATTTTTTCGTCAAAATTAGAGGGATTTTGCAAATTAAGCGTTCTTCCCGTATTTTTGTGATAATACCATTTTGCAAAACGCCTGTCTGACATCCAGTTCCGGCAGTCTCTTCTGAAATTGCGGATATAGTAATAGAGTTTTGCCGTAATATTATGATGATAAATAAAAACTTTTAAAGGATGAGCCATCTTTTTTCCTTTCCTGCTGCGCCTGCAGTCTTCCCGCAAAAGCGTCACGTTGTGCGCTCCAGCGTCTTTTCCACATAATCGCGCCATACTGCAAAAATTTCCGTCTCTCCCGCATAATCTGCGATTTTCCGGGCCGCTTTCCCCATTTGTTCCGCCGTTTCGGGGTTCTCCAACAGGTAAATAATTGCATCAGCCATGGCTTTGGCGTCCTTAACCGGCACAAGGATACCGTTCTCCCCGGACTTAATCAAATCTGCCGGTCCTCCGCAGGGACAGTCTGTGGCAACCACCGGAAGTCCCAGCGCCATCGCTTCCATCAGGGCATTGGGCATACCTTCCAGATAAGAACTCAGGACAAACACGGAAGCCTTTTCTATGCGTTCTTCCAGGCGCTGCATACTTCCCATTAAAAAGATATATTCCTGTGCTTTATGCATGGCGATGGATTCCTCCAGGGCTTCCTTCGTGCCGTCGCCGGAATCTCCTCCGTAAATCCGCAGTATATAGTCGGGATACTTCTCATGAACCCGGTACATGGACTCAAGAAGAATTTGCTGATCTTTAAACTGGTCCAGTCTTCCCACCTGTACAATTTCTTTTATTCTCTCATGCAAAACAGGCCGCCCCAGATAAGCTTTCTGTATGGGATTTATAATTACCGCCGCGCGTTCCCGCAGTTTTGCCGGGAAAAAGCTTTTTGCCTGCCCGGTCTGAAATACGGCCCCTGCCGCGCGGCGGTACAAAAGCGGTATTAAGATCCTGTCTGCCGGATGGTCATAGTTCCCCACAGGACTTGTCCGCACGGATAAAATCACCGGAATCCCCGTTCCTGCAGAAGCTGTAAGCGCCCGGTAAATTGCCTTTTTGGCAAACGCTATGACCACATCCGGTCTCTCTTTTTTAAGCGCCTTCCGAAGGGCCCGGACCCTGTAAAGGTAATTATAAATCCTGCCGCCCTCTTTCATCAAACCTACATGAATTCTTTTCACTCCGTCCGGCAGCGTATATTCGTCCGTTCCCGTCCACTCGGTAGCGATTACCACCTCATATCCGTTCTGACAAAACTGTCCGGCAAGAATACAGACTACCCGTTCCGCGCCGCCTTTTTCCAGACTATTCAGATGAAATAACACTTTTCGCATAGTTTGCAGCCTTTCATTTCAGTTTATCATAAATATACAGTCCTTACAAGTAAAGCCGTTTTTCAGCATACCTTATTCATGCATCATTTTAACAAGGTTTTTGCTATAAGCTTCATCAGAAAATTCCGCCGCACGCTTCTTTGCCTGTTCCCTGTAATATGCGTATTTTTGCGGATCCTGTAACAGGGACCGTACGGCGTCCGCCATGAGCCTCTCTTCCCTCTCCAAAACTTCGGAATCCAGATTTTTCTCCCGTCCCGGTTCCGGAAGAAGAATTCCGTAGTCCGCCTCAAAGGGTTCCTTCAGGGTTACTTCTTTATACTCTTTCATGAGAATTTCGGCCGGACCCGATTTACAATTGACGGCAAGAACCGGAATCGATAATGCCATGGCTTCCACCAGCGCGTTAGGGAAGCCCTCGTTTAAAGAAGACAACACATACAGATCCGCCTGTTTCAGATAAGAGTACGGATTTTTTTGCACTCCCGTAAAAAACACATTTGTCAATATACCCAAATCTTCCGCCAGTTTTTTATATTCCAAAAAGGAACCTTCCCCGATAATCATCAGGCGCACCAAAAAACCCTGCCTTTTCGCTTCCGCTATGGCCTTAAGCAAATGCCAGAAGCCTTTTACATCGTTTTCCCGTCCCATAGACGCCACAAGGGGAATCCGTTTCGCACTCTCTTTCCATGGCAGCCGCGGGTTGTTTACCATGGACAGTTCCGAAATTTCCTGCAGATTATAGGGGTTATAAAGGACGGATACCTTTTTCCCCGGAAACATCTTCTTTACTTCATCGGCAATTAATTGGGAACAGCACACAAGACAATCGGACCTTTTGGCGTAAAGACGGATTCTGCGCGCATCCTGCAAGTCCAGATAACTGCGCATGCCGCTAAACACCGTTTCCCTCCCTTTTGAAAGAGCGTTGCTGATATTGGCAGTCGGTCCGAAACCATAGGCAATATCTGCTTTCAGGCGTTTTTTCAGGCGTCTAAGCTTTGCCGCCCGCTTTAACACATTGAGAACTTTTCCGATTTTTCCCGGACGGCTTGGGAGTTTTAAATCCACTACATCCAGTCCTGTTACATCATAGATAATATCCCTTCCGTCAAAGACCGCAACCGTCACCCGATACTCTGACTGCAGCAGCCTTGCCGTTCTGACGCATACCTTTTCCAGTCCTCCCTGGTCCAGCATGGGGGTAATTAATAATATATTTTTCACTGTGTGATTTCCTTTCAGACTTCCGGTCACGCACTTTTGTTCTTCAGCTTCATGACCCGGATACCGAGTCTGCCCAATACGGTTATTCCCTTCAGCACATTATAATATGTCAGAGGTTTTCCGCCGAATTTCATTTTAAAGGCGTCGATTCCGTTGGGATGATCAGGATCGGAAATTCCTCCCCAGTCGTACAGGCTTACGCCTCTTTCCTTAAACAGCTTCATGTCCTCCCAGTGGAGTCTTTTGTTGGCCCGGGCCACCAGGCTGGCATCACAGGTTCCGTCCCGGAATTCGGATACGGAATGTAAAAGCCTGGTCTGGTTTCCGTCCGTCAGATAAGAGTGGATAACCAGGATCTGCTCCTGCGACAAAACCTGTGTCAATACAAGAGCGCCTGTTTTTGCATAGCACAGCAGCTGTTCATGATTCAGTCTCTGGTTCATGCCTTTTGAACGGTACAAGGCTTCGTACATCGCTTCCAGTTCCTGAAGCCTTTCCGGACTGCGCAGCAGCTCCTGCGCTTCAAAAACCCGTATTTCCATTGGCTCCTTTTCATTTTTCCGGATTTCATACCGGACATTTTTATGAATCCCGGAGTACAGTTCTTCTTCGGAAAGTGAAAGATCGTTCGTCAATGTATGAAACCGTTCCGTTTTGGCGTCATTTCCGTCCTCCCGTTCTTTCATTCCGTGAAAAAGTACAAGCGCCGGACAGGGTTTTGTCTTTTTCCATTCTTCCTCAAACCACACCTGTCCGATGCGGATTCCATGCTTTTTGTAACTGATATACATAAAACGCCTCCCCTTATATGTCCAGACGGCCGCTCGCATAAAATTTTTGTAAAAACACCGCCTGGTCCGCCGCGTCAAAACCGGCGGTTATCAATTTGTCATAAACGTCACGATCAGGATTCCGCCCTGTTTTCTCAATCTGCTCCGCCCACTCCTTCGCCGGCGCTTCAATATCCAGAAACGTTACCAGTTCCGTAAAAACCACTTCTTTTGTCACCCTGTCCGATACCAGGCAGGGAAGTCCCGCGGCCTGCGCCTCCACCACGCTGCCCGGCATCCCTTCATAAAAGGACGGAAACACAAAAGCGTCAAAGGCCTGGTAATAATCCTGAATACCCGTTTGATTCCCAAGAAAACGGACATCCTCTAAGATTCCAAGGGTTTCCGCTTTTTTCTTTATCACGTCCATCTGGCCGCCTTCTCCTAAAAGCAGTAATACGGTCTTTGGATGAAGCTTTCTGAAAGCGGCAAAAACCTCAAGAAGAAAACCGTGGTTTTTACAGGGATGAAAACGTCCCACATGGCCGATTACAAACCGATCCGAAACGCATAAGCTGCGCCGCATTTCATTTCGCTTTGTCTCGTCAAACCGGTACAGCCCGCCCTGTATGGTATTGGGAAGAATCGTGACCCGGCCTGCTTTCACGGCTTCTTTTCCAAAAACGGCCTCTGCCGCCAGACGGGAACACGCAAAGCAATAATCTGATTTCTTTTTCAGATTTCTTCTTAAAAGCTTCGTCAGTCTCCCTTTCAGTCCCGAATCTACGCCGGCGCTTCTTGCATGGGCAACGGTAACCGGAATACCGGCTTTTTTCGCCACTGGCAGGTAAATTGCCGCTGTGCTTGTCATATGCCCGTGTACTGCCCGGAATTCGGAATGTTCCCCAAAAAGGCGCTTCCAGGCTTTTTTGTATGCGAAATAATTCCAGAATCGAAAACGGGGGAGCCGATAAATTCGTCCCCCCAAAGTCTTCACTTCTTCTTCATAATGCGTATGCTTATCCGTATGGACGGCAAAGTCAAACTGCAGGACGTTTCGGTCACAGTTCCGGTACAAATCCATAATCCTGCTTTCGGCCCCGCCGATATTCAAATTGCCCAATACGTGTAATACGCGAATCGGTTCTCCCATCCATACACCTCGTACTTCCGGCCTCTCAGCCTCTGCGTTTAACCATCCATGACTTTGCGGCCGCAAGACCGTATTCCCATCCGTGTCCCCAAAAGCTTCTTTTTACCGCCGGCTGTTTCAGGTATTCGGAATAAGGAATAAAATCATTCCGGTGCTTCCGTAAAATTCTTTCAAATTCATCAAAAGCCTGATCCGTCATGGTATTTGTGTGCACCACCAGCGTGGTAAAGCCTTTTTTCTTTTTAAGGCTCCTGCTTCTTTGAAAAGAGATCGGATAAAAGGTAATTCCTTTATACCGGTACGGTTTTGTTCCGAATCCGTCCGTCATTTTACCAATCCCGCACCGTTTCAGGGCCTCCAACGTACCCCCGTCAAAGGAATGGGCAGGCGCCATAAAAAGGTCTACGTTTAATCCTTCTTTTTCCAGAATTGCTTTTCCCCGCCGGATCATCGCTTCCTGCTTCCCGGGTTCAATTCCGGCAAACTCCGAAAAGTCGTTCAAAGGAAAAAGACCCTTTTTCCGGGTAGTATAGACATGCGTACAGCCATGCAGCGCAATGGTGTAACCGGACTTCTGCAGCTTCTTAAGCATCTCATAAAAGTGCGGGTCTTTTTCCTGAAAGGCCAGATTAGAGTCCCGATTATCCGGCACTACGCCGATCAACGGCAGCACTCCATACTTTTCCAGTAATCCCCGAAAACGTTCAAACTTGCCCATATCCATGTCGGGCGTAATATCATCCATACGAACCGTAAGCTTCATGGCCGTTCTCTCTTCCTACAAATGTTCCCTGTACCAGTCAATAGCAAGCTCGATTCCCGTCTCAAAGCTGTATTCCGGATTATAACCCAGAAGCTTTCTGGCTTTGCCGATATCCGCATTAGAATGTTTAATGTCTCCGGCCCTGTCCGGTCCGAATTCAGGTTCCACATCCTTTTTCAATGCTTTACACAAATAATGATAAATATCTATTAAATATTCTCTCCCGCCGTAAGCGATATTAAACGCTTCTCCCGCCGCCTCGGAAGGCGCCAGGCATGCCTTTAAATTTGCTTCAATGACATTGTCAATATACGTAAAATCCCGCGACTGCTGTCCGTCCCCGTTAATGGTAGGCACTTCTCCATGCATAAGCTGTCTTATGAATCTGGGTATTACGGCGGCATAAGCTCCGTCCGGATCCTGTCTCCTTCCGAAAACATTAAAATACCGCATGCCATAAGTGTCCAGACCATACAGTTTTTTGTACAGCTTTCCGTATTCTTCATCCACACGTTTGGTCAATGCATAGGGAGACAGAAGATTCCCTTCCTGTCCTTCCACCTTGGGAAGCACCGGATGATCCCCGTATACGGAAGAACTGGATGCATATACAAATTTTTTCACACCGCTCTGCCTTGCGGCTTCCATCATATTCAGGGTTCCCCGAATATTGGTTTCCTCATAAAACAACGGCATTTCAATACTTCTGGGCACACTTCCCCAGGCCGCCTGATGCAGTACATAATCGGCCCCCCTGCATGCTTCCATGCAGGAATCAAGATCCCGGATATCCTTTTCCAGAAAAGTATACCGGGGATGATCCAGAAACGGTTCCACATTTTCTTTTTTTCCCGTAGACAGGTTGTCCAGACAGCGCACCTGATAACCCATCTCAAGCAGCGCCTCACAGAGATTGGAGCCTATAAAACCCGCGCCCCCTGTTACGAGAAATACGCTTCCCTCCGGAAACCTTAAATCTTTGTATCCCATTCTTACAACCTCCAATAGCTGAATTCCTCTGTTTCATATTCTTTACGATCCAGAATCCCTTTAATATCCACCAGAACCTTTTTCCTGTTTTCCGGCCGGTAAAAGCTTCTGATCCGTTCCTGTGTAAGACCGGAAAACTGATCGTGGGATACGGCGATTATCACCGCATCCATGTTATTAATTTGATCCATGGAAGCAAAATCTATTCCGTAAAGCCGCTTCGCCTCCGCCGCATCGGCCGCCGGATCTACAACCATCGGTGAAATACCGTATTCCTGAAGCTCATTATAAATATCGATTACCTTGGTATTTCTGGTATCGGGACAATTTTCCTTGAAGGTAAACCCAAGAATCGCAACCTTGGCGCCTTTTACGGCAAGATCGGATTTAATCAGGTTTTTCACCAGGCTTTCCGCTACGTATTTGCCCATATCGTCATTAATTCTGCGGCCGGAGAGAATAATCTGGGAATGATATCCCAGCTGCTCCGCCTTATAAGTCAGATAATAAGGATCCACGCCGATACAGTGCCCGCCTACAAGACCGGGGAAAAACTTGAGAAAGTTCCACTTTGTGCCGGCCGCTTCCAGTACTGCTTTCGTATCGATTCCCATTTTATTGAATATGATGGAAAGCTCGTTCATAAAAGCAATATTAATGTCTCTCTGGCTGTTCTCTATTACTTTGGCTGCCTCCGCCACTTTAATGGACTGCGCCCGGTATACGCCGGCATCCACTACAAGCTCGTACACTTTTGCCACCGTATCAAGCGTCTCTTCATCCATGCCGGATACAATCTTGGTAATGGTTTCGAGCCGGTGTACCTTATCGCCGGGATTAATCCGTTCCGGTGAATAACCGATTTTAAAATCCGTCCCGCATTTCAGTCCGGATTCCGCCTCCAGAATCGGAACACAGATTTCTTCCGTAACGCCGGGATAAACGGTGGATTCAAAAACGATTACGGAACCCTTCGTAAGATTGCGTCCTACAATCCGGCTGGCTCCTTCCACCGGCGTCAGATCCGGCGTATGATCGTCATTAACCGGAGTGGGAACGGCAACGATAAAAAACCTGGCTTCCCGCAGCTTCGTCTCGTCCGCGGTAAATTCTACCTTTGCCTCCTTAATGGCCGCATCGCCTACTTCATTGGTAGGATCGATTCCCGACTGATATAATTTGATTTTGGCCTCGTTCAGGTCAAATCCCACCACCTTCACTTTCTTTGCAAAGGCAACCGCAATGGGCATGCCTACATAGCCAAGGCCAACCAGGGCAATTTTTTCTTCTCCGCTTACAATTTTTTCGTATAAATCCATCTTTTTATCCTCGCTCTCTTATTTCTCTGCCATACGGATTTCTTCCATATATGCCTGTACCACTTTATCTCTGTCAAAATGCTGTTCTACATAGCTTCTGGCCGCTTCACCCATCTGTCTTTTTCTGGTATGTTCCAGCTGCAAAAAATGCTCGACCGCCTGTGTAAGAGCTCCGGCATCCTGCGGTTTAAATGCCAATCCGCCCTTGCCGTCTTCAAAGGCTTCCCTGCAGCCGCTGATATCCGATGCCGCAACGGGCCTTGCACTTGCCGCCGCTTCCAGTAAAACATTGGACATTCCCTCATGATACGTGGGATGCACCACCAGATGGCATCTGGCCAAAAAAGCTTTTATATCCTTTTGGTATCCATAGTACTTAATAATACCATTCTTTTGCAGTTCTTCAACCTTTTCTTCATAAAGAGTACGGGAATCTTCTTCAAAATCGCCCACAATCTCAAATACGGTTCCGGGATAGCGTTTGTGTACCGCCTCGGAGGCCGACAGCAATTCTTCAATTCCCTTGTCTTTCATAATACGGGTAATGTTCAATATTCGAATTTCCTGCGTTTCCTCCGGATAAGGCAGCGCCTGAAATTCCTGCAGATTCACACCGGAACCGGGAATCAGCCTGCATTTCTTACGCACGCAGCCTTTTTCCCGCATAAACCGCAGATTTTCCTGATTTTGAAAAAACACGCAGCAGGCTTTTTTTAATGCGCAGCGGTACAAAAAAAGCAAAAGCTTCTGAATAACGCCATCCCGCTGCAAGGCCGTCCCCAATCCCGTCACATTTACAATATAGGGAACTTTTCCGATACGCGCCTGAAGGGCTCCATATATATTCGGTTTAATCGTAAAGGTTAAAATCACCGACGGGTCGTACTTTTTAATCAGCCTTCCGTATCTGCAAAACAACAGAAAATCCTTTACGGGATTCATTCCGCGGCGTTCTATTTCCGTAGGTTCATATACGCATCCCAAAGCTTCGATCTGAGTCCTGTATTCTCCCGCAGGAACACTGACGATAACCCGAAATCCTTCCGCCAGCAAGCGTTCCAGCAGTTCCCGCCGGAAATGAAACAATCCCCCGTCGTGATTTGTCAAAATCATAATTGTACGCATCTGCTGTCATCCATCCCTATAACATTCGTGCCGGAACCCCGACATACGTACCTGCCTGAAGCAGATTTTTTACTACCGCCGCGCCGGAGCCGATCATACAATGGCTGCCGATCTCAATATTATTATTCACACAGACCCCGGCTCCGATCCAGGTATGTTCTCCGGTCTTTACCGTACCGGCCAGATGCGCTCCTACGGAAATATGGCAGTAATCTCCGATTGCACAATCATGATCCACAGAACTTGCCGTGTTCAGAATACATCCTTTTCCGATCTTCGCATCCGGATTGACCACGGCTCCCGCCATAACCACCGTACCCTTCCCTATTTGTACCGTTGACGCTACGACGGCGGACCGGTGAATCAGCGTAGGAATAAAGCATCCTTTTTCCTCCGCCGCCTCCATAAGGCGTTTGCGCGCGGCGCTGTTTCCTACCGCCGCAAAAACATCATACCGGCGCAGGAATTCATCCTCCGTTAATTTACCGTGAAACACCGGATAGCCTAAGCAGCTTTGAATTCCCGCATCGTCATCTGCAAAAATAATTGTTTCATAACATCCCATCGTTTCTGCAACATCCGCTACGACTTTTCCATGTCCTCCGGCGCCTATAATCAACAGGCCCGTGTTCTTATTTCTTTCCATTTTTACCGCTTTCCCATTGCTTTTTTCTATATATGTCAAAATCATCAAAATAGCCGGGATCAACGACCCCGTCGGAAGAAAAAACATTCCCTGCCGTTTTTAAAATGATTCTGCAGTCGCCGATAAAAGTAATATTCCTCACATATTCCAAATCATACGAAAACCGTTTTTCCCATTGTTCCACACTGTTTCTGCCATGAATCTGCGCCAGTCCCGTAAGTCCCGGCCTCACGGAATGTCTTAACCGTTCCTCGTCCGAATAATAAGGCAGATATTTTGTCAAAAGAGGACGGGGGCCTACGATAGACATATCTCCCTTTAAAATGTTAATCAATTCCGGCAGTTCGTCCAGAGACAACGCCCGAAGCTTATGACCAAAGGGCGTCATACGGAGAGAATCCGGAAGCAGATTCCCCTGTTCGTCCTTTTGATCCGTCATGGTACGGAATTTGTACAGATAAAAAATTTTTTCATCTTTTCCGGGACGGGGCTGCTTAAAAATTACGGGACCGCCAAGCCGGATTCTGACCAGGCAGGCCACTGTCAGAAGAACCGGACTTAAACACACCAGCGCTGCCAGCGCGCAGCCAAAGTCCAATAAACGCTTTCCGGTTTTCTCATAAATTCCCTGGCTTTTCATCCAATCTTCTTTCCATTTCTAAAGGTTTATATTATACAAACAGGCTTCTTACAATACGAATGATTTTTTCCGTATCTTCCCGTGTGTTTTTAATATCGCTGGGCAGGCATACGCCCCTGCGGAAAATATCTTCACTGACGCTTTCGCTGCTGCTGCCACGGTGGCTGAAAAAATCACACTCCGCAAATACCGGCTGTAAATGCATCGGCTTCCAGATCGGCCGGCTTTCAATATTATGTTCCGCTAACGCATCCATCACCTGATCGGGCGTGGTTTTTGCCTGGGGGTCTATGGTCATGCAGGACAGCCAGTAATTGGCTTCTCCGTCAGGATTTAAGGGATTCATCCGAATGGCCGGTATATCCGCAAAGGCTTCCGCATACGTTTCATAAATCGCTTTTTTCAAAGCTATATGTTCCTTCAAGTGCTGCAGCTGCCCTCTGCCGATTCCCGCGATAACGTTGGACATTCGGTAATTATATCCGATTTGTGAATGTTGGTAATGTCTTGCCGGATCTCTGGCCTGTGTGGCAAGAAATCTTGCTTTCACAATACCGTCTTCCTTTTCGGACACCAGCATACCGCCGCCGGAAGTGGTAATAATTTTATTCCCGTTAAACGAAAAAATTCCGTATTCTCCGAACGTGCCCGTATATTTTCCCCGATAAGAAGCCCCCAGCGACTCGGCCGCATCCTCAATTAAGGGAACCCGGCGTTCTCTGCAGATTGCCGTAATCTCATCCAATTTCGCCGGAGTCCCGTACAGGTGTACGCAAATTACCGCTTTGGGTCTTTCATATTTCTCAAAGGCTCTCCGCAAAGCCTCCGGCGACATATTCCATGTATCCGGTTCCGAATCGATAAACACCGGAACCGCTTTTTCGTAAACAATCGGATTACAGGTAGCCGAAAAGGTAAGAGACGGGCAAAAAACTATATCCCCTTCTTTTATATCCAGCAATTTAACGGCCAGGTGGATCGCCGCCGTTCCGGCGCTTAATGCCGCCGCGTGGGGAATTCCCACATATGCGGCCAGTTCCTTTTCAAAGCAATCCACATTGGGGCCTAAAGGCGCCACCCAATTGGTGTCAAAGGCTTCTTTGATAAATTCCTGCTCTTCTCCGTGCATGGTCGGAGAGGCTAAATAAATTCGTTTCTCTTTCATTATTGATGCCCCCTGCCGCTCTGGCTTGTCTTTAATTCCACAGGATGATACGTTGGCACGATCTCCTTTATCAGAAATTTAATATCCGAACTTTCCCTCTGCGCCGCCTCTTTTAAAGTATTTAACTGCTTAAAAAATAAAGTTTCGTCAAATTCAATCTGCTTTCCCACATGAATCAGCTTATTATCCGTATCCTTCAGGCCCTCCTCATCCATCAGAAGCTCTTCATATAACTTCTCTCCGGGTCTGAGTCCGGTAAATTCAATCCGAATGTCCTCGTCTACCTTATAGCCGGACAAACGGATCAGATTCTTTGCCAGATCCAGTATTTTGACGGGTTCTCCCATATCCAGAATAAAAATTTCTCCGCCTTTCGCATAGGCCCCCGCCTGCAATACTAATGAAACAGCCTCCGGAATGGTCATAAAATAACGGATAATATCGGGGTGCGTTACGGTCACGGGACCGCCTGCAAGAATCTGCTTCCTGAACAAAGGAATCACGCTTCCGTTGCTTCCCAGTACATTGCCGAACCTTACCGCTACAAACTCCGTGTCATAATGATTATTAAACGCCTGGACAATCATCTCGCAGATCCGCTTGGAAGCCCCCATAATATTTGTCGGGTTCACGGCTTTGTCCGTTGAAATCAGCACAAACTTCCCGACGCCGTAATGGGCCGACGCCAGTGCCGTCTTCCAGGTTCCCAGTACATTATTCTTAATGGCTTCATTGGGACTGTCCTCCATAAGAGGCACATGTTTGTGGGCCGCCGCATGATAGACAATATCCGGGCGGTACACTTCAAATATATCGTTCATCCGGTTGGTATTCCGCACGGAAGCAATTAACACCACCAGATCCAGTTCCGGATATTTCACTTTCAGCTCCTGCTGAATGTCGTAAGCATTATTCTCATAAATATCTATAATCAGCAGCTGCCTGGGTCTGTGAGAAGCGATCTGGCGGCACAATTCACTGCCGATGGATCCGCCGCCGCCGGTAACCATAACTACCTTATTCTGCACATACCCCAAAATAGAATCGATATCAACTTTAATCGGTTCCCTTCCGAGCAAATCTTCCACGTCTATATTACGGAGTTTGCTGACGTTTACTTCCCCGTTCACCAGCTGGTACATTCCCGGCAGAGTACGAAGCTTGCAATTTGTCTCCTGGCAGATTTCCGTCAATTCCTTTATGGTCTTGCGGGGAGCCGAAGGGATCGCGATAAAAATCTCATCGATTCCGTAAAAAGCGGCGTATTCCACAATCTTATCCCTGCCGCCCATAACTTTGATTCCCTGAATATATCTTCCCCACTTGTTACGGTCGTCGTCAACAATACATTTGATTACCATATGACTGTAACTGCTGCTGACAATCTCTTTGATAATGATATTAGCGGCCTCGCCCGCTCCGACAATCATGACGCTGGTACCGTTTTTACGGTTTTGCCTTTTATGCTTAATGCCCCGTGCAAACCGGTAAAAAAAACGACTGACTAAGGTAAAGGCAATATTGATTAAAGCATACATGAAATAGTAACTCCGCGGAACCGGATATCCCATAATATAAAGGCCAATTCCCTGAACAGCCGCGCTTACCGTACATGCCGTCACTACATTCTGCATCTCGTTTACGCCTGCAAAAGCCCACAGGCTGTGGTATAAACGAAACGCGTAAAAAACAAGGACCGTAATGAGAATTCCGATCCACATAAAGTTTTTGACAGAATCCAGATACTTTGGATCAATCTCCCCAAAGACCATACTGTACCTGAATAACAGGGACAGTACGGAAGATGCGGCTACCGCCATCATATCATAGGCTATCAGGAATAAACGTCTGGTAAATATTTTGGAATTAAGTAAACTGGTTATCTTTTTCATTTATACTTTCTCCGGTTTCCCCAGATTCTACCTTACTCTTTATCATTAGAGGCGCAAACATCGCCAAAAACAGAAATCCTAACGGATTGGCCGGATGATACACCCACTCAAACAAACTTGCCACGCCAAAACCAATTATAACAAATAATGGAAGAAATTCATAGATGCTGTTCTGCCCATACCTGTATGCTCTTACCACCGACTTTATAAATAAAAACAGACATAAAACCACAAACAAAACGCCTATGGGTATTCCGAAATCAAAAGCCGCCTGCAGATAAGAATTGTGAGCGTGCATCAGCGGCTCGCCGTTTGCATCCAAAGCCGACATCGACTCATGTCCGGTCATGTTCAGCTGTTCATAATACGCTCTGAAAATCTCCAGACGCCCGTTCGCATACTGACCGGTTACAGTCCCCGAATCCGCCGGTATACCGTCTTCGGCAGAGGCAAGCAAAACACCCGGCACACATCCGACATCTGCCTCCGTCTGTCCTGCCGATTCTTCATCGGTAAAAAAAACTCTCCCGAACAGTACTTCCAATAACCGCTGCACATCAATGAAGGTCTCCGACAATCCCTCTCCGCCCTTCCACGGAGTATCCGGCGTAATATATGCGTTGGGCCCCTCATACCAGAAATAGAAGGGGTTCCCGGCAATTGCCGGAATCATCCTGACGGCGCTAAACGTCATTATAAACGCCATAACCAGACTTACCACCAGAATACCCGCCGTTTTTAACTGTCTTATAATAAATCCCTTTCTCTCATTCATCCAGGGCATAACAATTGCAAACAACGTCATAACCGCCAGCGAAACAATTCCCGTTCTTGATGCGGTAAAAAGCATAAAGGAAGCCGTAACTCCATAAGCCGCCCAGGCATTAACAATCTTTTTCATATCGTTTTCCCTGCGGCCAATTAAAGTTTTCGTCAAGGCCGCCGCCGCCGGAACCAGATAATAAGTCGCCGTTGTGGTTGCCGTAAAGAAAATACCCGCATACCGGGTCAGCATAAAATACTGATAGGGCCGTCTGTAAAGGCAGAATATCACGGTCCCGGTAAACGCTAACAGGATACCGTCGCAGACTGCTTCCAGAATACGCTCCCGGCAGTCCGCCATAATAAACAGCAGAATCCAGACGGAAAACGCTGTGCACAATACCCAGGTCCACTGCCTCCCGTTTCGGAACACGATACACCCGATCCAAAAAAGCAGCGTCAGAAAGAAATACGGCAGGCTGATGTTTTTCAAACGTTTCCACTGTCCCGCCGCCAGGCAGTACAGTATACGGATCACAATCAGTCCCATGACCCACATTACCCAGGCGCTGTCGGTTGCCGTACGGATATGCTCAATGTGATCGCTGTGAAGAGAAATATAATGTCTTCCGCCAAAGAAAGCCGCCACGGACCACAACAGATTCGGCAAATTAAAAATCTGTTTTTTCTGTCCCAGGGAAATGATAAACAAGGCAAAAAATACCAGAAGCCTTCTAAAAAACAGTCCCTTTTCAAAGTTGGTATAGCCATTGATATACATGCAGCTCATGCAAAGAGTTGCCGCAAACAGAAGCGCCCGGATCATATGAACGGCCGATTCGGCCAGATTCCTTTCTCCCTTCTGCAGAGTACCCGCTTCGGACTTGCACATCCACATGTTATATAGGATCCAGGCCGCTGCAAACAGCGTACCCAAAAATAAAACGGCTATATTCAGAACATCGTCCGTAAACAGACGCCGGATCACAATCCCCGCAAAGGCTCCCCCAACACCTGCCGCCAGAATTATGGTCCATATGATTTTTACAGTCAGTTCCAGACAACGCCATATGCGTTCCGCCTGTTCTTTTTTCGTTTTTTTAAACAATATGATCCGGATTCCGCCTATGGCAGCGATCAGCAAACCGGCTGCCCCGGCTATCAGACCGTCGCACAGAAGAATTCTTTTAAGTCCCATAGGCCTTACATATTCATATTTTGTAACAACGCTTGTCCCTTCCGCCGGCACATCTTTATAAAATAAAATGCCGTTTTCCGCCGTCTTCTCCGCTTCCACACAATACGCCACAAACAGATCTCCGTCCCGGCCTCCAATCGTATAATAATGCAGTATTCCGGGAGTCAGCTTCAAATTGACAGGCACGGATATATAGCCCGGCAGGGAATAATCTTCCAGCTGTATCAGGCTTTCGCCCAGGCATGTTCCCGTATAGTCGTAAACACGCAGCACCACCTGCATGGTATCCACCGAATCCTGATTATTTGCCGCATATACGGAAATTGCCCGCAGTTGTTCATAATTAGGAACAAATTCCTGACGGACGACATCTGTCTCATTACCGGGTCCCGAAATCCATGTGCCTTCCGTCTCCGCCCCCTCTGAAATCTGTGTGACAGGAAACGCCCCTAAGGGCCAGATCACCGTCATGGCTAACAGCGCCGCCGCCAATATACATTTTTGAATAATTCCAAATCGTCCCTGCAGAATGTTTTTCATGTAAATCTCCATCCATTTAATGGTAAATCGTTTTATTATAGCATAATATAAGCCGGATTACAAATCAGCCTTTTTCCTTTTCCTGTAACTGGCTTCCGTCAGGCGCATTTCAAAATCGCTTTTATTCTTGTTGAGCATAACGGAAAGCAGCAATCCCGTAAACAGGGACTGAATCGCGGCCAAAACCATAAATCCGCAGACAATCAAAGTAGGAAATTTCAGCACCAGACCGGTGGCAAAGTATTCGGCCAGCACCGGAATCATAAAAAGCGCCGCCCCAAAAAACAAAACTGCTCCGATCAGAGAAAAAAACAAAAGGGGCCTGTAATTGCGCAGCATACGAAAGATCATACCGAGCACCCGGATTCCGTCTGACACCGTATTCAGTTTGGATACGCTGCCTTCCTCCCGGTCTCTGTATTCGATTACCACATTTTCTACCACCAGATGATTGAATACCGCATGAATGGTCATTTCCGTTTCGATTTCGAATCCTTTGGACAGAACGGGAAAGGTCTTTACAAACTCGTAGCTGAAGCATCGAAATCCTGTCATCACGTCCTTAATTCTGCTTTGAAACAGGCAATTAATACTTCCTCTTACAAGAGTATTACCAAAATTATGGAATTTTCTCTTATTTTCCGTAAAATATGTGGATGAAAGACGGTCGCCGATCACCATATCAGCCTGTCCTTCCAGCACCAGACGTACCATTTCGGGAGCTTTCTCCATGGAATACGTGTTGTCCCCATCCACCATTACATAACACAAAGCCTCTGTTTCCCGAAACATTCTCCGGATTACACTGCCTTTTCCCTGAAGCGGCTCCCTGCGCACAACAGCGCCTGCCTGCCCGGCTGCCTGTGCGGTCCTGTCCGTGCTGTTATTATCATAAACATAAATAACGGCTTCCGGAAGAACCCGTTTTGTCTCTTCAATCACTTTACCGATTGTCTGTTCTTCATTATAACAGGGAATTAAAACTGCAATTTTATCCATGCTCTTTTGTCTGCCTTTCCCGCTTATCCGCTGGTTTCAGTTTATTTTTTAATGTTTTTCGTATTTTCCGGTATCCGTTCAGACTATAATAATACACAAAAAACACCGGTTTTGATCTCAGTAACAGGTCTATCAGCTTTTTTTCTTCTCTTCCCATTCTTTCCCGGTAATAGGCATTTTCCCGGAAAGCAGGAAAGGTGTGCAGAATCCCGCGTTTCAGTTCCCCTGCCAGTTTATATTTCCCTTTTATGCTTCCCTGCATACAGCTAAACAGTGTTGTAATAAAATAAAGTTCCGTAAAACGGTATTCAAATTCCGGCAGGAATTTTTCATAAAACCCGTACGCTTTCGCTTTCTGTATCAGAAGCTCCATGGCCCACATTCGATCATGGCAGCGGGCAGGGGATATGGTATGAACCGTTGATGTCTCATGCTGATAATAGTAATAAAGAGGTTCCGGCACCCTTTCAAAATGTCTGCAATGCAAAAGCCACAGGGGTGACATGCAGTTATCCTCATAAAACATATGCTCCGGATACCAGAGCTGATTTTTCACTATCATCTCTCTTCTGTAAATCTTGATTACCATACTTCCGGAGTCCAGCAAAAGTCTCCGGTATTTTTCATCCGTCAAAATTCCCGTCTGGTTTTCATGATTGTTCCGTATAACGGTTCCGATTTCCATTCCTCTGTCATAAACCAGAGAATAATCGCAGCCCACTACATCCGCACCCGTTTCTTCCGCTTTATGCAAAAGCTTTTCGTACATTCGCGGAGACACCCAGTCGTCGCTGTCCACAATGCCGATCCATTCACCCGCCGCCGCACGGATTCCGATATTTTTTGCTCCGCCCTGGCGGAGATTGACTCCGGACGCCAGAACTTTCAGCTTACCGGGATTTTCACGCTCCAATCTGCGCAAGATTTCCAAAGAATTATCCGCAGAAGCGTCATCCACAGCAAGAATCTCATAATCCTCGACGGTCTGATTTAAAAGCGACCGGATACAATATTCCAGTTTTCCGTCCGCCGCCATATTATATACGGGAACAATAATGCTTAACTTCATATACGCCTCCGCAAATCTTTATCCTCGTTCAAAGGATATTAATCCATATTCACGCAGCGTATCAATAACAGGGATCAGTTCCTCTACGGACGCGTGAATGATATTGCTGATTTCTATTAAATCTGTTTTTCCGTCCGCATAAGCCAGAAAATCCCGCATCACCAAAACATCGTCATAGGAACCTTTTTTACTGACGGTGGGATACAGTCCCCGTTTCCCTAACTGCGGCTCACATAAACAATTTACCCGGTAATAACCATAATAATGCAGCAGCCTGCCTATACGCACCATACAACGGTATGCCCCTTCCAGTCCTTCAGGACTGATCAGGGACATATTATCAAGCGACGTATGATATTCCGGATATTCTCCGAATTTACTCCTGCAGATAACGCATACCGGAAGATCTACTCCGGGCGCGTCATACTGCCGCTCGTCCGAACCTCTGTGCAGAAAACTATACTGATTAAATTCCGGATAAAGGCTCTTTAACACATTTACCGCAGCACGGTCCGACAGCGTGTCTCCCTTGCGGGTGGCGATATAGGAATAGGTGCGGTTGTCTCCCACACAGGTAAGCAGAAATCCGGCTTTCACCTTTTTCTTCAATTCTTCCAGATGGATGCTTAAATACGTAATGGAACCGATCGTTTCGGGAAGATACAGAAAGCGCCATGAATAATGCCGCTCTTTCTGATTCATAACCCATTTTGCAAGCCATGCGGCTACCACCGGACCCGAAAGCTCGTTATTAGCCATGGAAGGATGACAGATATAGGTGGATACAAGTATTTCATCCTCACACTCTCCCTGTATCAGCAGTTCGCCGTAGGTCAGGCTGCCCTCCTGAAGACTGCTGTCAATCGCTATATGATACGTATCTTCCGGAAGCGCATCCCTTTGTTTTTTTGTCATGCAAAACCCGTACCGCTCCTGATAATAAGACGTTACATAAGGAATTGCATCCGGCTGCGTTTCTTCCACATAAACATACTGCAGCAGTTCTTCCCGGGAAACGTACCGGTCAACCGGCACGGAATATCCCATAATATGTAAATTGTTGTTCTTAAAATCCAGTATCCTTTCTCCTGCGCCGTTTTCAATATATCCGTCCCGGATATTCCACTCTTTCGGTATGTTCCAGTCAAATACGGGCGTTCCGGAAGGCACTTCATGAAGCGTAAGCTCCGGAAGTTCTTCCCGTATTATTGACAGGGTTTCTCTGACTCCATTTCCCGTAATACTCCGGCAGATCGGAAACAGCCTCTCCGCCAGCCGGTACATTTGCCGTCCTGCCGTATCCTTCATACGCAACACCTCTGTTCTTTCTTTTTCTGCCCCTTATAGCAATACAGATTCCGGCTGTCGTTAAACTGAATATCCATAGCCTCCAGCGTATATAGCTGCCGCAGCAAGACCGTACGGAAAGGCACCTGGTTCAATACCCTTGTGCGGGAAATATTCAGCTGTTCCAAAAGCCGGCTGAAAGGCTTCGACTGCTCTCTGGCATCCATATTAAGATCCCGCACATACATGGAATATTCTTTTCTTGCCGTCCGGCCGTTCCAGTCGGTATAATCGGCCGCAAAAATTTTATGGTAGCGAAAAGGAACTCCCACCATCTGTTCTACATGATGCATAAAAGTCAGTCCGTCCATGGCATCCAGGCCGATTACCAGCGCTCTGGCATCCTTCCTGTACATATAATCAAAAATACTGTTTTCTCCAAAGCAATTCGGTTCATCCTGTTCAAACAGCCAGGACCGGTCCTTCCCCCAGACCGCAAAAGAATAAATCGGATGCTTCGTGCGCACAAAGTCCTCCCTGTTCAGTGCCGCCGTACCTAACGCGCCTGTCCGACAGGGCGTACGTTTATAGTCAAAGGCGATCCCCTTACAGAAATCCCAGTTAAAAGTAGGAATCAGAAGAGTGCCCGTTTTTCCCACTTTTTTCTGGAGAGAATCAAGAAAAAGATCCCGGTCAAAACGTTCCCCGTGTTCCCTTGCCTGTTTTGCCAGTTCCAGTACATCGGACACCACATATACGACATTCCCTTCCTGAATCTGATCCAATTGTCCGACCAGCTCCGAACACCGAATATACCCTTCCATATTACAGACTGCCTCCATATTTCTCAACTAATCTGCAGATGGTATCCACATTCCTGAAATTGTCGGGAATAATGTCTTTTCCTCCGATTTCTATGGCGAAGTGATCCTCTAAAAGCTCTACCAGCGTCATAATATCGATGGAATCCAGTACTCCGTTCTCCATAAAATCCTGTATATTCTCAAAGTCTGCACTATCGTTTAGTTCGTGAAGAATACCGTAAATTATTTTGTCATCTACCATTTTCTGCTTCCTTTCACGATATTTTATTCAGCATATTTTTTCTTCAAAGCCACACGGTCCGTTTTTCCGTTGGCGTTCATGGGTATGGATTCCTCTTTTATGTATACTGCGGGCGTCATATATTCCGGCAGTTTTTGCTGCAAATATTGTTTTACCTTTTCCGAAGGCGCCGCCGCCTCATAGATAAGGACAATCTGACGGCGTTTTTCTTTGTATAAGCAACAGCAACGGCGTATACCCGGCATACTCATGGCCGCCGCCTCGATCTCGCCCAGTTCGATCCGGTATCCCATATGCTTAATCTGGAAATCTTTCCGGCAGACATATTCAATTTCACCAAAGCGGTTGTATCGAACCAAATCGCCGGTTCTGTATATAATTTCGGGATATGCTTTATTTAACGGGTTCTGGACAAAAGCCTCTTTTGTTTTCTCGGGGTTATTATAATAACCGCTGGCCAGTCCCGAACCTTTAATGCAAAGCTCCCCTAATTCTTCTCCCTCTACCGGCCGGTCTTTTTCATTTAAAATAAGAATCCCTGTATTTACTGCCGGCTTTCCGATAGGAAGAGTCTCTTCCTCTGAAAATTCACGGTCCACAATATAATATGTACTGGCATAAGTAGTCTCCGAGGGACCGTAATAATTCACATATACCGCATCCGGAAGATATTTCCTCCACTGGTTCAGCTGTTTTACCGGCATCACTTCTCCGCAAAACATAACCTTTTTCAGGCAGGAAATATCCACTTCTCCCAATGCTCTCAGATTCGCCGTAAGAATCAGCGCCGACGGCACCCAGTATATGGCGTTTACCCCGTGGTCCCGGATATACGCAAGCGCCTGCACCGGAAAACGAAACATTTCCTGCGGAAGTATATGCAGGGTCGCTTTGTTGCGCAAAGTACAGTATAAATCAGGAACCGACGCATCGAAATAAAACGGAGCCTGTCCGGCAAAAACCTCTCTTTCGGACAACTTCATGGTTTCACTGGACTCTTCCACAAAATCCATAACAGCCCTGTGGCTGATTACAACACCCTTGGGAACACCCGTAGACCCGGATGTACATACGATATAAAGGGGATCCGTATCCAGGATCTGCGCCGCAATATCCTGCAGCAGCTCCTCTTTGGTTTCTCCGCTTTCCATATCTTCTATACACAGGATCTGTTCCGGCTTAATATGAAGCATCGCCGCTTTCCTGTAAAATTCACGGTCCGTTATAACAAGCTCCGGTTCCAGTACATCCATAATCAGATTCAAACGCTCCACAGGAGCGTGCACATCGAAAGGTACGTAAATATTTCCGCTGCATGCCACTCCCATAAAGGTAATGACTGCCTGTACGGTTTTATCCAGGAAAACCACTATGGGAACCCTCTTACAGCTCTTCTTTCCCAGCACAGCCCCTGCCCGCACTTTTGCCTGCCTGAATAATTCCCGGTAAGTAACGCTTTCCTTCTGATCCACATATGCTTCTTTTTCGGGAAAGCATCCTGCCGCGTCTTCTAAATAATCCAAAACCGATTTTGTCATTTCAATCTTTATATCCCCTTATTTCTATTTTATTCCCCGTTACGCGCCGCTATGATACTATAGAAAACCATGATGCACCAAAAACCTGTTACCATCAAGAGTCCTCCGTAGTCTACGGCATTTCCGTCTTTTAACACATGCAGCAGGCACTGGGTAACGGCCGGCGGCAGAAAAATAAGAAAACGCCGTCTTCTGCTTTTTACCAAAAATCCTGCGGCAATCCCTGTAACGAGCAAAACCGCCGACGCCAAACCGGCGTATTCTATATAGAATCGTGATAATCCCGGACTGTTCTCCCTGAATTTTGCGTAATTCCATCCGGTCTGAGATTTTCTTCCGCCGCTGCCCTGCCATAAAAGAGAATAAGGCATGAGCGCAGAATCCAGAAGATCATCCCGTATCCTGTATACCACATCCCGGGTCCGCACACGCAGACAATCCAGCGCCATCTGCCGGTACAGTTCATTGGCCCGCTGTTTTCCCCAATCGGCCTCCAGCATGGGGCCTGCCGAATACATCATATTATCCGTACGCTTTGCCTGTTCCATAGCTTCTTCGATTGTAAAGGTCGTCCGCACTTCATCATCCCACATTGCATAGGAGCGGGAAAAATAATCCGTCACCACACGCTGAAAAGCGGCGGCCCAAAAAGTTTTCTGAATTCTTCCCCTGCTTCCCGGCGTCTGCGTCAGTCCGTTCATAAAGAGTCCTGTCAAAAGCGCCGTGACAAACACGGCAAGCCGCAGACAAAATCCCTTCCCGGCCTTTATCTGCAAAAACAGGTAAACCGTCCACATGACCGTACAAATCACCGCGTTCTCCGGCATCAGCCAAATAAGAAGCATGGTGGCAAAGGGCGCCGCAATAACGCTCCTTTTGGAAAACAGCCATGTAAGAAGCATTGTACCGGAAAGAGTCAGCGACTCCGGCCGGATGGACAAATGGAACTGTAAAAGCAGGGGAAAGCTTACAAAATACCCTGCAAACCACCATGCCTGTTCTTTTTGAAGTTTTAATACGCCTTTGCCAAACAGCCCGGCCGTAACGACTGCCGCTGCAAGCTGCAGAAGATACAGGGGCATATAAAAGGGTACTCCGGTCCATTTTTGGGCTTCTGTAAACAGTCTCAGAAATGCAGGATACAAAAAACCTGTATATTCGTCCAATACAAAGTTTTCGCTGATTTCCAGATACTCAAAGGTACTTTGCCACTCCTGCAGATGCGGAAACTGAAAAAACACCCACAGCGCGCCCATTACAATCTGGATCAGCGTTACGCCGTATAAAACGTTTCTATTCAATTTCAACAGGCTTTCTTTCCATTTCATCTCCATTTTCCCGCTTTCCGCTCCGGACCATTACATCCAGTAGCTTTCCCCTGTCAGAAGCCGGCAGAAAAAATAAACTCCGCACCAGGTCTGATAGCACATGCAAGCCGTTCCTGCATACAACAAAAAAATACGAATCCATTTTTTCCCCGCCCTTTTTGCTTCTTCAGACCGGTACTTTTCCCATAGTTTGCACATTGCCAGCAAATTTACGAAAAAAACGGCTGCGGAATAGCTCCAGAAAAAATTGGAATCTTTCGCCCGTCCTCCTGTTTCCGCAAACAGAAAAATTTCCAGGAACCCAAACAGCCACATGAGCCATGCAAAACGATACGTTCCGTCCGTTTTAAGATCTTTCAGGGTAAACAAAAGCACCAGTAAAGGTAAGGCAATAGACAGCAGAAACGTGATTTTAGGATGCGTTCCTCTCATAAAAAGCGCATATCCCGGTTTAATTATGATTCCGTTTCCCGTATCATCCCCGAAAAGGATCAGCTGCTGTCCCAGGATAACCGCCAGTGACGGCAATACCGCTGAACCAAAAATAAACAAACGCCGGAAAGGTACTTTTCGGAATAGTTCCGCAACAAGGAAAAAGAACATTGCCGGGGCAAAAATCATAAAAAAACTGGGCTTTACGCTGTTGCAGAGAATCAGAAGCAGCGCGAAGCCAATCCACTCCCCGGCGTTTAACCCGACACGGTATTTCTCTTTGAGTTTTAAGAACATAGAAAAGGTTCCTATGCTGAGAAGCTTCATACAGATATAGGTAGAATTATGCCAGATGGAAGCCGACTGATAGCCGATATATCTTTGAAAATGCGCTCCCCGTATAAAAAACGGCATCATGAAACTGCCTGCCAAAGCCATTATGAATATGACGGACGCAGGACACTGTTTTGCCGTGATCCGGTCTAAAAGCATCCCTGTGAGAACCACTGACGCAACGGATACGACCCCCAAAAATACGGCGGTCAGCAGGCTGCCCCATGGAGTCAGATAAAAAAGCTGATAAAAAAGAGCCGTCAGGCTGTAATACCAGTGATCTTTAACGGCCATACTCACATGGAAAGGAAGGTCCGACTCAAAAAGCGCCCCGCCTTCAACATAAGAAACCTGTTGATGATAATATAAATATACACAGGCGGCTCCGTAAAGAAGCGTCACACCTGATAAAATCCAAAGAACCGCCCTCACCCGAACGGGTTCCGGATGTTTTAACCTGTTCATTCCTTCTCCTCCGCTTCAGATTCCCCCACAATCTGCCGAATGACATATTGCGGCGAATTATTCAGCGTAATATAAATTCTTCCGATGTATTCTCCGATTAATCCCAGCATCAGCATTAACATACCGCCGATAAACATAATGGCGGACATCATGGACGAAAAGCCAAGCGGAACATTGGGATTCACAAATTTCTTGATAACCGTATAGATAGCGTAAAGAAATCCGAAAGCAGCGCAGATTCCCCCCAGGATAGTAGCCACGCGCAAAGGCTGTACGGAAAATGCGGTAAATCCGTTAAACCACAGGCCAAGCAGCTTCTTCAGGGTATAACCGGATACCCCCGCTTCCCGCTCTCTGTGGTAAACCTCCACATTCGCTATATTTTTCGTTGCCCGAAGCACCAGGCCGATTACATAGGGATAGGAATTCTCATAGCGTATCACCTCATCGATGATAAATCTCCTGGCTGCAAAATAACTGGAGATATACAGTTCTTTCGGTTTTTGAAGCATGACTCTGGTCATGCGTTCATTAACCTTGCTTCCGAAATTACGAAACGCCGAGTGCTGCTTGTGGTCATATTTCGCATAGACCACATCATGGCCTTCTTCCAGCTTATGAAACAGCTTTCCTACCTCGCCGGCCGGAGTCTGTCCATCATCGTCAAGACAGACAACCAGATCGCCTTTACAACGTCTAAAGCCCGCCATTAAAGCCGCGTGCTGGCCAAAATTTCTCGCCAGGTCAATCCCTGTAATCTCGGGATTTTTACTGCAAAGTTCCCGGATTACGGAAAAAGTGCCGTCCGGAGAACAGTCGTTGACCAGCACGATTTCATACGCATACCGGTCCATGGCTTTCATGGCGCATTTTATCTCCTCCACTACGCCGGCAAGGGTTTTCTCCGAGCGATAGCAGGGAATCACAAAACTGACTGTTTTTTTCTTCATCTATATAACCTCATCCTGTTACGTATTTTCTGCTCTGCACTCAGATCTCTTTTGGATTTCTGACTGCCATAAAAATCAGATCCCGGTAACATTGCCGGATAAACTCCTCATCCTTAAAGTAGCCTTCCTGTACAAAACCGGCTTTTTCATAGCTTCGGACGGCCGCCCTGTTATCCGCAAAAACCCTGAGAAAAATCTTATGAAGACACAGTTTTTCAAATCCATAGCCGACAGCAAGCCGCGCCGCCTCGGTACCATAACCCTTACCGAGCGCATCCTCTTCTCCAATAAAAATACCGTATTCCGCTTTCCTGGAATCCGCGTTAATATCCCGCAAGTACACACTCCCCACAGGCCGCCCGTCGGGAAGCTCTTCCATGATAAACTGCACGACCTTTCCCGTATCCACCATGGTGCGTATCCATTCTTCATGCCCTTCTTTCGTAAAAGGCTTCTGATATATAAAATTCTGCCAGACCCGCGGCTGATTCCTCCAGAAAACAATTCTATCCGTATCTTCATTTGTCATAAGCCGAAGCCGGACTTTTTTACCTGTCAGATTCATTCTGATACCTCTATTTTGTATACATTGTAAACAGTTTTCCCATCCACCGAAATAGAATCCTCTTTTTCCGCCCGCACCTTTTTTCCCCGTATCTCCCGGTAATACTCTGTCAACCAGTCCGTATTTTTATCTGTTTTTATAATAACATAGACATTTTCGTTGTCAATCATTCCCAGTTCCACAGGCGAAACATTTTCTGCCTCATCCCCGGCCAGCCCAAACCGGCGCAGCTTTTTATCCCACAAAGGACTTTTACATACCCAGCCACCCATCAAATCGTAATTAGAAACGCTGTTATCCACACGGTCAAAGGCTTTCTCCGAATATTCAACGGCTTCGCTGCTCATCACAAAGTCCGAACATGAAACGGCGGAATATACATCCACCAGATAAAAGTTTTCCACATTTTTCCGACAATATGCATCGAGAGCCAGGATCTCTTTATTGGCATAATCTCTGCGTGCGCTTTCCTCCCCGACTTTTTCCATGCCGTAAGAAAGCGCACCGATTCCTGCCATCCCTAAAAACAGCGCCGTTAACGCCGCAAAAGAGAGCAGGCCCCACTTCTTCTTTTCCCGTCCGCACTGTTCCCACAGCAGCGCGCCCAAAAGCGCCAGTTCCATAAAATACAAAGAATGTGTGATCCGGTCCGGATACCGGCTTCCCATCATAATATACATCCATAAACCGCTGCGCACAAAAAGAACGCAGGGGATTTTCCAGAAATAACTTTTGTCTCCGTTTTTCCACGCCAGCAGAAACAGCAGGGCATAGACGGCAAGCACGGCCGCGTTCCATGGGTAATCCGCATGAAAAGTCTTATACCGATAATCCCAAAACGCGGTTTTAAACCGTTCCCCAAAGGAGATCTGCGATGCTTTCAATCCCCTGGCATATTCCGCGGTTTCCTTTAATACCCGGCTGTCAATAGCGGCATCCATGCCAAAATTGTAATTCACCAGAAGCGCCTGTTCGCTTTCTTTCAGTCCAAGACTTTCATAAAACGCCTTATTCTCCTCGTAAGAGGGAATAAACTGATAATCATACAACTGTGTACGTTCGTCAAAGAATTCATTAAAAACGGGCCAGCCGCCGCTTCCGTAAGCCAGCATATGGATACCCTGGCTGATCCCCAGTCCTGCGAGAATCAGGCCGAATACGGACAGATACTTAACCGTATTCGCTTTTGTAAAAACCGGCTTTTCACTCATCCAGCGGAAAAATCCCGCCACACAGATCAGAGGCAGAAGCAGAAGAAGCATCTCCGAACGCGCCAGATAAGCCAGTATTACAAGTAAAACGTTCCCTATGTTGGCTTTTATATATTCCCCCGGCCTGACGTCGGCATCCGCAGTATAAAACCGGAACACCGCCGCGCCGGCAAGCATGGCCGCCGTAACCGTATACTGCATAAAAACAAGTTCCGCCAGGAGAAGGCCCGTTGCAAACACGCCCTCTGCCAAAGCTGTCAGAACCCTGGCCGAACGGCCCTTTATCCCTTTCAGGCTCCGTGAAATAATCAAAAAACAGCTTCCGTAATGGCACAGGCACATAAACAGACCGTATATGGGAAGGGCCGGCGCCAGACGGTAAACGAGACTTAACAAAAGACTTAAAGGATAATGCATCTGGATATTGTGACTTTCGGGAGTCCCCGTATAGACTCCCGAAAGAATATTTTTAATATAAACGTCGTCGTTTGCCTGATAATAATAGTCAAACCGCAAGCCCACAAACAAAGCCATACATCCGATCACGGCCAGCGCAATGACTGCGTTCTCATATTTTTTACAAAGCTTTCTGATTTGCATAAAACTCCTTCACCTTATCGATAATATAAGAAGTCTCGGCTTCCGTCAGTCCATAATAAAGAGGAAGCCGACAGAGACGCTCGCTCTCCTTCGTGGTATACGTATCTTCCCCCTTAAATCTTCCGTACTTTTGTCCTGCAGGCGAAGTGTGCAGAGGAATATAATGAAAAACGGCAAGAATTCCGTTCGTTTTGAGAAAATCGATCAGTTCCGTTCGTTCCTTTAAGTCTTTTGCCTTCATGTAAAACATATGGGCATTATGAACGCAGCCTTTTGGAACAACGGGAAGTTCAATCCGTCCTTCTTTCTCCAGTTCCGCCAGTCCTTCCCGATACTGATTCCAGACCGCCAGCCTGGCATCCGTAATCTTCTCCGCCAGCTCCAGCTGCGCGTATAAATAAGCGGCGTTCATATCGCTGGGAAGATAAGAAGAACCGAAGTCCACCCAGGTATACTTATCAATCTGTCCTCTGAAATATTTGCTGCGGTTCGTTCCTTTTTCGCGTAATATTTCGGCACGTTCCACGTCTTCCTGTTTTTTTATTAAAAGTGCGCCGCCTTCTCCCATACTGAAATTCTTTGTCTCATGAAAACTGAAAGCGCCGTATTCTCCGAAAGTTCCCAGCGCTTGTCCTTTATAGGTTGACATAATTCCCTGGGCCGCATCTTCAATTACTGTCAGACGGTATTTTCCGGCAATCTCCATAATCCGGTCCATTTCACAGCCGACTCCGGCATAATGCACGGGCACAATCGCTTTCGTCTTCTCCGTAACGGCGGCCTCGATCAGATTCTCATCAATATTCATGGTATCGGGACGGATATCCACAAAAACAGGCACGGCCCCCCGCAGCACAAACGCATCCGCCGTAGAAACAAAAGTATAGGAAGGCATAATCACCTCATCCCCCGCTTCAATCCCTGCCAGCAGCGCCGCCATCTCCGTAGCATGGGTGCAGGAAGTAGTCAGCAGACATTTGGCGGTACCCGTTTGTTTTTCAATCCACTCGTTACATTTTGTGGTAAACATTCCGTCTCCGCAGATTTTCTGCCTTTCTACTGCAATTTTCATATAATCAAGTTCTTTTCCCGTAAAAGGAGGCACATTAAAATTTATCATATTCACACAGGTCCTTTCCCTCTGTTTTAACGTAACACCCGTAATATTATGGTTCATAGGCCACAAAACGCTTATTTATAAAAGCCGGCCTGTATCCATATTCCTGAAGAAAGTCCGCCAGATACGCGAGCTTCTCACTGCTTTGCATGGACGCAATCCCCTCTTCTCCCGATTCTATATTATTTTCATACCACTCCATCACATTTGCATCATCGGTAATGACGCCGTATACGCCATAGCTTATGATAACCGTCGGCTTTTTTTCTTTTCCGGAAGCAATTCCATCTTTAAGCTCTTCCATATCGGCTTCAAACTGCGCCGTGGTATAAGAGGCAAGATCCGGCCAGCTGGTAGAAAGAGCGCTGGGAACATTCAAAAAGTAGGATACCCCGGGAATATGTCCAAACAGCAGTACGGAATCTGTGCCGGACTCTCCAATCCGTACCTGCCCGTGATGTGTTTCCCAGTATTCCGTCAGTTCACTGATGGCCTGCGCTTTTTCGGCATTGGTGTACATGCCTTTCAGTATAACATTATTTGTAATTTTTGTATCCCTTTTTTCTCCTTCCCGGGAGCCCCGGAAGGAAAAAGTAAGTCCGAATCCCAGGCTTTGTACAAATACCGCGGTTATCACGGCCGCGAGCATGGCCCGGGCAGGAAAGGCATAAATGCATTTTTTTCCCTTCGCAATGATATGGCTGAAACTGTATATGGCCACCGGCGCTACTAAAAAGAGATTATTCATTATGGGAAACAGATTATTATTGCTTCCGACAGGAGTAATCACAATCACCAGCAGGAGCAGCATATATAACAGCTTCCGTTCCGCCCGCACTTTGGAATGGAACAGACTCATCACCCATACAAGCACGGTCAGAATCAGGAAACAGACACCCCACTGGAATATGGAAGGATAACTGTGATAATTGATATTGAACATGCCCTTCGCATAATAAAAACGCAGCAGCACTAAAATTCCCAGCACTGTAATTCCCTTTTTTACCCACTGAAAACGATTTTTCAGCAAGCCGAAAGCCCCGCCTGCCGCAAGCGCATACGCCGCCATTCCCAGAGGCCATTTTAAACCTTTCCAATATTCTCTTACGATTGCCAGAAGCATCTCCACAGGCTTGTAGGAAGACGCGGTATCGGTCATGGAAAACAAAGACCGTATCATTGCGGCGTAAGAATCCGCGCCGTAGAGCAAAATAAGAATTCCCATCAGGACGGCCACGCTGAGAAAATATCCGCACATACACCATATTGTGTCAAATAACACCTGTAATGGTTTTTTTCTTTTCAGAAATCCGTAAAACCATACCGCCACAATAAAGCCGGTTTCTATTATATTGGGAAAACGAACAAACAAATTTAACCCCAAAAAGACACCCGCCGCCACAAGACATATCTTTTTTTCTTCTGTCAGACCTTTGTAAAGAAAAAGAAGCGATACCAACATAAAAAGGTATGTCAGGTAATTATACAGAATCGTAGTAGGGCACCAGCACAGACCGATCGCAATCATCTCTCCAAGCGCCGCCATCCACGCGGGAATCCGTTTTTTAAGCCAGAAGTAGGAAATAAGCGCCATCAGACTGATAAAAAGATTCGTATAAACGCGCAGTCCCAGATACGTACCCGCCCCCGGAAGCAGGGTTATGCCGTATCCGATCACATTGGCCAGAAACGTAGCCACCACCCAGGTTCCTTCCATCTGCGGAAAAAACACAAAATTTCCCGGACTGTACATGCTGTCCATATAATCGACTCCCAAAACGGTCTTAGCCAGAGGGTACAAAAGCAGACAGAGAGGAATCAGCCACTGATATACAATTTTTTGCAAATTTTTATTTTTCAAGTTCCCCACTTATTTTCTCCTTACAAACAGTTTCCCGATACCCGCAAACAGCAGGCTTCTTCCAAAGTCAACGAATATTCCCACGGTGAAAATCAAAAGGATTGTTCGGATCCAATGCAGCGGGGATAAATTTCCCGCCATACTTTCACTCATTCCCATAAGCTCCGGCCACAGAAACTTGACTGCGGCATTTTCATGCAGCAGATAAACGCCGAACGTATAGGGGGCTATCCGCCTGACGACTTTTGCGAATAAGCCTTCCGGTATATCCCAGTGAAGGAAAGCAAAAAACAGGCCCACGGCCGCCAGAAGGCATAAAATATGATTGTAATGATACGGGCTTCCGATGAAATAAGCAAATTTTCCAAACCGGTTGCTGAAATAAGCAATGAGCAGGGAAAGCAGAAAAATACCGCAGCTGCCGGCTGCATAAAGGAGCCAGCCACGGCCGCTTTTTTTCATTCCATTACAGCCGTAAAGCCGGAAATAAGCCGCTATCAGAAAAAGACACAGAAACCAGACGACATCGTACCCTTCGTTATCAATTGCCAGCTGAAAAGGCAGAACGGATTTTGCCACGCTGAATACGAGAATCAACAGACAAATCATTCCCCGAAGCTGTTTTTCTGAAAGCTGCTTTACTCCTGCGGACAACACAGGGACAAACAAATACATCAGGATATATGCGGTTCCAAACCAGTAATGCTTCATCTGGACAGGCAGAAGATAAAACAGAAAATCATACAGAGTCAACTCCGATACGGAAAGCTTCCCACATAAAATCAGCGCCAGGGGAATAAGCAGCGAATAAAATAAAATCTGCCCGGCCAACACTATAAATCTTTTTAATTTAAAGCCTGACTCCGTCAGAAAATAACCGCTGACCAGCACATAAACATTTACCGCCACAATGCAGAAGGCTTCCAAAAGCCACGCGGCATAACCGGCCGGAGACTGTTTTTGGGACAGCGGAATCAAAACGCCTCCCTTATCCAGATAATGCAGCGTAATGACCATCAGCATGGCGATGCAGCGCAGCAGTTCAATACCGGCCTGTCTGGCAGCTTTTCCGTTTTGTTTCGTTACAGACATGTATTTTAAAATCCTTTCTATTCCATATTCCCACGGATATTATCCGTCATCTGTTTGATTATATATTTGGGACGTCCTTTCACCTCTTCATAAATCCTTGCCAGATAATGTCCGATAATCCCCAGACTCAGCATGATAAAACCGCCTACTATCAAAATCAGCAGAATCACGGTTGTAAAACCTTCCACCGCCGTTCCCATAAAATATTTTACCAGGGTCTGTACCGCCAGAATCAGACTGAACCCGATGCAGACCATCCCCATCAGTGTTACCAGCTGTAACGGAAGCGTGCTGAATGAGGTAGCGTTCTGAATGGCATAGCTAAAAAGGCTGCTGTAAGACCACTTACTTTCTCCGTATTGACGCTCCTGCACTTCGTATTCTACCGTAGTGGAACGAAATCCCGCCCAAAAGGTCAGCGCCCGGAAAAATGTATTCCTTTCCTTTAATCCAAGCAGCACATTAACCACCTTCCGGTCTAAAAGCTTAAAATCGGAAGACGCTTTCATATCCATTTTAATCAGCCGGCTCATGATTCCGTAAAACAGCCCGGCAAAGCTGCGATGAAACAGGCTTTCTTTTCCCCTGCGAGACTTTATGCCCTCCACGACCTCATAGCCCTGCTCCCACAGCCGATACATTTCGGGAACCGTCTCGGGCGGATGCTGCAGATCGCAGTCCATCACCACGCAGGCGTCCCCTACCGCCACGGAAAGTCCGGCAAAAATGGAAGCCTCTTTTCCGAAATTACGGGAAAATTCCATTCCCTTGACTCTTGAATTTTTCTTCTTTTCTTCACAGACAGCTTCATAGGTCCCGTCCGCCGAGCCGTCGCTGACAAAAATCAGCTCATAGTCGATCTGTTCTCTTTCAAACAGCTCCGCCAGAACCTGCGCCGTGTTGGAAATATTCTTCTGTTCATTATAAGACGGTAAAATCACGGATAGCACTGCCACTTAATATTCCTCCAGTTTATTTTCGGTCTTGACATACAACATTCCGTCTACTACCTTTGTGCAGTTTGCACCGTTAAAGCTGTCCAAAGACTTGTATAATTCCGATGTGTTATAAATTTGCCCCACTACGTAATGTTCCACGACTTCTATGGTAATTCCAAGGTAATGTTTAAAAAAATCTTTATAATTCGGCCCCGTGTAACACAGATAGTCGCCGCACAGGCCGATCATATTCCCCGTAACAGACGTGGTAATATCCGTAGGCGGGAAGTTTTGCTCCCCCACAACGCCCATGATAACCACCGGCATACCGGTATAATAGCCTTCTGTCTGCTCAATTCGGTCGGCGAGGCGGACACAGTAAGCATATGTCTTTTCATAACGTTTCTGGAGATTTCCGTAACCGATATTTACGGAAACCGCAAAATTTACACAAAAAACCGTTCCGGCTCCAAGCAATAACCACTGTCTCCATGCTTCTCCCCTGCCGGTTCCGTATTTTTCCACAAAAGCCACGCAAAACAGCAGCAGAAAAACATATTGATACCGCATCAGCAAATGATATCCCACCTGAGGCGAAACAAATATAATATTGGTGGCCGCAAGAGGAGACCCTGCCGCAAAAAGTGCAAAAGTCCCCCAACACCCCCACGATTTATAGTATTGCTTCACCAGACGCAGCGCCGCCGTTAAAAACAAAACCGCCAATGCCAGCGCCGC
>ERZ779637.147-NODE-147-length-50811-cov-12.517791_pt1 | contig 50811 bp, 48 predicted proteins | sample MGYA00514196_ERZ779637 | MGnify/ENA primary metagenome ERZ779637 (study PRJEB29562, sample SAMEA4376700) | mouse gut metagenome | isolation source: Cecum | study: EMG produced TPA metagenomics assembly of the A DSS colitis mouse model was used to assess the...
TGTTTGCAAAGTGTCTTCGATAGTCGGAGAAGAGTATTTGCTGCCTCTGATCAAGGATAGCGATCTTTACGGTCGTGGAACCGATATCAATACCAAGGGTATACTGCATCTCACTCATTTCAGATTTCACTCCTTATCTCTTATGATAGGCACTCGGAATCTCTCATGCATCTATTCTGCCGCTGATCCTATCTTATAAGATCAGGCTTCAAAAGATTCCGAGAGGCTATTGGTGTTTCAGTGATGTTCAAATGTTCAAGGGACTGGACGGCGACTTTACATATAAATAAGTAGAACCGCCCTGACAGACTCTGTCATTATACGACACCATTTTGTAAAAATCAATCGGCTAATTGTTGGTAAAGTGTTAAGATTTTCGGTTGTATTTATAAAATTTTTATGACATATGTATTTTTGAATGCAGTATCGTTTACTTTTAAAATAAGGAATGTTAAAATGTATTCAGTTTTCTAATCGAAAATGCACATAGAACGCTTTTTGCATACAGCGCTGTGTTTGCGTCCAAATCCGCAGGCTGGGCAGGAATGGAGGATTAAGATGAAAATGAGTTCTTTTGAACGTAGATTTGGGAAATATGCGATCCAGAATCTTTCCTTTGTATTAGTACTATGTTATGCAGTGGGATATCTGCTGCAGATGTTTGACAGGAGCGGAACACTGATCTTGTATCTGACGCTGGATCCCTATGCGATCTTACATGGGCAGATCTGGAGACTGTTCACATGGATCCTGATTCCGCCCGGTAGCAGCAATATCTTTTTGACGTTGATCATGCTTTACTTTTATTGTTCTATCGGAACAACGTTGGAGAGAACATGGGGCACATACCGGTATAATGTATATCTGTTCCAGGGGATGCTTTTTACTATAGCAGGCAGCTTTTTGCTGATGGGGTTTAATTATCTGTTTAACAGGGATGGCATCGCGGCAGTGGGAGCGGAATATTATTTTCTGATCAGTTCCCTGTATTTCAGCACATATTATATCAATATGTCTATTTTCCTCGCATTTGCGGCGACGTTTCCGGATGTGCAGGTGCTGCTTATGTTTATCATACCGATCAAGGTCAAATGGCTGGGGATCATTTATGCCGTTATGCTGTTGTTTGATTTCCTGCAGACAGGAGTGGACGGTAAATTTGCGATTGCCGCTTCGCTGCTCAATTTCGTCGTGTTCTTCTTGACTTCGCGTAATATGATGCATCTGAATCCGAAGCAGATACACAGAAGGCAGGAGTTTAAGAGGGATGTGAAGCGCAGCGCAGGCATTACCAAGCATAAATGCGCAATCTGTGGCAGGACAGAGGTAGACAGCCCGCAGCTGCAGTTCCGCTTCTGCTCTAAGTGCGACGGAAATTATGAGTATTGTGAAGAGCATTTGTATACGCACACACATGTTAAGAATTCGTAGGACTATTGGGAAAGAGGGAATGTGGCAGGTGATATGAGTACGGAGAATAGAGAACTTTTATTTGCAAAGACGCTGGAAGAAGTCAGGACGAAGGCAAAGGAGCAGGGTAACTGCATCTCAAAGGAGCAGGTGGAGGATCTGTTTGGGCCGCTTGCTTTAAGTGCAGAACAGCTGGATATGGTGTATACGTATCTGCATCAGCGTAAGATCGGTATCGGGGAGCCGATGGATCCTGAGGAATATCTGGCTGAGGAAGAGAAAGATTATCTGGATCATTATTTGGAGGAACTTAAGGCACTTCCTGAGATGACGGATGGAGAACGGGAAGCAGTCACGTTGTCTGCTATGGCAGGCGATGCGGATGCCAAGAATATGCTGACGCAGCTGTACCTTCCGGAAGTGGTGGAGATTGCGAAGCTTTATGCCGGGCAGGGTGTTTATCTGGAGGATCTGATCGGAGAGGGTAATCTGGCGGTGTCTGTGGGTGTTACTATGCTGGGGGCATTGGAGCATGCGTCCGAGGCACAGGGCATGTTGGGCAAGATGATCATGGATGCCATGGAAGAGTGTATAATGCAGAACGCCGAGGAGGTTAAGAAAGATAAGAAGATTCTGGACAAGGTCAATAAAGTTGCCAGGGCGGCAGATGAGCTGTATGAGGAACTTCGCAGGAAGGTGTCGGTGGAGGAAGTGATGCAGGAGACAGGATTGAGCAGACGTACGATCGAGGATGCTGTCCGCATGAGTGGAAATAAGATTGAGTCGTTGGCAAGTCATTCGGTGTCCGGACAAACGTGAAGCCCGGGATGGGGCTGTTATGGGATAAGACTTAAGATACAGGGCGGTAGAGGAAGTGGAATATCAGAACAGAGATTTTAAATATTTTATGCAAGATACAGGGTCGTTATATTTGGGCGCGAAATACACATATCAAGAGATTCTGGAAGATGAAATGGTCACTTTTAAATTTAAGAGTATCGTGGAACACTATATCATGAAGGATACTGATCCGGAGACGACACTGGAAAGTCAATTATATTATATGACACCGGAGCAGTTTTCTTATAAGACTTATACACAGCTTAAAGCCAGAGTCAAGGTCAGCCTGCTGGTCGAGAAGAGGGGGCTGCTTGGCAGGGGCGGAGTGAAATATGAGAATAAAGTGATGAAGCTGGACGAGTTTACAGGGATGAATCTTGCACAGAAGAAGAAAAGCGGAGTCGTGGTGCAAGAATTGATCTTGTCAAAATTAAGTTTGATGGCGTTCAGCGTTTGATGAAGGGAGAGAAGAAAGATTATGCAGATAGAACAGTTACAGGCTTATACGGTGATCGAGAAGAGGGAGATCAAGGATATAAATTCAGTCAGCTACTTATTGAAACATAATAAGACAGGCGCCAGGGTGGCGCTTCTGTCGAATGACGATGAGAACAAAGTGTTCTATATCGGGTTTCGTACACCGCCAAAGGATAGTACAGGAGTTGCTCATATCGTGGAACATACGGTGCTCTGCGGATCGGATAAGTTTCCGGTGAAGGATCCCTTTATCGAACTGGCCAAGGGGTCGCTTAATACTTTCTTAAATGCTATGACTTATCCGGACAAGACTGTATATCCGGTGGCAAGCTGTAATGATAAGGATTTCCAGAATCTGATGGATGTGTATCTCGATGCGGTGCTGCACCCTAATATCTATCATGAGGAGAAAATCTTTAAACAGGAAGGCTGGCATTACGAGATGGAGGACGCTGAAGACGACTTGTGCATCAACGGCGTTGTGTACAGTGAGATGAAGGGGGCCTATTCTTCTCCCGATGACGTGTTGGAGCGGGAGATCATGAATTCGCTCTATCCTCATACCTCTTATGCTGTTGAATCCGGCGGAGATCCGGATGTGATCCCGGAACTGACCTACGAAGATTTCCTGGCTTTCCATAAGAAATATTATCATCCCTCCAACAGTTATATTTATCTGTATGGAGATATGGATATGGCGGAGAAACTTCAATATATTGATGAAGAGTATCTTTCTAAATATGAAGCGCTGGCAGTGGATTCTTCTCTGGCGTCTGAGCCGGCATTTTCTTCTATGCAGACGATCGAGAAGGAATACTCCATTATGGAGAGCGAGTCAGAGCAGGATAATACGTATTTGGCCTATAACGTTTCACTTGGGGAACAGCCGGGACCGGAATTCTGCAACGGATTCGCGGCATTGGCGGATGTCCTCTGTTCGATGCCGGGAGCGCCTGTTAAGCAGGCCCTGTTGGATGCCGGTATCGGAACGGATGTGAGCTGTGTATATGATACAGGTGTCAAACAGCCTTACTTTTCCGTGATCGCGAAAAATGCAAATGCGAAGCAGCGGGATACTTTTATCCGCATTATAGAGGATACCTTCAGAAAGGCCGCCGAGAACGGGCTTGATAAGAAGTCGCTGGAAGCGAGCCTGAACAGCAGTGAATTTAAATATCGGGAGGCGGATTTCGGTTCCTATCCGAAGGGGCTTATGTATGGCTTGCAGATGCTGGAATCATGGTTGTATGATGACAGCAAGCCGTTTACGGAGGTGGAGCTTTTGGATATCTATCGGAAGCTTAAGAAGAAGGTGGACACTTCTTATTATGAGGATATGATCGAGAAGCGCTTGCTGCAGAATTTCCATAAGAGTATTGTAGTCGTAAAGCCGGTGAAAGGACTGACCGGCAGAAAAGAAAGAGACCTGGCAGAGAAGCTGGCGAAGAAGAAAGCCGACATGAGCAGCGAAGAGATAGCGAAGATCGTAAAAGAGACGGAAGAACTTCGTCTTTACCAGGAGGAACCCAGCCTGAAAGAGGACTTGGAGAGAATCCCGCTGTTGTCGAGAGCGGACTTAAAGAAGGAAGCCATGCCTTATGTCAATGAGGAGAAGAAGGTTGGGGATACAATCCTTCTGTATCATGACATTTATACAAACGGTATCGGATATCTGCGTTTTATGTTTGATCTAAGACAGGTGCCGGAAGAGCTGTTCCCGTATGTAGGAATCCTGAAAATGATGCTTGGTCTGGTGAATACGGCCGATCACAGCTACAGTGACCTGTATAATGAAATCAATCTGCAGACGGGTGGGATCGCCCCGGTAGTCAATACGTATACGGATGCCAGAGACCTGGAAAGCTATAGGGCAACCTTTGACCTGAAGGTGAAGGTTCTCTATGAAAATCTGCCGCAGGCTTTTGCGCTGGCGGAAGAGATCCTGACAAGAGCGGAGTACACGGACGGGAAAAGGCTCTATGAATTGGTGGCGGAGGCCCGTTCCTGTAAGCAGGCCAGTATGATGTCGGCAGGTCATACGCTGGCTGCAGGCAGAGCCATGGCATATTTCTCCAAACCGGCCATGGTGTTGGAGCATATTAATGGTATTCCTTTCTACCGGCTGCTGGAAGGCTTGGAGAATGACTTTGAGAATAGAAAAGAGGAACTGGCCGAAAATCTGCAGAAGGTGGTACGCTGTATTTTCCGTGCGGAGAATCTGCTGGTAGATTATACTGCGGAGACGGAAGGGCTGCTGGGGATAGAGCCGCTGATAGAGAAGCTTAAGAGCAGATTATATACGGATCCGGTGGAGAAGCCCGGTTATGACCCGGTACCGGTCAAGCGGAATGAAGGTTTTATGTCGGCAGCGCAGATTCAGTATGTGTGCCGCGCAGGAAATTTTGTGAGAAAGGGATTGCCGTATCACGGTGCACTTCGCGTACTCCGTGTGCTGATGGGATATGATTATCTCTGGACTCAGGTACGTGTAAAGGGCGGTGCATACGGCTGCATGTGTAATTTCGGTAAGTCGGGAGAAAGCTATTTCGTTTCTTACCGGGATCCGAATTTGGAGAAGACTATCGAGGTTTATGAGAAGGCAGCGGATCATATCGCCGGGTTTGAGGCCGATGAGAGAACGATGACACAGTATATCATCGGTGCGCTCAGTGAATTGGATATGCCGCTGACGCCTGCAGCGAAGGGCATGTATTCGCTTACCGGGTATATGACGCATTATGAATTCGCTCAGGTACAGAAGAACAGAGATGAACTGCTGGCTGTTGATGCGGATACGATCCGCGGGCTCGCACCATACATCCGGGCGTTTATCGAGGATGACTATCTGTGCGTTGTGGGTAATGAGGAGAAGATCAAGGAGCGTGCAGAGTTGTTTGGAGAGATCGTATATCTTTTCCACTAAGGAGTATCCGGTCAGCTTGCATATCCTCTGATCCTATGCGGGAGTGCAGCATAAATGTTACGGAACGGAGTGAAGAACGGGAAGCTTCGGGAGGTCAGATCATGAAGAATAAATCAATGAAATATATTGGCGTCGTTCTGGCGGCGGGACTGATGATGGCAGCGCTTACCGCCTGCGGCAGTGCAGGCGGCAAGGGGACGTATGCAAATGAGGAGTTTGCCAGCAACACAGCGGCATATGATACCGGCGGCGGGTTCTATGCGTCTGAAGCCAAGGCGGAGTATGCAAAAGAAGCGGTAGCCGAAGAGGGGAGTGCCGGTCCGGAAGTATCTGAACCGGTGGCCTCCGACCGGAAACTGATCAAGAATGTGACGCTTTCCGTAGAGACGGAACAGTTCGACAAGCTGCTGCCTTCTATCGAGCAGCATGTCACGGCGCTTGGCGGTTACATAGAGGAAATGTCCAGCTTTGGCAGGGGGAATGAATATTCCAAGGATTATCAGGGAACGAAATATCTTCGTTATGCTACTATGACGGTGCGGATACCACGGCAGAATCTGGAAGCTTTTCTGCAGGATGTCGGGGAACAGACCAATGTGAAGAGCCGCTCGGAGAATGTGACGGATGTGACGCTGCAGTATGTGGATCTGGAAAGTCATAAGAAGGCGCTGCTCACGGAGCAGGACAGGCTGTTGGAACTGATGGAGCAGGCTGAGTCTGTGGAGGATATCATAGCGATCGAGGGACGTTTGTCCGAGGTTCGCTATCAGATCGAGAGTATGGAAGCACAGCTTCGCACTTATGATAATCAGATTGATTACAGCACGGTCTATTTGAATGTAGATGAGGTAGAGCACTATTCCCCGTCGGAGGGAGCGTCTACAGGCGAGCGGATCCGCAGCGGTTTTCGGGAGAGCGTGGAGGGTGTCGGCCTTGGGATCCGGGAGGGAGCGATCTGGTTTGTGATCAATATCCCGTATCTGTTCATCTGGGTCGTATTGATCGCCGTCGTGATCGTCATCCTGCGTCTTCTCCTAAAGATCCGGACAAAACGGGCAGCGAAACGGCTGGCACGGCGTGAAAAGACATACACGGCATATCACGCCAAAGATCCGTATGCACCTTATGTCTCTGCTCCGACGGTTTCATCGAAGGATCCCTGTGAAGATCCGGAGAATGACCACAAGGGCACAGAATAAGTATAACAAAGAAAGCAGATAAAAGCATATGCAGGAAAATCAAAACAGACAGTTTAAATCAGGGTTTGCCACATTGATCGGCAGACCGAATGTGGGGAAATCCACATTAATGAATGCGCTGATCGGACAGAAGATAGCCATAACGTCGAAGAAGCCGCAGACGACCAGGAACCGAATACAAACAGTGTACACTTCGGAGGAAGGACAGATCGTATTTCTGGATACACCGGGAATCCACAAGGCGAAGAATAAGCTGGGTAACTATATGGTCAATGTGGCGGAGCGTACCATGGAGGACGTGGACGTAATCCTCTGGCTGGTGGAACCGACGGACTATATCGGAGCCGGGGAACAGCATATCATCGAGCAGTTGAAGAAGACAAGAACACCTGTTATTTTAGTGATAAATAAGATTGATACGGTACAGAAGGAGTTGATCCTTACTTATATAGATGCGTACAGGAAGCATCTGGACTTCGCGGAGATCGTGCCGGTATCCGCGCTGAAGAAGGACGGTATGGAAGTGTTGCTTAAGTGTATCATGAAGTATCTGCCTTACGGGGAACCTTTTTATGATGAGGACACTGTGACAGATCAGCCTATGCGGCAGATCGTGGCGGAGCTGATCAGGGAGAAGGCGCTGCGCTGCCTGGAGGATGAGATCCCACATGGGATCGCAGTCACGATCGAATTGATGAAATTCCGCAAACACATTGTAGATATCGAGGCTACTATCGTCTGTGAACGGGAATCCCATAAGGGGATCATCATCGGCAAGCAGGGCAGTATGCTAAAGAAGATCGGATCTCTGGCCCGGCCGGATATCGAAGAAATGGTGGAACGTCAGGTCAATCTGAAGCTCTGGGTGAAGGTGAAGAAAGACTGGAGAGACAGCGACTATCTGCTGAAAAATTTCGGCTATAACCCGAAAGAAACAGAATAGAAAAAGACAAATCTGCGAACCCTATCATCATATAGTAACTGTGAAAGTCGAAGGCTTTCACAGTAAACGACATGACAAATTTCTGCTTCTGGTTATTGAGGAGGCAAAGGATCAGGGGGCGTAAGATGAAGTCGATAAATTACTGGGATAAGTTTATGATAACAGGCCGGATTGATGATTTTCTGGCATACAAAAATGCAGTACGGGACGAAAGAGCAGAGCAATGCGAGGGGAAGGAAAGGTCGGGAGAGCATCCTCATGCAGGAATATACACAGATCACAGGGATAGTTTTAAAGGCTGAGCCAATAGGTGAGTACGACAGAAGAGTGGTGATACTTACGAAAGAGAAAGGGAAGATCTCTGCTTTTGCCAGAGGGGCCCGCAAACCTAACAGCAGGCTGCTGGCGGCGACGAATCCCTTCTCTTTCGGAGAATTTAAACTGTATGCGGGCAGAAATTCTTACACGGTCATGGATGCTGCGATCAGCAATTATTTTGAAGGACTTCGGGAAGATTTTGAAGGGGCTTATTACGGCATGTATTTTCTGGAAGTGTCGGATTATTATACGAGAGAGAACAACGACGAGAAAGAAATGCTGAAGCTGGTATACCAGTCGCTGCGTGCAGTGCTACATAAAGGGATTTCCAACAGGTTGATCCGCTGTATCTTCGAGATGAAGGCGATGGTTGTAAACGGTGAATTCCCGGGAATGCCTGTGGAGGGAGTATGGGACGAATCCACAGCTTATACAGTGTCTTATATCATGAATTCCAGTATTGAAAAGTTATATACATTTACGGTGAAGGAGAACGTGCTGGCAGAACTTCGGGTGATCGCGGATGATTATCGGAGGCGATATCTAGACAGGACGTTTAAAAGTCTTGAAATTGTGGATAATCTTTAATATAATGTAATGCAGTATTTATGCATCACGATACTTGTGTCATTTAATCAGGCGTATGTGTCGAAGCAGAAATGGGGGTGCAGGTATGAGAAGAGGAATATTTATGTCAAGAAGGATAGGAGGCGCAGGTATGCTTGCTCTGACTGTGGCCTGTATGCTTGTCGGCTGCGGTACTGATAAGACTCCGGATGTGAGTTCCCTTTCCATTAATAAAGACGGGAAAGTCAGTCATCAGATTGTAGGACAGTTTGAGCAGGATTATTATGAGAAGGATGGGCTTTCGTCACTGGCACAGGAGAGAGCGGCGGAATATTGCGCAGACAACGGCGAAGGAAGCGTCGTACTCAGAGAGGTGGATGAGCAGGACGGCAAAGTGCGGATCGACTTTGAGTATGCGTCGGATAAAGATTACAGTACATTCAATAACCGAACGCTGTTTGTAGGATCTCTGGAAGAAGCAGCAGGATTGGATTTTAATCTGGATTATGTAGCCTTTGTCTCGCCAAAGGGACAGCCTATGGAAGTAGGTGGCATAGAGGAGCCGGAGAAGAAAAAGGTTGCGATCATCGGCATGAAACCGACAGAAGAGTTGCTGGTGAATACCTATGGTAAAGTACTCTATATCAACCAGAGCGCCGACACCGATCTGGATGTATCTTTTGCAGGGAAGAGCAGTGTCAATATCTCTTACCCGGCTTCGGAGACAGAAGCGACAAAAGGCGTACTATCTTATATCATCTTTGAATAACACATAATATTAAAACGGTTGTTATTTGTTGTGGTGATAATGGCAGTATAGAGAATTCCGGACAGATTGGATAAAGCAGATAGTAAGCCGCAGTGTGAGCGGTGGAATATAGAAAGGATAGAGAAGATGGAAAAGACAATGGAAAAAATAGTAGCATTATCGAAGGCGAGAGGGTTCGTATATCCTGGCTCTGAGATTTACGGCGGCCTGGCTAATACATGGGACTTCGGTAATCTGGGTGTGGAACTTAAAAATAATATCAAGAAGGCATGGTGGCAGAAATTTGTGATGGAAAGTCCTTATAATGTGGGTGTGGACTGCGCAATCCTGATGAATCCTCAGACATGGGTAGCCAGCGGACATTTGGGAAGTTTCTCCGATCCGCTGATGGACTGTAAGGAATGTCATGAGAGATTCCGTGCAGATAAGATCATTGAAGATCATGTGGCAGAACAGGGTATAACGCTTGACAGTTCCGTTGACGGCTGGAGCCAGCAGGAGATGAAGGACTTTATCGAAGAACATAACATTCCCTGCCCCACTTGTGGCAAACATAACTTTACGGATATCAGGCAGTTCAATCTGATGTTCAAGACCTTCCAGGGTGTGACGGAGGATGCCAAGAATACGGTGTATCTTCGCCCGGAGACGGCACAGGGTATCTTCGTCAATTTCAAGAATGTACAGAGAACTTCACGTAAGAAGATTCCTTTTGGTATCTGCCAGGTAGGTAAATCTTTCCGTAACGAGATCACGCCCGGTAATTTTATCTTCCGTGTGCGGGAGTTCGAGCAGATGGAGATGGAATTCTTCTGTGAGCCGGATACAGATCTGGAGTGGTTTGCTTACTGGAAACAGTATTGTATCGATTTCTTGAAGAGCTTGGGTATGAAAGAAGAAGAGATGCGTGTCCGCGACCATGATCCGGAAGAACTTTCTTTCTATTCTAAGGCGACTACGGACATCGAGTTCCTCTTTCCCTTTGGATGGGGCGAGTTGTGGGGGATTGCCGACAGAACGGATTATGACCTGACACAGCATCAGAATACATCCGGAGCAGATATGTCTTATTTCGACGATTCAAAGAATGAGAAATATATCCCTTATGTGATCGAGCCTTCACTGGGTGTGGAGAGGCTTTTCCTGGCGATACTCTGTGGCGCCTACGACGAAGAAGAGATCGGGGAGGGCGATGTACGTACCGTACTGCACTTCCATCCGGCGTTGGCACCAGTGAAGATTGGTGTGCTGCCTCTTTCCAAGAAGCTGAATGAGGGTGCGGAGAAGATTTTTGCGCAGCTTTCCAAGAAATATAACTGCGAGTTCGATGACAGAGGCAATATCGGAAAGAGATACCGCAGGCAGGATGAGATCGGGACGCCTTTCTGCGTTACATACGATTTCGATTCCGAAACGGACAGCTGCGTGACCGTGCGGTTTAGAGACTCTATGGAGCAGGAGCGGGTAGCGATCGATCAGCTGGATGCGTATTTTGCGGATAAGTTTACATTTTAAGAAGGAGAACTACGATGAAACCATATGGTGTAAATGATTTACGAAGAATGTTCCTTGAATTTTTCGAGAGTAAGGAGCATCTGAAGATGAAAAGCTTTTCGCTGGTGCCGCACAATGACAACAGTCTGTTGTTGATCAATTCCGGTATGGCGCCGTTAAAACCCTATTTTACGGGACAAGAGATACCGCCGAGAAGGCGTGTCACCACCTGCCAGAAATGTATCCGTACAGGAGATCTGGAGAATGTAGGCAAGACGGCAAGACATGGCACCTTTTTCGAGATGCTGGGAAATTTCTCCTTCGGGGATTATTTTAAACATGAAGCTATCGCCTGGAGCTGGGAGTTCCTTACGGAAGTAGTGGGGCTGGATGCAGACAGGCTCTATCCGTCTATCTATGAGAATGATGAGGAAGCTTTTGAGATCTGGAACAAAGAGATCGGTATCCCAGCGGAGAGGATCTTCCGCTTCGGCAAAGAGGATAACTTCTGGGAGCATGGTTCCGGCCCCTGCGGTCCCTGCTCGGAGATTTATTATGACCGTGGAGAGAAATATGGATGCGGTAAGCCTGGCTGTACGGTAGGTTGTGACTGTGACCGTTATATGGAGATCTGGAACAACGTATTTACCCAGTTCGACAATGACGGCAAGGGGAATTACACGGAACTTGTGCAGAAGAATATCGATACCGGTATGGGACTGGAGCGTCTGGCGTCGGCAGTACAGGATGTGGATTCTATTTTTGACGTGGACACGGTACTGGCATTGCGCACGAGAGTGTGTGAGATCGCCGGTGTAGAATATAAGAAGGATTATGAGACGGATGTTTCGATCCGTATTATCACAGATCATATTCGCTCGGCGACGTTCATGATCTCCGATGGTATCATGCCCACCAACGAAGGCCGTGGCTACGTGCTGCGCCGGATCATCCGCCGTGCAGCGAGACAGGGCAGGAAACTTGGTGTCCAGGGTACATTCCTGTCCGATCTGGCCGGAACAGTCATCGAAGGCTCTAAGGATGGGTATCCAGAACTGGAAGAGAAGAAAGATTTCATCTTTAATGTCCTGACACAGGAAGAGAATAAATTCAATAAGACTATCGATCAGGGACTGAGCATCCTAAATGAGATGGCAGATGGGGTAGCGGCTTCTGGCAGCAAAGTGCTGAGCGGCGCAGAAGCATTCAAACTGTATGATACGTACGGTTTCCCGCTCGACTTGACAAAGGAGATCCTGGAGGAGAATGGATTCACGGTGGACGAGGACGGATTTAAGGCATGTATGCAGGAACAGAAGGACAAGGCTCGCAAAGCCCGCAAGACGACCAACTATATGGGAGCGGATGTGACGGTATATGAGTCCATCGATCCGTCTGTTACGACTGAGTTTGTAGGATATGATGCTCTGACCTTTGAATCGAAGGTGACGGTGCTCACCACGGAGACGGAGCTGGTGGAAGCCTTGACGGACGGTGAAGTAGGTACGGTGATCGTGGAGCAGACACCCTTCTATGCTACCATGGGCGGACAGGAAGGAGACCTGGGTGTTATCACCACGACGGACGGCGAATTTAAGGTAGAGAATACCGTGAAACTCCTTGGCGGCAAAGTGGGACATGTAGGTAGGGTGACAAAGGGCATGTTCAAGGTAGGCGATCAGGTGACTCTGTCGGTGGACAGTGCCAGGAGGAACAGCACCTGTAAGAACCACAGTGCAACACACCTGCTGCAGAAAGCGCTCAGAGAGGTGTTGGGCAGCCATGTAGAGCAGGCCGGTTCCTATCAGGACGGAGAGCGTACTCGTTTCGACTTCTCCCATTCTGCGGCTATGACGGCGGATGAGATCCGGCGTGTGGAACAGATCGTCAATGAGAAGATTGCGGAGAATCTGGCTGTGGAGACGAAGGTGATGACGATCGAGGAAGCGAAACAGTCCGGCGCGATGGCACTTTTTGGTGAGAAATACGGTGAGACGGTAAGAGTCGTGCAGATGGGAGAGTTCTCCAAGGAACTGTGCGGCGGTACGCATGTGAAGGCTACCGGCATGATCGGTTCCTTCAAGATCTTGTCAGAATCTGGTGTAGCAGCCGGTGTGCGCAGGATCGAGGCAGTAACGGGAAGCAACGTGACGGCTTATTACCGGAAGCTGGAGGAACAGCTGCACGAGGCGGCTAAGCTTTTGAAGACTACTCCTGCCAGCCTGTTAGAGCGGTGTGAACACCTGATGGCGGAGATGAAAGCGCTGCAGAGTGAGAATGAGGCGTTAAAGAGTAAAGCGGCCAAAGATGCGCTGGGCGACGTGATGGATCAAATACAGGAAGTGAAAGGCGTGAAACTGCTGGCATCCAAAGTTGCCGGAGTGGATATGAACGGTCTGCGGGAGTTAGGAGACCAATTAAAGGAGAAGCTGGGTGAAGGCATCGTGGTGTTGATCTCCGACAAGGATGGCAAGGTGAATATGATTGCTATGGCCACCCAGGGCGCTATGGATAAGGGAGCGCATGCAGGCAATTTGATCAAGGGGATTGCTGCGCTTGTTGGTGGCGGCGGCGGTGGCCGTCCGAATATGGCTCAGGCCGGCGGAAAGAATCCGGCGGGGATTGATGCGGCGATCGCAGAGAGTGTGAAAGTGCTGGAAGGACAGATTGCATAAGATGTGTAACAGTTCAGCCATGAAATAATTTGCAGGCTGTGTGTGGGTGCTTGCACACAAAACACTGACTGCGAATTATTTCATGTGCAGAGCGCCCTCAAATGAAATAAAAGACGAGCCGCGAAGCGGCGTCGGATGCGCAGCAGACGCTTTTATGAATGATGAGGGCTGAACTGTTACTAAGATGTTACATTTTACAAAAATAATTGTTGACTGGTAACCAAATTGTGGTATAATTCTAAGTGTGTGAGAACACGTAAATAACCCAATCAGTCGAAACACTCTGGGACTGAAGGGAGGTCAGGTGCGGGAATGTCAAACGTAATCGTTAAAGAGAACGAAACATTGGACAGTGCATTGCGTCGTTTTAAGAGAAGCTGTGCAAAGGCTGGTATCCAGCAGGAGATTCGTAAGAGAGAGCATTACGAGAAGCCGAGCGTAAGACGCAAGAAGAAGTCCGAAGCAGCAAGAAAGCGCAAATACAATTAAAACATGAGACAGACCCGGAAGTGATTCCGGGTCTGTTTTTTAAGGTGCGCTTACTGTCCGGGCGCATATGCTTCCGAACTGACTGAGCGTTATTGGTATATCTGTTGTCCCACTACAATATGTATAATACAGAATAGTGTATGGGGAGTGACAGTGTTGAGAGAAAAAAAGAGAACACTTACGCAACGGCTTGTTGCATTTGCTGCGCCAAAAAGAAAGCCTATGGCAGCCAAAAGAATTACAGCATGGTTTCTTCTGGGGTGTTGCCTGCTATATACGGGGTTCCTGAATCTGTCGATGACAGTGTTGGCAGCGCCGGAAGTGGCTACGCCTTCCTATGTCGTGATGGAGGCATCTACCGGGCAGGTGATCTGTGAGCAAGATGCGGATACAAGAAGAAGTCCGGCAAGTATTACCAAGATCATGACATTGTTGATCATTTTTGAACACCTAAAGAGCGGACGCATCCGCTTAGAAGATGAGGTCATAACGAGTGCTTATGCGAAATCTATGGGCGGATCCCAGGTTTTTCTGGAGGAAGGGGAAGCGCAGACGTTAGACACGATGATCAAGTGTATCTCTGTGGCGTCGGGCAACGATGCCAGTGTAGCGGTGGCGGAGTACATAGCGGGCAGCGAGGGGGAATTTGTCAAGCTGATGAATGAGAAAGCCGAAGCACTTGGAATGCAGAATACGCATTTTGAAGATTGCTGTGGACTGACAGATTCCGACAACCATTATTCATCCGCCAGAGATGTGGCGATCATGTCCAGAGAACTGATCACAAAGTATCCGGAAGTGTTTACATATACGAAGATCTGGATGGAAGATATCGAACATAAGACAGCACAGGGAACCACGTCTTTTACCTTGGCCAGCACAAATAAGTTGTTGAAACAATACGAATGGACGACGGGGCTGAAGACCGGTTCTACTTCCAAGGCGCTTTATTGTCTGTCGGCAACTGCCAAGAAAGATGACATGGAACTGATAGCGGTCGTGATGGCAGCGCCCGATCCGAAAACCCGCTTTCAGGACGCTATCACTTTACTCAATTATGGATATAGTGTGAGTCAGATGTATACAGACGAGAATAAGGATCCGCTGCCTGAGCAGAAGATCGAGGGTGGGATCGAGGATGTCTTGTATCTGACGTATGCAGGACCTTTTGAATATCTGGATACCGCAGGCAGTAATCTGAGTGAGATCCAGAAAGAGATCAGCCTGCCAGACATCGTGCAGGCTCCGATTGCAGAGGGAGAAGCGGTCGGAGAAGCGGTCTATAAGTTGAATGGTAACAGAATAGGCAGCGTTTCTATTCTGGCGGCCAAAGGAGTGGAGAAGGCGACTTATAAAGACTATTGGAAAAAGGTATGGATCCTGTATTTGATGAAGCGGTAGAGGGCATTTTAGCAGTCCCAGTATTGACAATACAGAACGGAAGTTCGTGGATTGCGGGGATGTACCGGAATGTGGTATACTTTACAGGCTGCGTAATACAGATGTGAATCGAATGCAGGAGGGCGGCTGCGGCAATAGAGAAGCCGAGGGAAGAACGGCTGCTGAATGAGGAAAATATAATGCTGGAAGGAATTGTGATATTTATAGTGGTTTCGGCCGTGTTGTGCTTATTGGTAGCGGCGTGGGACTGCAATAGATTTATTACGGTGCGGTATAAGATCCTGTCAGAGAAAGTACAACGGCCCTGTAAGTTTGTTCTTCTTTCTGACCTTCATAACAAGTCATACGGAAAAGAGAATGAACGACTGCTTTCGCAGATCGACAGCATATCTCCTGATGCGGTTTTGGTAGCGGGGGATATGCTCACGGCCATAAAAGGTAAGGGGTTTGACGAGGCGCTTTTGCTGATGAGGCGGTTAGCGTCAAAGTATCCGGTTTATTATGGCATGGGCAACCATGAGTACCGGCTGCAATTATATCCGGAGCAGTACGGTAATGTCTACGAACGCTATGTGACGGGACTTAAGGATGCAGGGATCGAGCCCCTGATCAACCAGAACACTTATTTGCCGGCTTATAATGTAGCGATCTGTGGTTCGCAGATTGACCGGGAGTTTTATAAGAGATTTCACAAACATCCTATGCCGGCCGAATATCTTAAGAGAATTCTGGGAGAACCGAGAGCGGATGCCTGCCAGATTCTGATCGCGCATAATCCGCTCTATTTTGAGGAGTACGCGGCCTGGGGTGCAGACGTGGTCGTATCCGGACATGTGCATGGCGGTATCATGCGGCTGCCATTGCTGGGAGGCGTGTTATCGCCTAACTTAAGTCTGTTCCCGAAGTATGACGGCGGCCGGTTTGAACTTGGTAAATCGTCTCTGCTTTTGAGCAGAGGCCTGGGGACCCACACGATTCCTCTGCGGATCTTCAATCCGGGAGAACTGGTCGTGGTAGAGATCGTTAAGGGAGACACATAGAAAGGACAAGCTGTTATGGCGATTCCTGTTAAGCTGGAAGTATTTGAGGGTCCGCTGGATCTGCTTCTACATTTGATCGATAAGAATAAAGTAGATATCTATGATATACCGATCGTAGAGATCACGGAGCAGTATCTGGATTACATCAGGCAGATGGAAACGGAAGATATGAATGTGGTCAGCGAATTTCTGGTGATGGCAGCCACCTTGATCGATATCAAGTGTAAGATGCTCCTTCCGAAAGAAGTGAACGAAGAAGGGGAAGAAGAAGATCCGAGAGCGGAATTGGTGGAAAAGCTGTTGGAATATAAGATGTGTAAGTACATGTCCTATGAGCTCAGAGACCGCATGATCGATGCGGAACGTAGTTTCTATAAGAGTCCGACGCTACCAAAGGAAGTGGCGGAGTACAGGCAGCCAGTGGATTATGAAGAACTGATCGGCGATATGACACTGCAGAAGCTACATGAAATCTTTAAGCAGGTGATGAAACGCCAGGAGGATAAGATAGATCCGGTCAGAAGTACTTTCGGAAATATCGAGAAGGACGAGATCGACATGGATTTGAAGACTACTTATGTGGAAGCATATGTGCGAAGCCACAAAACCTTCAGTTTCCGTAAGCTTTTAGAGAAGCAGAGCAGTAAAATGGAAGTGATCGTCACGTTTCTGGTGATCCTGGAGATGATCAAGACCGGCAGGATCGGTATTGAGCAGGAGGACATATTTGCAGATATTATCATAACGACAAAGGATGTGAGCAGTCAGGAACCGCTGCAGTTGACATCTGTCGGATAATGAGTCTGGTACAGTGAGGAAAACATGGAAAGAGCAAAGGCTAAAGCGGTATTAGAGGCAATTCTGTTTACGATGGGAGATTCTGTGCCTATAGACAGTCTTGCTGCGGTAATTGAAGAGGACAAGAAGACTACCCGGGAGATCCTGGAAGAAATGATGCAGGATTACAGCTTACAAGATAAAGGAATCGGGTTGACGATACTGGATAATGCGGTACAGATGTGTACCAAGGGTGAGTTATATGAGTACTTGATCAAGATCGCAAAAGTACCCAAAAAATTCGTGCTGACGGATACGCTTTTAGAGACGCTGTCGATCATAGCATACAAACAACCGGTTACCCGGCTGGAGATTGAGCGGGTCAGAGGAGTCAGCTGCGATCATGCGGTCAATAAACTTCTGGAATATGACCTGATCATGGAGGTCGGGAGACTGGATGCACCGGGACGGCCGCTGCTGTTCGGAACGACAGAGCAGTTCCTGCGCAGTTTTGGCGTGAAGTCGCTCGAAGATCTTCCGGAACTCAGCGCAGTGCAGGTCGAGGAGTTTAAACAGCAGGCCGAATCAGAGGTTCAGCTGCAGTTGGACATATAGTGGCATATTGTTTTGATTCACGGGTCAGGAACATGATTCAGTAACGCATATTTTATATGGTAATAATGGTTCAGCCTGTTTTAAGTTGACACGTATCGACAGTCAGACTATAATACAAATGTGTGATTTCTACATAATAGAACATTTTACAGCGAGAGGGAGGAAATTCCAATGAAAAAACTATCTGTGAAAACTGTGGTGGCAATCGGTATCGGAGCGGCATTGTTTTTTGTTTTAGGTAAGATTTCGATACCAACACCGGTTCCGAATACCTATATCAGTCTGCAGTATGCGGTACAGGCAGTATTTGCTACACTATTTGGGCCGATTGCAGGCCTGTTGATCGGATTCATCGGTCATACGCTGATCGACGCGACCAACTATGGACCTTGGTGGAGCTGGATCATTGCTTCTGCGTTTGCAGGTCTCGTGATCGGTCTTGTGACGATGAAGTTGGACATCAATGAAGGACTTGACACGAAGAAGATCGTTCAGTTTAATGTGGCCCAGGTCATCGCACATCTGTTGTCATGGGGGCTTGTTGCACCATGCCTTGATATTCTGATCTATTCAGAGCCCCTTGAGAAATTGTTTGCACAGGGCTTGATGGCAGGTGTTGCTAATATGCTCACAACCGGTATCGTAGGTTCGCTTCTGTTAGTTGCATATGCGAAGACGGTTGTCAAGAAAGGTTCCTTGAGCAAGGAGAACTAGTACGGAGTACTAGGAAAACAAGAATCAATGAGAGCGGCCGTTATCGATAGATGCGGCGGCTCTTTTGCGGTATGGGAATTCTATGACAGGATTTGGGTTCAATACTCGCCTTGTTAAGTAAATAAGAGAAGGAGCAATGATATGATAACTCCAGTGATTTCTTTTCAGGACTATGGTTTTCAATATACGGCGCAGGCAGAGCCTACGCTGCATCATATCAATCTGGACATCTACCCGGGCGAAAAGGTACTGATCGCCGGTACTTCAGGCAGTGGCAAGAGCACGATCGGCAACTGTATCAACGGACTGATCCCTTTTGCTTATCCGGGCAAAAGTACTGGCCGGCTGTTAGTAGACGGCAAAGAGGCCAAAGAGAGTAGTATCTTTGAGCTAAGCCATGTGGTTGGGACGGTATTACAGGATACGGACGGCCAGTTTATCGGATTGACAGTAGGAGAAGACATTGCTTTCGCACCGGAGAATGCCTGTGTGCCTCAGGAGGAAATGAAGCAGTTGGTAGAACAAGTGGCCGACTTGGTGGATATTGAGGATCATCTGGAGTATGCACCTCATGAATTGTCCGGCGGCCAGAAGCAGCGGGTCAGCCTGGCAGGGGTGATGGTGGAAGAAGTCAAGGTGCTGCTGTTTGATGAGCCTTTGGCGAATCTGGATCCTGCGGCAGGACGGACGACGATAGAACTGATTGACATGGTGCATGAGCGTACGGGTGCGGCGGTGATCATCATAGAGCATCGTCTGGAGGATGTATTGTGGCGTAAGATGGATCGTATCGTGCTGGTGCATGAGGGGGAGATCGTAGCGGACATGCCGGTTGCCAGTTTGCTTTCCGGCAATCTGCTTCTGAGACATGGGATCAGGGAGCCGCTGTATCTGACGGCGTTGCGCTATGCGGGTGTCGAGATTAGGGAGGATCTGCATCCTGAACATGTGAACAGTCTGCAACTTAAGCAGGAAGACAAGGAACAGGTGAGGCGCTGGTATCATATACAGCGGGCAGGAATCCGGCTTAAGCAGCACGGGCAGGAACTGCTGCAAATCAGAGATCTTAAGTTCGGTTATACGCCGGATACCTGTACGCTGCAGGATGTTAATTTTACGATCTGCAAGGGAGAGATGGTCAGCATCGTGGGACGAAACGGCGCGGGCAAGAGTACGCTGGTAAAGCTGATCTGTGGGTTTGAACAGCCGCTTTCCGGCAGTATTTCCATGGACGGAAGAGATCTGAAAGGTGATACGATCAAGGAACGGGCTGCCCATATCGGTTATGTGATGCAGAATCCGAACCAGATGATCTCCAAGCCCATGATCTGGGATGAGGTGGAGATGGCACTTGTGCAGAACGGTATGCCGAAGGAGGAGAGGACAAGACGGGTTGAGGAGACCTTGAAGGTCTGCGGGCTGTATCCTTTCCGCAACTGGCCTGTTTCAGCCTTGTCTTTCGGACAGAAGAAGCGAGTGACGATTGCCAGCATCCTGGTACAGAGACCACAGATCATCATTCTGGATGAGCCTACGGCGGGACAGGACTATCATCACTATACGGAGATCATGGATTTCCTGAAGGAATTGAATGAACAAGGATATACGATACTGATGATCACGCATGATATGCATTTGATGTTAGAATATACGAAACGGGCGATCGTGTTCAGTGATGGCCGCATGCTGGCGGATACCACGGCGGCGCATGTGCTCAATAATCCGGAACTGGTTAAGGAAGCTAATCTGAAAGAGACCAGCCTGTATACGCTCAGCGTGGCGTGCGGTATCGAGGAACCCCAGGTCTTTACTGAGTGCTTTATAGACTATGAGCAGAAGGAGGTGCGATAATGGGGAAGGTTGCGATCTTAAGCTATATCAAGCGGAAAAGTCCCGTACATGAGCTGACCGGTACCACGAAGCTGATCTTCTTCATCGCCTGGAGCATAGCTGCCATGGTCACATACGATACGAGAGTGCTGATCTGTATGCTGGTGATCAGCGTCGTGGTATTCAAGATCAGCAGGATCAGGATACGGGATATCAGCGTCGTGCTCGGGCTGGCAGCGGTCTTCCTGCTGCTGAATAATCTGTTTGTCTATCTGTTTGCACCGGAATATGGGGTGGAACTGTATGAAAGCAGGACGGTGATCTTTACGATTGCTGGGCCTTATACAGTCACATTGCAGCAGCTGTTCTACCATCTCAACATGACGATGAAGGTAATCTGCGTAGTACCGGTGGCGCTTCTGTTCATCGCCTGCACGGATCCCAGTGAATTTGCTGCATCACTGGCCAGCATCGGCGTCAGCTACCGGATCGGATATTCCGTCAGCCTGGCGCTGCGTTACATACCGGATGTGCAGAGAGAATATCATAATATCAGCCAGGCACAGCAGGCAAGAGGAATCGACATGTCGGGAAAAGATAAGCTTTTTACCAGAATGAAGAATTCGGTGGCAATCTTGCTGCCGTTGATTCTGTCCAGCTTAAATCGTATCGAGACGGTCAGCAATGCGATGGAATTACGGGGATTTGGGAAGAATAAGAAGCGTACCTGGTATGCGAGAAGAAAGATGCGCAAAAGCGACTGGCTGGTGATCGGATTCGTAGCGGCGGTGCTGCTGATCGATCTGGTAGTGACTTTCTGGGATGGCAGCCGGTATTACAATCCATTTGTGTAGGGACTGCTACGGATTTATTCCTGCTGACAATGACCCGAGTGGCTGTTTGCAGCAGGGTCTTTGATCGCAAGGAATCTATAATGGTTGTTAAGGAGGCAGACATGAATTTACTGGTGATCGGCGGTAGCTATTTTTACGGCAGAGTCTTCGTGATGGAGGCGGTGAAAGAACACACAGTCACGGTATTGAACCGCGGCACTTATTCGATGAAGGAATTTGGGGTAAAGGAAATCCGGGGTGACAGGCATGATGTTGATGTCCTTATGCAGTGCAGAGAGAACTATGATGCGGTCATAGATTTCTGTGCGTACGATGCGGGAGATGTGGAACGGATCGTGCAGAAGATTGCCGGACAGATCGGGCAGTATGTATTGATCAGCACGGTGGATGCCTATGAGCGGGGAAACGATACGGTCAGAACGGAAGAGCATGCATTAGAACATCGGATCTTTCCGGGAGAGGCAGGTGCTTATATTGCCGGCAAAGTGGCATTGGAGGAGGAAGTTGTACGGGTCTGCGGTGAGCGGTGCATCCCATGGACGGTGCTTAGGCCGGCGATTCTCTATGGCCCATATAATTATGCACCCCGGGAATCTGTCTATATCCGGATGATGCTGCAGAACAAGGCACTGCCCAGTTTTGTGGATGCAGATGGCAGATTTCAGTTAGTGTATGTTAAGGATGCCGCCCAGGCGCTGCTGAGAACGCTCGGCAATACCCGGGCATATGGACAGGCTTACAATCTCTGCCAGGATGGGAGCATAGATTATGCCCTTTTCTTTCAGATACTGAAAGAGGCTGCGGAAGCGGAAGTAAGAGATGGGCTGCAGGAGATTCCGATCACGGTGGACAGTGCTATGGCACAGCAGATTCCGGTTCCTTTTCCGGCGAAGGCTGAGGAGACACAGCTGTGTTCCAATGAGAAGAGTAAGCGTGAACTGAGCCTGCAATACACGGATCTTGCGGAAGGAATGGGCAGGACATACCGGGCATTTAAGCAGGTATATCAACCGGATACGCCGGCGCAGCAATGATCTGCACGAAATGTTATAAGGGAGGATAAGAGTTTGCGACGCTTTGGAATGGAGGAAAAGAGGAAAGATGACATTGGATCAGATAGCGGTAGGACAAGAAGCGAAGATCATAAAGGTTGGCGGGGAAGGCGAACTTCGCTGCCGGCTGTTGGATATGGGCCTGATCCCGAAGACTGTCGTTAAGGTACAGAAGGTAGCGCCCATGGGAGATCCGATCGAAATCCATCTGCGGGGCTATGAATTAACGATCCGCAGGGAAGATGCCGGCAAGATCGAGGTCGTCACCTGATAAGGCAGGTACAGGAGAGAAGCAGATAGTGTCCGGAAGAAGACAGGCATAGAGAAGAAGAGTGAGGGCGAGGACAGGATCATGAGGTATGCTTTGGTAGGAAATCAGAACTGTGGCAAGACAACCTTGTTTAATCAGCTGACAGGATCGAATCAGCATGTGGGAAATTTTCCCGGCGTGACAGTGGATTCTAAGATAGGAGAGATCTGCGGAGAGAAAGGGGACTGTGTAGTTGACCTGCCGGGAATCTATTCAATCCGACCTTATACGAATGAGGAACTGGTAACGCGCAGGTTTATCCTGAAAGAGCATCCGGACGGGATCATCAATATCGTAGATGCCACGAATATTGAGCGAAATCTGTATCTGACGCTGCAGCTTCTGGAGATGCATATTCCGATGGTGTTGGCGCTGAATATGATGGATGAAGTGCGCGGTAACGGCGGTACGATCGATATCGGGAAAATGGAAGAAGAGTTGGGGATTCCGGTCATAGCGATCAGCGCAGCCAAAAACGAGGGAATAGAGGATCTAATCCATGCCATCAAAGATGTATCGCAGCGCCGGATCTATCCAAAGGTGATGGATTTCTGTGAAAAAGGTGCGGTGCATAGATGTATTCATGCGGTCAGTCATCAGGTGGAGGATCATGCGGAAAGAATCGGTATCTCGCCGAGGTTCGCAGCGACAAAAATCGTGGAAGGCGACCACAATATCATAGAAAATCTGCATTTGTCGGAGAATGAGCTGGATCTGATGGAACACAGTATCGTGGAGATGGAGCGCGACAGTGAGATGGATCGCAATGCGGCGCTGGCAGATATGCGGTATACTTTTATCGAGAGGGTGTGCGGGCAGGCAGTCATCAAATGCCGGGAGAGCAGAGAACACAGAAGAAGTGTGCGCATTGACAGTGTGCTGACGGGAAAATATCTGGCGATTCCTTCCTTTCTGCTGATCATGCTGTTGGTGTTCTGGCTGACATTTGGTGTGATCGGTACTTTCTTAAGTGACCTCTTGAGTATAGGGATTGACGGACTGTCTGCCGTGGCGGAGCGGGCGCTTATAGAGTATGGCATTAATCCGGTAGTCAAGAGCCTGGTGATCGACGGTATTTTCACCGGGGTGGGCAGTGTGCTGAGTTTTCTGCCGATCATCGTAGTATTATTCTTCTTCCTTTCCATCCTGGAAGATTCCGGTTATATGGCTCGGATCGCGTTCGTGATGGACCGACCGCTGCGTAAGATCGGCCTGTCCGGCAAGAGCTTCGTGGCCATGCTTATTGGCTTTGGCTGCAGTGTTCCGGCAGTTATGGCTACCAGAACGCTGTCTTCGGAGAGGGATAAGAAGATGACGATCATGTTGATCCCCTTTATAAGCTGTTCGGCTAAGATACCCATCTATGCGCTGTTTGCTGCTGCCTTTTTCCAGAAATACAAGGCGCTCGTGATGATGGGACTGTATGTACTGGGAATTCTGGTAGGGATTTTGTGCGCGGTGATCTTGAATAAGACAACGTTTCATGGGAAGCCCATGCCGTTTGTGATGGAGCTGCCAAATTACAGATTTCCATCGGCGAAAAGTGTCCTGCTGCTGATGTGGGATAAGGCGAAAGACTTTGTACAGCGTGCTTTTACGGTGATCTTTATCGCGACACTGCTCATATGGTTCCTGCAGTCTTTTGACAGTAGATTGAATGTAGTGACGGATTCCGGTGACAGTCTGCTTGCCATGATCGGAAAGTTGATCGCGCCTGTCTTTATACCACTCGGCTTCGGTGACTGGAGGGCGGCAACGGCCCTGATCAGCGGCTTCAGCGCTAAAGAGGCGGTAGTCAGTACGCTGGGAGTGCTGACCGGAACCAGCATGAGCAGTCTGGGTAAAACGCTGGGAGAAATATTCACGCCAATGGCGGCGGCCAGTTATCTTGTATTTACATTACTGTATACGCCCTGTGTCGCAGCAGTGGCTACGATCAAGCGTGAGATGGGATCGTTATGGAAGACGGTGGGCATTGTGTGTATGCAGTGTGGAGTGGCCTGGATCGCGGCATTTGTGCTCTATAATGCCGGAAAACTGTTGCTATGATTGAGTGGCAGAGGATCGTGCAAGAAAACTTAGGGGTGTACAAAATACTGAAAATGGCATAAAATTATCTGTGGAAAGATATTGAGAAATATAGATTCTCTGATGAGCAATTTAATTCAACAAACTGAACAAGTTCAGTTAGAGTTTGTGACGCTTTGGAATGGAGGGGAAAATGAAAAGTTATATGCTTGATTTAAATTCTATTGACAGGGTGAAGGGATTTGTCAAGGCGATCGAGGTGTTTGACGGATATTTTGATCTGGCGACAGGCAGATATGTGATCGATGCCAAGTCTATCATGGGGATTTTCTCCATGGATCTGTCGAAACCCGTGGAGTTCCGGGTTTTGGAAACCCACGAGAAGCTGTCTCAGATCGAGGATGCGATCGCACCGTACATAGTGAAGAGAATCTGATAAATCAGCAGGAGCAGAGAGCTGTCGGTATGTGAGAAGACCATATACCGACAGCTTTTAAAATGTAAGAACCTATTTGCTAAGTAATCGATTTTGTGATAAGATACTCTAATGGATTAAGAAAGGAAGTGACAATATGCTGGAATTAAAAGGGGTCTGCTACTCTGCAGAAGATGAGAACAGAGAAGCAGAAATTTTAAAAGATATCAATGTTACAGTCGACGATAGATTTGTCGCTGTGACCGGACCAAACGGCAGCGGCAAGAGCACGCTGGCCAAAATCGTGGCGGGAATCTTAAAACCAACGGCAGGACAAATTCTGCTTGACGGGGTGGATATTACGGGTCTTTCCATCACAGAGCGGGCCAATCTTGGAATCAGTTTTGCGTTCCAACAGCCGGTCCGTTTCAAGGGGATCACGGTGCGGGAGTTATTGTCCATCGCGGCCGGTAAGGATGCCAGTATGGCGGAGATCTGCAATATGCTCTCTGAAGTAGGGCTGTGTGCCAGAGATTATGTAAACCGTGAGGTGAACGCTTCTTTGTCCGGCGGGGAATTGAAGCGAATCGAGATTGCCATGATCATGGCGCGAGGGACGAAAGTTTCCATCTTTGATGAACCGGAAGCAGGAATCGACTTGTGGAGTTTTCAGAATCTGATCCACGTGTTTGAGAAGATGCATGAGGAAATCCACGGTTCCATACTGATCATTTCTCATCAGGAGCGTATTTTGAACATCGCGGACCGTATCATTTTGCTGGCGGATGGGCAGATTAAGAAGGTAGGAAGTAAGGAAGAGGTGATACCGGAGCTCCTGGGCGCCGGTGCACATTGCAAGACACTGACAGATAAATTATAGAAGGGGAGGTATCAGTAGATGGATGCAATACAACAGAACCTGTTGGAACAGGTGGCAGGACTGCATGAGATACCTGCCGGTGCTTATAATATCCGAGCCAACGGACAGATGGCCGCCAGGAATACAACGGCCAATATCGATATTACCACGAAGGAGGACTGCTCCGGTATTGATATCCGGATCAAGCCCGGCACCAGGAACGAGAGTGTGCATATTCCGGTGGTACTCAGCCAGAGCGGCTTAAAGGAGAGCGTTTACAATGACTTCTTTGTAGGGGAAGACGCGGATGTGACCATCATCGCCGGCTGCGGTATTCACAACAGTGGCGGCGGGACTTCTGAGCATTCGGGGATTCATAGATTTTTCGTGGAGAAGAACGCGAAGGTCAGATATGTGGAGAAACATTATGGCAGCGGGGACGGCAGCGGGGAACGGCTCATGAACCCGACGACTGAAATCCACTTGGCCGAAGGAGCAGCGCTGGAGATGGATACGGTACAGATCAAGGGCATTGATTCCACCAAACGGGTCACCACGGCCAAAGTGGCCGCGAATGCAAGTCTGGTCATAAGGGAGAAGATCATGACCCATGGCAGGCAGTATGCGGAGACGGATTTCAGCGTAGATATGGACGGGGATGATTCCAGTGTCAATCTGATATCCCGGTCAGTCGCCAAGGAACATTCCAGACAGCTTTTTAAGAGTAGGATCGTGGGAAACAGTAAATGTCAGGGCCACAGCGAATGTGATGCCATCATCATGGATAATGCCAGCGTCAGTGCAATTCCGGAGTTGACAGCCAACAACATCGATGCAAACCTTATCCATGAGGCCGCGATCGGAAAGATCGCCGGGGAGCAGTTGATGAAGCTGATGACGTTGGGCTTGACGGAGAAAGAAGCAGAGGAGCAGATCGTTAACGGATTTTTGAAATGAGAAAATTTTTACATTATGCATTAAACAGGCTGGTGATCACGGCGCTTATCGTTCTTTTGCAGGTAGCGTTTTTTATGGTAGAGATCGTTGTCTGGGGTAATTATTATGTGGAGATCGCGATGTGCCTGCGCCTGCTCAGCTTTGGCGTTATCATTGCGCTGATCATAAAGCAGGGCAACCCGGCGGTGAAGATGGCGTGGATCGTGCCGATTCTGCTGTTTCCGCTTTTCGGTGGCATTATGTATCTTGCGCTGGGACATGTATTTCGGCCGAAACGACTGTATATGGCCATGGCGCATACGAATGAGCTTGTCAGGTCGAATCTGCAGCAGGATATAGAGATTATGGACAGGCTTAAAGAAACGGATCCCGGGATCGCTAACCAATGTGATTATATTATGCGTTATGCGCATACTCCGGCCTGGGAGCATACAAGAGCGGATTACTATCCGGAGGGTTTCCCCTGGTGGCAGCAGCTCCTAAAAGATTTAGAGCAGGCGGAACGTTTTGTTTTTCTGGAGTTTTTTATTCTGGGAGAAGGAACTATGTGGAATACCGTGCTGGCGGTGCTGGAACGTAAAGTGAAGGCCGGTGTGGAAGTGCGGTTGATCTATGATGACGTAGGGAGTGTATTTCTTCTGCCGAAGGAATACAATGAGATGATGGAGAGGAAAGGGATCAAGTGCGTTGCCTTTAACAGACTGGTTCCGTTTCTGGCGCTGGTGCTAAACAACAGAGACCATCGGAAGATCGTGGTGATTGATGGAAAGGTCGGCTATACCGGCGGCATCAATATGTCGGATGAATATATCAACTATAAGAAAACCCATGGGGATCACTGGAAGGATGCGGGAATCCGTATTGAGGGGGACGCAGTGTGGAATTTTACGGTCATGTTCCTGCAGATGTGGAACATGTCCCGTCATACGGAAGAATATTATGGCAGATACCGGTATCAGTTCACGAACAGGCCGGCATCAACGGGAATCGTACAGCCCTATATGGATACGCCGTTGGATGATGAGACGGTGGGGGAGAATGTCTATCTGAACATGATCGGCGCGGCCAGGAAATATCTCTATATCTTTACGCCATATCTGGTAACGGACAACGAGATGCATACGGCTTTAAAGCTGGCTGCGAAGCGGGGTGTAGATGTGCGTATCGTAACGCCGGGCACGCCGGACAAGAAGACGATCTATTGGCTCACACAATCCAATTACCAGAGCCTGATCGAGGCCGGCGTCAGTATCTATCAGTATGCACCGGGGTTTATCCATTCCAAGTGTGTTCTTTGTGACGACGAGACGGCGGTGGTGGGCAGTATCAATTTTGATTACAGAAGTTTCTGCCATCATTTTGAATGTGGTGTCTTTCTGTACAGGGCATCCATGATCAAAGATCTGAAAAAAGATATGGATGAGACATTTAAGGTGTCTGAACAGATCACATTGGAGTGGTGTAAGAAAAAATTCGTGAAGACAAATGTGATCGGCCCGTTTTTGAAGCTGTTTTCACCGTTATTATAGAAAGGTTCCGGACTCTCTATTACACCGCACCTGCAGCAGTGCCAAATTAAGATGAGGGAGTCTATAGAAAAGGTAGTGGAAAGATATGTTACGTTTTATACAGGTCATTGTGTGTAATCTGCCCAGGCTTTATATGATACCCAAGATGGCTTACAAGGCCAGGCACGGAGAGAAATATTCAGAAGAGGACTGTTACCGGTATGCGCAGCTTGCGATTCGGCGCATGATGAAGGCAGGGCACATAGCGACGGAGAAATATGGTATGGAGCATCTGCCCCAGGAGGGTGGCTATATGCTATTCTCCAATCATCAGGGGAAATATGATGCGCTGGGTATTATGTACGCTCACGAGAAACCCTGTTCGGTGGTGATCGACGATGTCAGATCTCATGGCATTCTGGTGAAGCAGTTTATCGATATGATCCATGGAAAAAGGCTGGTCAAAGACGATTTGAGGCAGTCGGCGAGAATTATCAGGGAACTGGCGGAAGATACGAAAAACGGGCGCAGATTTATCATCTTTCCGGAAGGAGGATATTACAAGAATCATAATACCGTGGGAGAATTTAAGGCAGGTAGCTTCAAGAGTGCCGTGAAGGCGAAGGTGCCTATCATTCCGGTGGCGTTGATCAATTCTTATAAAGTTTTTGAGGAATGGACATTCAAGCCTGTGGTGACGCAGGTGCATTTCCTGCAGGCGATCCCTTACGACGAATATAAGAATCTGTCAACGATGCAAATCGCGGTTATGGTACGGAACCGGATCGTCAATACGATTCAGGAGGTATTAAGCTTGGCTTGATTCGCACATCATGTTTGTTTGTACGTCGATGCACGTGGTAGGAAGCGTGCATCGGCGTCCAATTTATATTTTGAGAATAGGCCGTGTGTATTCATTCCCATCATAGGGTGTGTCAGGGAATTTGTTCTGCACCAGGCTGTGGTAGATCTGGCTGGCGTAAATATCCTTGGCAAGCAGTTTCCTGCCGTTCTCCGGCAGCAACGCGTCCGCGTCAGACAGCTGGCTGAGAAGCGGTATGCTGCCATGTGCCTTGATAGCGGTCAGAAGCGGTGTGGCATCATGACGGAAACCAAGTATATGCGCGTAGTAAATATAATCCTCGGCCTGGAAGATAAGAAGGTCTTCCTTCCTGATCTGCAGTAGAATGTGCATCAGGCTTCTGGCGATGCGGGTGTATGTGCGGTTCTTGGTCTTCAGTTTCTCACAGAAATCCGTAAACCCCCGGAACGACGGCAGCATGTTCGTAATGCGGTCTGACAGGTCCTGATCGATATCGGGATGGCTTGTGTAGCCTTCCGGCTGTTCCGACAGCAACTGATAGTGCAGCGGCAGAGAGAAATCATCGGCATGGATCGGGCAGGACTTACCGAATTGTGAAGAAAGCAGGTCAAAGGCCACCGGAGGCATCAACTTCGTGACTTCGGAAAGATTGCCGGATGCATCGATGGCTTCTCTGATCGCCAGCGCGGAGCAAAAGGTATTTAACAGACTGGCATCATGGTAAGAGCTTCCGGCCCGATGAGTAGTATAAGGTCTGATACTGCTGTTACGTTTGGAAAGTGCCTTGCAGTATTCGATCCCCAAGATATTGTTGGAGGTCGTCATGACGTGCATATAGGGGGTAAGGTGAGGGGCGCTTGCGCGCAGCGCAGCATTTCTGGCGCTAGGGTAGGCATAGCCCATCCGCAGATGCCTGTCCAATGCTTCCTTGAATACGTGATCTTCCGCCAGCAGGCTGTCAGCAAATTCCGACAGGATAGCAATATCTCCGCATTCACTGCCGAAACAAAGCGTATCCACGATTCCGAGCCTGTCGAAAAGAGCAACGGCTCCGGAGGCGAAATATTCTGCACTGCCCAGTGCGTAGTAGACAGGCAGTTCCAGTATCAGATCGGCACCACCTTTAAGTGCGGTCTCGGCACGCAGATACTTGTCTGCCAGCGCGGGGGCCCCGCGCTGTACGAAATCGCCGCACATGGCAATGATGCAGTAATCAGCTCCGGTCATTTCTTTTGCTTTTGCGATCTGATAGGCATGTCCGTTGTGAAACGGATTGTATTCTGCAATGATACCCACTGTTTTCATAATCAGTTACCCCTTTTACTTGTGAAAGTATTACGACGAGTTCCCCTGTTAAATATAAGTTTATCATAAATAAATTTTTTTGCACGCTGTAAATGGAAAAAGATTAAAATAAGTTTGTATCTTGTATACAGGACATTCTTTTTGTATAATTATAGTAAACGACATAACAAATTTCTGCTTCCGGTTCCTGCCAAAGCCATATATGGGAGCTTTTGCAGGACCGAAAACGAAATTTTTAATGTCGTTAACTATAGTTTACTGGTGTTTAGAAAAGCTATCGTAATACATATAAGGAGGGTACAGTATGTCTTATATCGATCTAATGAAGGAGAAGGCAAGAAGTGACAAGAAGACGATCGTCCTGCCGGAGACCAATGACAAGAGGACGCTGATCGCAGCGGCCAGCATTATGAAGGAAGAGATTGCTGATATCATCATGATCGGTAATGAGGAGAAGATCATGGATGGTGCCGGCTGGCTGGAGGTGGAATTGGACGGTGTTACGATCATCGACCCCGAGAAGACGGACAAGCTGGATAGCTATGTAAATATTCTATATGAGACGAGGAAGAACAAAGGAATGACGCCGGAGAAGGCGCGAGAGATATTGTTAAATGATTATCTGACTTTCGGTGTGGTAATGGTGAAAGCCAACGATGCGGACGGGATGGTGGCTGGTGCCTGCCATGCTACGGCAGATACGCTGCGGCCGGCCCTGCAGATCTTGAAGACAGCGCCGGGCGTAAAGCTGGTATCCGGTTTCTTCATTCTGGACGTGCCGGACTGCACCTTCGGGGAGAAGGGCACATTCCTTTTTGCAGACTGCGGTTTAAATCAGGATCCGACGGCAGAAGAGCTGGCGGCCATCGCCGACACTTCGGCTAAGAGTTTTAAGAGTCTGGTGGGCGCCAAGCCGATCATTGCCATGTTGTCCCACTCCACGAAAGGCAGTGCCAAGCATCCTCTGGTAGACAAGATGGTGGAGGCGACCCGTATCGCCCATGAGCAGTACCCGCACCTGTGCATCGACGGAGAACTGCAGACGGATGCAGCGCTGGTGCCTCATGTAGCCAAATCCAAGGCACCCGGCAGCGAAGTGGCGGGTAAGGCCAACGTGCTGATCTTCCCGAATCTGGATTGTGGTAATATCGGATATAAGCTGGTACAGCGCCTGGGTAAGGCGGAGGCTTACGGTCCCATGTTACAGGGGATCGCGAAGCCGGTCAACGACCTTTCCCGGGGCTGCTCCTGGCAGGATATCGTGGGCGTGGTGGCGCTGACGGCAGTGCAGGCGCAGCTGGCATAAAATTTTTATTGACAAACCTGCGACCCATGGGTATAATTGTTTGAGTGTGGATAGGAGTCAACTATGTTCGTGAATTTAACTGAGGTGTTACTCAATGAGGGCAGAGTAGTCACGATGCAGGCCGAGCCGGAGATCAGACAGATCATGATCGGCAAAGAGACATTTCCGGTGAGCAGTATAACCCCTTTTGCCATGACCTTTACGAATCTTGAGAAGGGTAAGGCACGGGTGGAAGTGGAAGGGAAGATCATATTCTCTACCTGCTGCAGCAGATGCCTGAAGGAAGTGGATACGGCACTGGAGCTTGCAATCGACAGGACGGTGTTTGCCCCGGACAGGGCGCCCTCGTCGGAGGACGACGATCAGGAGTATATGAACGGTTATCAGATGGATATAGAAGAACTGCTCTGCAATGAAATTGTGATCAACTGGCCTATGAAGATTCTGTGCAGGCCGGACTGCCACGGCATATGCCGCCAGTGTGGACAGGATCTGAATACGGGAACATGTGATTGTGACACGTTTGTTCCTGATCCCAGGATGGCAGTAATAAAAGATATCTTTAACGGGAGTAAGGAGGTGTGAGACGATGTCAATCTGTCCTAAGAACAAATCTTCCAAAGGGAGAAGAGACAGGAGAAGAGCAAACTGGAAAATGACTGCCCCTACATTGGTTAAGTGCAGTAAGTGCGGTGCGCTCATGGTACCCCACAGAGTATGTAAGAAATGTGGCACATACAACAAAAAAGAAATTATCGCAGTTGATTAATGCGAGTGATAGGAGAGATCAAGGAATTGTAGATATATGATTCCTTGATTTCTTTATTTATGAGATTAATGAAATTTATTTGAGATATAGAAGGGTAGCCGTAAAGAAACGTCGGATGTAGAACAGACGCTTTCATAACCGGATCAGGAGGGAATGTGGTTACCTTTTTTCATAGACTTTGCTTTTGGCATATGGTATACTGAGTGTATTCTGGTGATTTTATTTTTACTGAAGTTGATCTTACAGACATTGATAAGATGAAAGAATAGACAGGCAGAAACTGATATGAGGTGTGGTTATGAGCGAATATATTAAAGTGGCAGTGGACGCGATGGGCGGTGATAACGCTCCACGGGAGATCGTGAAAGGGGCGGTGGAGGCTGTCAACGAGAGCAATAAAGTTAAGGTGTATCTGGTCGGGGTGAAAGAGGCCGTGGAGAAAGAATTGTCCGGGCTTACATATCCGAAGGAACAGATCGAGGTAGTACATGCTTCTGAGATCATAGAGACAGCGGAACCTCCTGTGATGGCAATCCGCAAGAAGAAGGACTCTTCTCTGGTACGGGCGTTGAACCTGGTCAAGGACGGCACCTGCGATGCTTATGTATCGGCAGGGAGCACGGGAGCCACGTTGGTAGGCGGGCAGGTGATCGTCGGTCGTATCAAGGGTGTGGAGAGGCCGCCCCTTGCACCATTGATCCCGACGGCTACGGGGTGTTCACTCTTGATCGACTGCGGCGCCAATGTTGATGCCAGACCCTCTCACTTGGTTCAGTTTGCCAAGATGGGATCCGTCTATATGGAGAACGTGATGGGCATCAGGAATCCGAAGGTAGGAATCGTGAATATCGGTGCGGAGGAAGAGAAAGGGAATGCCCTGGTCAAAGAGACTTTTCCACTCCTCAAGAATTGTCCGGACATCAACTTTATCGGCAGCGTGGAGGCCAGAGATATTCCGGCAGGCGCGGCAGATGTAGTAGTGTGTGAGGCTTTTACGGGGAATGTCATCCTGAAGACCTACGAAGGTGTGGGGGCTACGTTGCTCTCGAAGGTGAAAGATGGCATGATGACCAGCCTGCGCAGTAAGATAGGCGCACTCCTCGTGAAACCGGCCCTGAAGCAGACACTTAAGGCTTTTGACCTGGAGCAGTACGGTGGCGCGCCAATGCTGGGGCTGAAAGGTCTGGTAGTCAAAACCCACGGCAGTTCCAAATCTATAGAGATCAAGAATTCCATACTACAATGTATCACCTTTACCGAACAGCGAATCAGCGAGAAGATCAGACAGATGCTGCAAAGTGACGGGATCGCGTCCGGAGAGCAGTAAGAGAGCGCGTATCTGTGCCGGGATGATATGACGCAGATAAGAGACAAACGAGAAGGCGAAAGGGGCAAACTGTCAGCATGGAATTTGAGAAGTTAAAAGAAGCGATCGCGGATATATTGAATGTGGACCCGAACGAGGTTACAGAAGAAACGACTTTTACGGAGGATTTGGGGGCGGATTCCCTTGATGTCTACCAGATCGTGATGAAGATCGAGGAGGCATTCGAGATTGAGATCCCGGCTGAGACGATCAAAGAGATCTCGACGGTGGGAGAAGCCGTCCTGGTGATCAGGAATTGTATCTAAAAAGCGTAAAGCGGGAAGCCCTTTTATCATGAAAGGGCTTTTTAAATGCAGGAGGATTCTTATTTTGGCGGACAGACTTACACAACTGGAACAGAAAATAAAATACTGTTTTCAGGATAAGAAATTGTTGAAACAGGCTTTGACCCACAGTTCCTATTCCAACGAGCAGAAGATCAATAAATTTTCGGATTATGAGCGATTGGAGTTTCTCGGTGACGCGGTGCTGGAATTGGTGAGCAGTGACTTTATCTTCCGGGAGCATCCGGAGATGTCTGAGGGAGAATTGACGAAATTCAGGTCTTCCATTGTCTGTGAGCCGGCGCTTGCCTTTTGCGCGCGGCAGCTCGGGCTGGAACAGTTTATCCTGCTTGGCAAAGGGGAAGAGATGACCGGCGGCAGAAGGCGGGATTCCATTATCTCAGATGTGATGGAAGCAGTGATCGGCGCCATCTATCTGGATAGCGGTGTCGAAGAAGCACGGGCATTCATCGGGCGTTTTATTCTATCGGATTTAGAGCACAAGCAGTTGTTCTATGATGCCAAGACCATCCTGCAGGAAGCGATACAAAAGGAGAACAGCGGCAGCATCCGCTACGAGTTGGTTCGGGAGGAAGGACCGGAGCATGCCAAGAATTTCGTAGTGGAAGTAATGGTTGGAGACAGGAAGGCGGGATGCGGCAGCGGCCATTCTAAGAAAGAGGCGGAGCAGCACGCAGCCTATGAGGCGCTTCTGCGGCGCAAAATAGTACCGGCACAGGAAGAAGCCGGCAAAAATTAAGGCGGCGTATATTCGGATAAGGCGGTAGACAGCAGGCCTGATGAAAATACATGGACAGTAAAAAGACAGATCGAGGTACATATGTATTTAAAAAGCATTGAAGTGCACGGGTTTAAATCCTTTGCCAATAAGATAAATTTCAAGTTCCATAACGGCATCACTGGTATCGTGGGTCCTAACGGTTCCGGAAAGAGCAACGTGGCAGATGCCGTTAGATGGGTGCTGGGAGAGCAGCGGATCAAGCAGCTTCGAGGTTCTTCCATGCAGGACGTGATCTTCTCCGGAACGGAGATGCGTAAGCCTCTGGGCTATGCCTATGTGGCGATCACGCTGGACAATACGGATCATCAGCTGACTATCGATTATGATGAGGTGACGGTGTCCAGAAGGTTGTACCGATCCGGTGAGAGTGAATATATGATCAACGGTTCCGTCTGCCGTCTGAAAGACGTGAACGAGCTTTTCTATGATACCGGTATCGGTAAGGAAGGGTACTCCATTATCGGACAGGGTCAGATCGAGAAGATCTTGAGCGGCAAGCCGGAGGAGCGGCGTGAACTGTTCGACGAGGCTGCCGGCATCGTTAAGTTCAAGCGCAGGAAGTATGCGGCTCAGAAGAAGCTGGAAGATGAGAAGCAGAATCTGGTCCGGGTCAATGATATCCTGGCAGAGCTTGAGAAACAGACCGGACCCCTGGAGAAGCAATCCGAGAAAGCAAGGGTATACCTGAAAAAGAAGGAAGAGTTAAAGACGCTGGACGTGAATGTGTTCCTGCTGGAGAATGTGCGGGTGCGGCAGCAGCTGGCGGAGACGGACGGCAAGCTCACGATCGCCGGCGGGGATCTGGAAGAGACCACGAAGAAGTATGAAAATATCAAAGAAGAATACGAGCAGATCGTGGGCCGGATCGAAGAATTGGATCAGGCCATCGAGACGGCCCGGGCCACATTGACGGACACCGGGGTGATGCGCTCCAAGCTGGAGGGCGAGATCAATGTCCTTAAGGAACAGATCCATTCGGCAGAAGGTAACGAGGAGCATTTACAGAGCCGTATCCGCAGCATCAGTGAACAGATCGATACGCGTACGAAAGAGAAAGACGGTATTCTTGCGGATAAGGAGCAGACGGATCAGAAGCTGACACAGCTGGAGCAGGCCAGGACAGAATCCAGGCAGCTGTTGGAGGAAACACAGAGCCGGATCGAGGAACTGAATGACCACATCGAAAGCGGGAAGAATACGATCATAGATGCGTTAAATAACCGTGCCACCATCAAGTCCAAGATGGGACGCTATGACACTATGCTGGAGCAGATCAACATTCGCCGGGCAGAGCTGAATTCCAGGCTGCTGCGGGCCAAATCGGACGAGGCAGAGCAGACGGAGACCATCAAGAAGCTGGAAGAAGAGTTCGAGGCTGTAGGGACAGCTATCAAAGAACTGGGGGAAAAGCAGGAGACGATGGAGGAGAGGCTTTCGCTTTTCCGGGAGGAGCTGGCAGGCCGGGATCAGAAACTGCGGGATACCCAGGTGCTCTATCACCAGCAGAAATCCAAGTTGGAGGCGCTTGCCAATCTGACGGAGCGTTACGAGGGCTACGGCGGCAGTGTCAAAGCCGTGATGGAACGAAAAGGCCAGGAGAAGGGTATCATCGGCGTGGTGGCGGATATTATCCAGGCGGAAGCCAAATACGAGACGGCCATCGAGACGGCCCTGGGCGGCAACATCCAGAATATCGTCACGGAGGATGAGGAGACTGCCAAGCGCATGATCGGCTATCTGAAAAAGGCCCGGGCGGGACGTGCCACATTCCTGCCCCTCACCAGCATCACCCATCCTCAGGAGTTCAAGAATCCTGACGCCCTGAAGGAAAAGGGTGTGATCGGCATGGCGGACGAGCTGGTGAAAGTGGAGAAGAAGTACCGGAACGTGGCCAAGGCAATGCTAGGGCGTATCGTGGTGGTGGACAACGTGGACAATGCCGTGAAGATCGCCCGAAAGTTTGATTACGGCATCCGTATGGTCACGCTGGAAGGCGAACTGCTGGTACCCGGAGGCGCCATCAGCGGAGGCGCCTTTAAGAACAATTCCAATCTGCTGGGCAGACGCCGGGAGATGGAGGAGCTTAGTAAGAAGGTTAAGCAGTATGTGGTGGATATCGATAATCTGCTGAATGATATCGAGGAAACGAAAAGAAACAGGAACAAGCTGCGGCTGGAGATTGAGGATGTCAAAGGGCAGCTGCAGCGCAAGTTCATCGAGCAGAATACGGCCAGAATGAGCGTGGCGCAGGCTCGGGAGAAGAAGAACGAGACAGAGGAAGGTTTCGACGAACTGAAAGTAGAGCAGCAGGATATCGAGCAGCAGATCAAGGAGATCCAGGTCAATAAGGATGAAAACTTAAGAGAACTGGCAGATTCCGAGGAGCTTGAAAAGAATGTGGAGGCGCAGATCGGGGAATTCCAGAGACAGCTGGAAGCAAAGCGGGCGGAAGAATCGGAACAGTCGGCCAAGGTATCTGAGTGGGATGTGGAAGTGGAGAAGATGCGCCAGAGCGCGGATTTCCAGAGACAGAACTTAGAGCGTGTGGAAGGCGAGATCGCACGCCACAGCGCAGAACTGAAGGAGGTGCAGGAGGGCCTGCATCTGGGAAAGGAAGAAGTGGAGCGCAAGAAAGAAAGCATTCTGGAGATCGAGAAGACCATCGCTTCTTCTTACACCACTCAGACGGATGCAGAGACAAAGTTAAAGGATGACATTTCCCTCAAGGAAGAACTGTCGGGGAAACAGAAGAATTTCTTTGCCACGCGGGAAGAACTCTCCGAACGAATGACGGCGCTGGATAAGGAAGTGTATCGTCTTAACAGCCAGCGGGAACGGATGGAAGAGTCTATTGAGTCCCAGATCAACTATATGTGGGACGAGTATGAGATCACGCTCTCCGATGCGGAGTCCATGAAGGATGAGGAGATGAATGACCTGCCCGCCATGAAGAAGGAGATCGCGGCTCTGAAAGATGCGATCCGCAAGCTGGGGGACGTGAATGTCAATGCCATCGAGGATTACAGAAATCTGATGGAGCGGTACACCTTTCTAAAGACTCAGCATGACGATCTGGTAGAGGCGGAGAAGACGCTGCAGGGAATCATCGAGGAACTGGACAGCTCTATGCGTAAGCAGTTTAACGAGAAATTCGCGCAGATCAACCGGGAGTTCGACAAGGTGTTCAAGGAACTCTTCGGCGGCGGCAAAGGTTCTCTGGAACTGATGGAGGACGAGGATGTGCTGGAAGCAGGTATCCGGATCATTGCTCAGCCGCCCGGCAAGAAACTTGTCAATATGATGCAGATGTCCGGTGGGGAGAAGTCCCTGACTGCGATCTGCCTGCTGTTTGCGATCCAAAACCTAAAGCCGTCGCCCTTCTGTCTTCTGGACGAGATCGAGGCGGCCCTTGATGAGAGCAATGTGGCCAGATTCGCCAAGTATCTGCATAAATTGACGAAAAATACACAGTTTATCGTGATCACTCACAGGCGCGGTACGATGGAGAAAGCGGACCGTCTCTACGGTATCACGATGCAGGAGAAAGGTGTGTCAACACTGGTAAGCGTAAATTTGATCGATAAGGAATTGGATGACTGATGAGTGAAGAGAAAAAAGGTTTTTTCAGCAGATTAAAAGAAGGATTGACGAAGACGAGGAACAACATCGTCCATGGGATAGATTCCGTATTTAACGGTTTTTCCAACATAGACGAGGATTTCTATGAAGAACTGGAAGAGATTCTGATCATGGGGGATATCGGGGTGCAGGCCACCGAAGCGATCCTGGAGCGGCTGCGGGAGCAGGTGAAGGAGAACCATATCAAGGAGCCGGCCGACTGCAAAGCCTTCCTGATCCAGAATATCAAGGAGCAGATGCAGGTGCAGGAGACTGCGTATACCTTCGAGGAAGAGCAGTCCATCGTACTGGTGATCGGCGTTAACGGCGTGGGTAAGACCACCACTGTAGGCAAGCTGGCCGGGAAACTGAAAGGGCAGGGAAGGCGGGTATTGATCGCGGCGGCGGATACCTTCCGCGCGGCGGCCGGTGAGCAGCTTAGCGAGTGGGCAAACCGTGCCGGGGTGGATATGATCGGCGGCAGCGAGGGTTCCGATCCTGCCAGTGTGATCTTCGATGCGGTAAATGCGGCGAGAGCGAGGAATATCGATGTACTTTTGTGCGATACGGCAGGCAGGCTTCACAATAAGAAGAACCTGATGGAGGAACTTAAGAAGATCAACCGGATCATCGACAGAGAATTTCCCGATGCCCACCGGGAGAATCTGGTGGTACTGGATGCCACCACCGGCCAGAATGCGCTGCAGCAGGCGAAGGAATTCGGCGAGGTGGCGGATTTAACGGGTATTATCCTGACCAAGATGGACGGTACGGCAAAAGGCGGCATTGCGGTGGCGATCCAGTCGCAGCTGCAGATTCCGGTTAAGTATATCGGTGTTGGGGAGACCATAGAGGATCTGCAGAAGTTCGATGCGGAGCAGTTCGTGGATGCGCTGTTCGATAAGACCTGAAATTATATCAAGATGCGGAGATTGCTGCTTAAGTGGAAATGGAGCGTGGCTGCAGAATGATACTGGAAGGAAAGAGCAAAAAGATACCGTACGAAGAAACAGAGAAATCAAGATGATGTGCGGAAAGCTGGAAGAGGGGAAGGGAAAGGAGCAAGAAGATAAGCAATGAAGGAATTGGCATTGGATAAATTTGAGGAAGCATATGAGATCGTCAAGGAGGTGACATCTGAGACGAAGCTGATCTACAGCGATCATTTCAGTGCACGAACCGGGAATAAGGTCTATCTGAAGCCGGAAAATATGCAGCTGACGGGGGCTTATAAGCTGCGTGGAGCATATTATAAGATCAGCACATTGTCGGAAGAAGAGCGTGAGAAGGGGTTGATCACGGCATCTGCCGGAAATCATGCCCAGGGCGTGGCTTATGCAGCAAAGTGTTATGGTGTGAAAGCGGTGATCGTGATGCCTACCACTACACCCTTGATCAAGGTAAACAGGACAAAAGGGTATGGTGCGGAGGTGATGCTGTACGGTGATGTTTATGACGAAGCCTGTGCTAAAGCTTATGAACTGGCAAAGGAGAAAGGGTATACATTCGTGCATCCTTTTGACGATCTGGATGTGGCTACGGGACAGGGCACCATTGCTATGGAGATCATCAAGGAACTGCCGCTGGTGGACTATATTCTGGTGCCGGTGGGCGGCGGCGGACTGGCCACCGGAGTGTCTACGCTGGCCAAGCTGTTGAATCCAAAGATCAAGGTGATCGGTGTGGAACCTACGGGTGCCAACTGCTTACAGGAATCCGTGCGGGCCGGCAAAGTTACGACATTAAAGAATGTCAATACAATTGCGGACGGTACTGCGGTAAAGACACCGGGCACTGAAATCTTCCCTTACCTCAAGGAAAATCTGGATGGTATCATTACTGTTGGTGACGAGGAACTGGTAGTCTCCTTCCTGGATATGGTGGAGAATCATAAGATGGTAGTGGAGAATTCGGGATTGCTGACGGTGGCTGCATTGAAGCATCTTGATGCAAAGAATAAGAAGATCGTGGCGATTCTTAGCGGCGGCAATATGGATGTAATAACCATGTCTTCGGTGGTACAGCAGGGGCTTGTGCTGCGGGATCGGATCTTCTCGGTATCGGTACTTTTGCCTGATAAACCGGGCGAACTGTCCAGAGTGGCGGATGTGATTGCGAAACAGAATGGCAATGTGATCAAGCTGGAACATAATCAATTTGTCTCCATCAACCGTAACGCGGCCGTGGAACTGCGGATCACGATGGAGGCCTACGGGACGGAGCATAAGAATCAGATCATCTCTGCGCTGCAGCAGAACGGTTACCAGCCGAAACTGATCCGGGCAAGTATCTAAGGCCCATTCTTCGCGAGGAGTTTATATCTGGGATGACATTTGGTTACAATAGTAACTGGTGATTCGAAAGCAAAATGGATCTCTACAATAATAGTCATGTAGTGCAGGTATGCTTTGCTGATCTAGGAAGTGACAAAATGGGGTTATAGGATGGAGAAAAATAAAAAAGTGTTCAAAAAAAGCAAGACAGGATGGATCAGGAAATATATTATTATAACAGTGGCAGCTTTTGTCTATTCGGTGGCGCTCAGCCTTTTTATCGATCCGAATGATATGGCGCCTGGCGGGCTGACCGGTGTAGCGATCATTTTGAGCAGATTGGTGCCAGTCAGTACCGGTACGTTGATCTTGCTTCTGAATATACCGATCCTGCTTTTCGGCGTATGGAAGTTCGGGATTGGTCTGACTATTTCGACGATCTATGCTACGGTATTGATTTCCTTTTTTACCAATATGTTATCAGGTGTGGGAGCGGCCACGGATGATATACTGTTGGCAGCGGTGGCGGGCGGTATCCTACAGGCGATCGCCATCGGATCGATCTTCAGGGCCGGAGCGACAAGCGGCGGTGTGGATATCATCGTCAAGGCGCTTAAGCTTAAACTGCCGCATTTGAAGACGGGGAATCTTTTCTTGATGATAGACGCTACGGTGGTGACATTATCCGGTATTGTCTTCCGTGATGTGAATGCCGCGCTGTATGCGGCAGTGGCAGTAGGGTGCTGTTCGGTGGCCATGGATGTTGTGTTGTATGGCCGGGATGAAGCGAAACTCCTCTATATCATCAGTGATAAGCCGGAGCAGATCACCCAGCGGTTGTTGGAAGATCTGGATGTGGGCACCACCTATATCAATGGGCAAGGCGCCTACAGCGGCAATGAGAAGCGGGTTATCATGTGTGCCATGAAGAAGACAACATTTCCGAGGGCAGAAGAAATCGTGAAGGAGGAAGATGCGGATTCTTTTATGATCGTGACCAGCGCCACGGAGATCTTCGGAGAAGGGTACAAAAGTTATTTCAGTGAGCGGATCTAGTACGGATTACTAGGGACGGAGCACCGGATGGGGAGAAGTATATGCAGGATATGAATTTACGGAGTAAGAGACATAAGAGGAAACACAGGAGAAACGAGAACGGGATCCTGGTCGGTTCGATCGTTCTGTGTCTGGTGACTTTGGCAGCCATCACTATTACATTGATCATGGTCTTTCGGTATCGTTCCATCCAGATGGAAAATACAGTGGTCATGAATGAGCTGGAGGCTGTGCGGATGGATCAGACGGTCACCTACACGCAGGGCGAGGTGGATGCCATGATCGCCGGTGCGGTGACGGAGGCTACAGATCGGACAACGCAGGAGGTACAGTCTGATTTTCTGGAGAAATTAAAAGAATTGATGTTGAACGGCGACGGGACGCTTGCCATGCTCCGCTATTTCTATCCGGATGAGATTGTGGTGGCAGATGCGGGGGAGTACCACTTTATCCCGATCATGGACGATCTGGCCCATCATACATATGATCTTAGCAAATTCATCAAAGACGAGGATCAGGTGATGCACTACTACGACAATGCCCAGTGGATCTCTCGTAAAGGAATCGATGTATCCAAGTATCAGGAAGAGATCGATTGGGAATCAGTGGCCGGTGATGATGTGGAGTATGCCTTTATCCGACTGGGTATCCGTGGCTACACCAAGGGAGAAATCCAGGAGGATGAAAATTTCAAGGACAATATCCAGGGAGCGCTGCACAATGATATCGGTGTTGGGGTATACTTTTTCACACAGGCAGTGAGTGTGGAGGAAGCCGAGGAAGAGGCACAGTTTGTACTGGATGCGCTGGAGCCTTATCAGATTGATTACCCGGTGGTAATCGATGTGGAGGCAGTATCTAACGCCAACGCCAGGACGAAGGATCTGACGAAGGAGGAGCGAACCGCGTACTGTATCGCTTTCTGCGAGAAGATCAGAGAAGCCGGATACACGCCGATGATCTACGGCAATATGAAGACCTTTATGTTGATGCTGGATCTGCCGCAGCTGGAGGAATATGAGAAGTGGGTTGCTTACTATGATGAAACGATGTATTATCCCTATGCCTTTAAGATCTGGCAGTATACGGATGAGGGCAAAGTAGCAGGAATCGAGGGGAATGTGGATTTGAATATCAGCTTTGAAGAGGCAGACGGCTTGCAGGATGAGTAACCGTAAAGTTTCGGCCGGATGCCCCGCAGCGGGATACAGGGCACCGTGAATGGTAACGGGCACCTTTGTCCGTCCGGAACCGCATTTAAAATACAGTTGTTTTCGGGCAGGGGTTCATGATAAAATAAGAGCAGTTAAAATTGCAGAAAGGCGGGGTTATCAATGAAATATGAATTTGAAGGAACGGTGGAATTCCGTGAGAATGAGAATACGATCGCGGTACCGTTTAATGTTTGGGAAGTATGCGAAAAGGTAGGAGACGCGCCGGTCAGGGTATGTTTTGATGATGTCTGCTTTATATGCGATCTGGTGCCCAAGGGCCAAGGCTATTATGATATTCCGGTCAGCCATGACACGTTGGCTAAGGTGGAACTGGGCAAGAAATATTTGATCTCGATCGAGATCGTGGGCAATGTTGTGAGCATGGGAGGAAGTCCTTACAGCACGGAGCATCCGATCCGTAAGATAGACAGTGTTGATCTGGTGACGCAGCCCTGGGATGGTCTTTGCGGACAGGCCTGCATTGCCATGATTGCCGGAACTACACTGGATGAGGCCTGCGACATCATGAAATGCCGGGAATGGCAGGCGAATATGAGTAAGATGATTGCTACATTGGAGTATCTTGGAATCCGTCACTCGGACAAGATCGTATATACGCTGGGTAAGTCTGTGGAGTTGCCGCACTGCTGCATCATCATGGAGAAGATGGGAAGGTATAGCCACTATCTGGTACAGTTTGACGGCGGATATTATGAGCCGAACCAAGGTGTGCTCAAGGAATTTGATCAGACGAAGATGGTTGGCTATCTGGAGATCATAACACCATAAAGAATAGTGAACTGCGAAATTAAAGCAGAAGAAAGCACTCGATGTAAAGAAAAAATACTTGACACCCGATCAAACCTATAGTAGAATGCATAAGTCGGGTGTGTTGCAGTATGTCCGGCAGAGGTTAGTGATATGGAAAAGATCGTGGAACAGGGATTGTTGTATGATTTCTATGGAGAGCTGCTGACGAAGCATCAACGGCAGATCTATGAGAGGATCGTATACGATAATCTGTCGCTTGGAGAGATTGCACAGGAAGAGGGCGTCAGCAGACAGGCAGTGCATGACATGGTAAAGCGTTGTGACAAGATTCTGCAGGGTTATGAAGAGAAACTTAAGCTGATCGCCAGATTCGAGAGCATGAAGAGGAAGATTGCCTGCATCAGCCGGTTGTCGGAGCAGCTGGAAGATGCTGAGGCGTCAGACGAAGAGCAGTATCGTCTGTACGGTGCCAGGATCAAGGAGCTGTCGCATGAGATCCTGCAGGAGTTGTGATACAGGTTAATAAGAGTTGAAAGGCATGGAATCCTATGGCGTTTGAAAGTTTAACCGATAAACTGCAGAATGTGTTCAAGAACCTGAGAAGTAAGGGACGTCTCACGGAAGCGGATGTCAGGACGGCTCTGAAAGAAGTGAAAATGGCGCTGCTAGAGGCGGATGTCAACTTCAAGGTGGTGAAGCAGTTCGTCAAATCGGTGGAAGAGAGAGCCATCGGCGCGGATGTATTAAATGGACTGAATCCAGGTCAGATGGTAATCAAGATCGTCAACGAAGAGATGATCTCCCTGATGGGTTCAGAGACTACGGAAATCACGCTGCAACCGGGCAAGTCGATCACAGTCATCATGATGTGTGGTCTGCAAGGTGCCGGTAAGACGACTACCACGGCCAAGATAGCCGGCAAATTGAAGCTGAAGGGCAAGAAGCCGCTGCTCGTAGCCTGCGATGTCTATAGACCGGCAGCAATCAAACAGCTGCAGATCAACGGTGAGAAACAACAGGTTGAAGTTTTTGCCATGGGAGAGAACCACAAGCCGGTGAATATTGCGAAGGCGGCTGTGGAACATGCCCAGAAGAACGGACATAATGTAGTGATCCTGGATACGGCGGGCCGTCTTCATATCGATGAAGAGATGATGGCGGAACTGAAGGAGATCAAGAGTCATGTGGACGTGCATCAGAGTCTGCTGGTAGTAGATGCCATGACAGGCCAGGATGCGGTCAATGTGGCGAAGGATTTTGATGAGAAGATTGGAATCGACGGGGTGATTCTCTCCAAGATGGACGGTGACTCCAGAGGCGGTGCGGCGCTCTCCATCAAGGCCGTGACAGGCAGACCGATTCTGTATATCGGTATGGGAGAGAAACTCTCGGATCTAGAGCAGTTCTATCCGGATCGTATGGCCAGCCGGATCCTTGGCATGGGAGATGTGCTGACTCTGATCGAGAAGGTGCAGCAGAATCTGGATATAGACGAAGAGAAAGAGAAGCAGATGGCGGCCCGGATGAAGAAGGGCAAGTTCGATTTCGAGGATTATCTGGAGAGCATGAAGCAGATGCGCAATATGGGCGGTCTGTCCGGTATTCTAAGTATGATGCCGGGAATTGGGAGCAAGATGGGAGAGATAGAGTCCATGGTGGATGAGAGGCAGTTAGCCCGCATGGAGGCGATCGTGTTGAGCATGACGCCGGCGGAACGGCAGAATCCCAAGTTGCTCAATCCCAGCAGGAAGCACAGGATCGCGAGAGGCGCCGGTGTGGATATTGCGATCGTCAATAAATTTATTAAGCAGTTTGAGCAGTCCCAGAAGATGATGAAGCAGCTTCCCGGCATGATGGGCGGTAAGCGAGGCAGGGGCCTGTTCGGCGGTATGGGTGGTATGAAATTCCCATTTTAAGGATTGACTGATAGGATATGCAGGCGATTCTTAAGGGTTTCAAATAATATACTAATACTTTTTATAATGGAGGCAAAGAAAATGGCAGTTAAGATCAGATTAAGAAGAATGGGACAGAAGAAACATCCTTTCTACAGAATTGTAGTGGCAGATTCCAGATCTCCGAGAGACGGAAGATGCATCGCTGAAATCGGGACATATGATCCCAATACAGATCCCAGTACCTACAAAGTAGACGAAGAAGCAGCTAAGAAATGGTTAGCAGACGGCGCTCAGCCGACAGAAGTTGTCAGCAGGATTTTCAAGAGCGTAGGCATTACCAAATAGTAGTCCGTTATACAAAACAGCTTTTGGAGGTGGACAATGAAGGAATTGGTTGAAGTGATCGCCAAAGCTCTTGTAGAGAATCCGGATGAAGTAGTTGTTACGGAGAAGGAAGAGGGTAAGAACATTACCGTTGAGCTTCATGTTGCAGCGTCGGATATGGGTAAGGTGATCGGTAAGCAAGGCCGCATCGCGAAGGCGATCCGTTCCGTTGTGAAGGCCGCATCGTCGAAAGACAATAAGAGAGTAGATGTAGAAATTATCTAGCGAACAGCCTCACGGAGCAATCTGTGAGGTTTGTTATATCGTAGGAAAGTGTGCATTTACATTGTGGCATAAGAATTCTGCGGTGTGCAGATCTTGCGGACAGCAATCCGGAGATTTACAGAAAGGACAGCTATGATATCTGAATTACAGGTCGGCGTTATCACACAGACGCACGGTATCAAGGGAGAGGTCAAAGTATTTCCGACAACGGATGATGCCACCCGTTTTAAGAAGTTAAAAGAAGTGATCATGGATACGGACAGAGAGCGCCTGCATATGGAAATAGAAGGCGTTAAATTTTTTAAGCAGTATGTGATCGTCAAATTTAAAGGGTATGACTCCATCAATGATGTGGAGAGATATAAGAATGCAAAACTCTATGTGACGAGGGATAAGGCGGTACATCTGAAGAAAGACGAATATTTCGTCGCCGATCTGATCGGTATGCAGGTGGTGACTGAGGAAGGAGAGACCTTTGGCACATTGAAAGATGTGATGGCGACGGGAGCCAACGATGTGTATGTGGTGAAGCGTGACGACGGGAATGAGGCGGAAGTACTTCTGCCGGCGATCAGAGAGTGCATTAAGAAGATCGATATGGAGACAGGCGTGATCACGGTGCACATCATGGATGGATTGTTGTGATCATACATGCGGGTGAGTACAGATTTTGCGGTTATGAGTTAGAGACTGAAACTACAGGGCCGTGAATTTACAGGCCGATAGTTTACAGATGCTGGAAAGGAACGGGTATCTTACTATGATGAATTTCCATATCCTCACGCTTTTTCCGGAGATGGTTATGCAGGGGCTGCATACCAGTATTCTTGGAAGGGCGGTGGAACGGGAATATATTTCCATCGAGGCCGTGAATATCAGAGATTATACATTGGATAAACATGGCAAAGTAGATGATTACACTTACGGTGGCGGCGCAGGGATGCTGATGCAGGCACAGCCGGTCTATGATGCCTGGCGGGCGGTGTCAGAGAGGATCACTGAGCGTGGGGCGGCTCAGGGTAGAGTTATATATGTGACGCCTCAAGGGAAGACTTTTCACCAGAAAATGGCGCAGGAACTGGCGGGGGAGGAAGACTTGACCTTTCTTTGCGGGCACTACGAAGGCATTGACGAGCGGGTGCTGGAAGAGATCGTAACAGATGAGATTTCCATAGGGGATTATGTGCTCACCGGCGGGGAACTGCCGGCTATGGTAATGATTGATGCCATAGCGAGGTTAGTGCCCGGCGTACTGCATAATACAGATTCTGCGATGACGGAGTCCTTCTGCGACGGATTATTGGAGTATCCTCAGTATTCCAGGCCGGAGATCTGGCATGATAAGCGGGTGCCGCCGATATTGCTATGCGGTGACCACGCCAAAGTGGATGCCTGGCGGTTAGAGCAGTCTGTCATAAGGACCAGGGAGCGCAGGCCGGATCTGTACGAGGCGTATTGTAAAAGAATCCAACCTCTTTAATCAAAGACCCCGCTGCAAGCAACGGGGTATCAAACTTGCAGCGCTGCAGAGCAGCGGGGTATTTGACCCTCGCGGCAGTCGCCAAATGTCTGCAAGCAGCCACTTGGCTCGTTGCTCGCGGGAATAAAGTTGTAACAGTTCATCCCTCATCATTCATAAAAACGTCTGCTACGCATCCGGCGCCGCCTCGCGGCTCAACTGTTATATAAAGTTGTAACAGTTCATCCCTCATCATTCATAAAAGCGTCTGCTGCGCATCCGACGCCGCTTCGCGGCTCGTCTTTTATTTCATTTGAGGGCGCTCTGCACATGAAATAATTCGCAGTCAGTGTTTTGTGTGCAAGCACCCACACACAGCCTGCAAATTATTTCATGGCTGAACTGTTACATAAAGTTAAAGTAAAACCATAAATTTACTTGCAATCATCTCCATAATATGCTAAATTATTAATGTTGCGAAAAAGATGGTCCTCTGTTACAGAATGTATTAAGAACATCCAAAGAAATAGGAGGCAGATTATGAACCAGATTATCAGAGAAATCGAAGCAGAGCAGTTGAAGGACAAGATTGACGAGTTTAACGTTGGTGATACCGTTAAGGTATACGGTAAGATCAAGGAAGGTAACCGCGAAAGAATCCAGGTTTTCGAGGGTACTGTATTGAAGAAGCAGGGCGGCAGCAATAGAGCTACCTTCACAGTTAGAAAAATTTCTAACGGCGTTGGCGTTGAGAAGACATGGCCTATGCATTCCCCGAACGTAGAAAGAGTTGAGGTAGTCAGAAGAGGTAAGGTGAGACGTGCGAAGCTGAACTACTTGAGAAACCGTGTCGGCAAGAAAGCTAAAGTGAAAGAACTGGTAAAATAAAGCGGTGACAAGGAAGGCAACAGGACTGGAATCCATTGATGATAAACAGGATATAAGGTGATAGAACTGGTACTACAAAGAGATTTGTAGTATCAGTTTTTTTATGCTAAAATAAGATTATATTGCGGCCTGCAGCTGCAGTGTATGTAGGAGAAAGGGACGGTCATTGTTATGGGGTTATATCGTATTTTGTTGGTGGATGATGAGGAGGAGGTCCGCAAGGGAATCATCCGCAAGATGGCGTGGGAGAAACTGGGATTTGAGGTAGTGGGAGATGCCGAAAATGGCGAGGAAGCGTTGGAGAAGGTTGAACAGCTGCAGCCGAATGTAGTGATCACGGATATCCGTATGCCATATATGGACGGACTTGCGTTAACGAAAAGGATTCGGGAGAAATATCCTTCGATCAGGATCCTGATCTTCTCGGGATATGATGATTTTGAATATGCGCAGCAAGCGATCAAACTGCATGTAACGGAATATATTCTAAAACCAGTGAACGTAGAGGAGTTGTCGGAGATCCTTACCAAGGTCAGAGAGAATCTGGAGGAAGAGATCAAGCAGCGTCGCGATATTGATTCTCTGCGGGAAAGTTATCTCGGGAATTTGCCGATCCTGCGGGAACTTTTCCTAAATGATCTCGTGCGGGGTGTGGCAGATACAGAATCCATGGTACCAAAACTTGAGGAGTATGGCATCGATATCCTGGATGCTTGCAGGTGGGTGGCGGCGGTCATCCACGTGGAGCGTACGGAGGCACAGACACTTACCCTGCCTTGGGAATTGATTCCCATTTCTGTGCGTGGGCTGGTGGAGGATTCTCTTCGGGGGTATTATCGGTATGCCATCTTCAATTCCACGGATGAGATCACCGTGATCGCAGCCATCGATGAGAACAATACACAAACAGGGTTAAGCAACCTGCTTCATGACATCTGTAAGGAGTGTCGCCGAGTGTTGGAGGTTGCTATCACGATAGGCGTGGGCTATAGTTGTGAGATGCTGTCAGAGATCAGCCATTCCTATCAGTCGGCGATGGATGCGCTGGGATATCGGGCTATCGTCGGTACAGGGAAGCCCATCTATATCAATGATGTGGAACCCGTGGGCAAGGGTAAGCTGCAATTTGGCGACAAGGATGAGGAAGAACTGGTGGCGGTCATTAAGTTCGGCACGCCGGAGAAGATTGATAATATGATCCGTAAACTTTTTGCCCGTATGGAGGATGCGAAAGTTCATACCAGACAATATCAGGTGTACATGCTTTCCATCGCCAACTGCATGATCAGGCTTATGCAGCAATACGATCTGGACATGGATGAGATGTTTGACTCCACAGCACAGTATACAGAGGTCTTGGAGGGCATTTGTCATCGGGAGGAATTTGTGGATCGCCTCGCAACGATCGCCTGCCGCATGAATGAAGTTATGAATAGGGAGCGGGACAACACTACGCGCAAAGTCATTCAGGAAGCGAAGGAATATATCAGGGAACATTTTTCAGAACCGGAGCTGTCTGTAGAGACATTATGTCGTCACTTGCATATGAGTCCGGCTTATTTTTCCACTGTGTTTAAAAAGGAAACGGGACAGGCATATGTTAACTATCTGACCGAAGTACGGCTGAAGAAGGCGGTTGAGCTTTTGAATGAAACGGATGACAAGACGTATATGATCGCGCAAAAGGTGGGATACCAGGAACAAAATTATTTCAGCTATGTATTCAAGAAGCGGTATGGCGTGTCACCCACCAAGTACCGCGGGACACAGTCAGAAGTGCAGTAACAAGTAAGGCAGGACTGATCAGCTTCGCTGAATGCTGTGGATGTCTTTCAGTTGCCGGTATGAAAGCCGGAAATAATTTGAGGATTTTAGATCGCTTTGCGGAATCATGAGATTAGCGTTA
>ERZ779637.148-NODE-148-length-50409-cov-13.630397_pt1 | contig 50409 bp, 45 predicted proteins | sample MGYA00514196_ERZ779637 | MGnify/ENA primary metagenome ERZ779637 (study PRJEB29562, sample SAMEA4376700) | mouse gut metagenome | isolation source: Cecum | study: EMG produced TPA metagenomics assembly of the A DSS colitis mouse model was used to assess the...
CATCGGCCTTCATCTCCTGCATACCAGTCTTCATGCCTTCTACATCGGCCTTCATCTCCTGCATACCAGTCTTCATGCCTTCTACATCGGCCTTCATGTCCGCAACGCCGGTCTTCACATCCTGTACTTCATCTCTTATAGGCTGCAGTAAGACTGCGATCGCCTGTAGATCTTCCTTTGTCAATGCCATAGTGTCTCCTCCTGTTCCTTGTCTGCTCTCCGAGTCATGTTCTCACGGAACGCACCATCGATGCACATTCCCGTCCCATAACTCGCAATATTCTTTTTATCGTTTATAATGCTTCCGCTCATGGTATGTTCCCGCTTTCATACCAATCGCTCTTACTTTCTATCACAAACTCTCTTTGGAAGATAAATTATACACTAAAGCGAATGCAAATACAATACTAAACCGAATAACTATTCAGATATTTTTCCTGCTCCGGCGTGAGGACGTCAATCTCCTTACCGAGGAAAGCCAGCTTACGCTTCGCCACATCCTTGTCTACTTCTTCCGGTACATCGATCAACTTCTCTGTAAGTTCGCTGCCGTGCTCCACGAGGTATTTCGCAGACAGCGCCTGAATCGCAAAACTCATATCCATGATCTCCGCCGGATGACCGTCGCCTGCCGCCAGATTTACAAGGCGCCCCTCTGCCAACACGAAGATCCACTGACCGCTGGGCAGCTTATAACCCATGATATTCTTGCGCTGTTCCTTCTTCTCCACCGCATTGGCTTTCAACCACGCCATATCAATCTCACAATCAAAATGACCCGCGTTACAGAGGATCGCACCCTCCTTCATTACCGCAAAGTCTTCCTTATCGATAACGCCGTTGCAGCCCGTCACAGTGATAAAGAAATCACCGATCTTAGCCGCCTCCTGCATGGGCATTACGTCAAAACCGTCCATCACTGCCTCGATCGCTTTGATCGGGTCAATCTCCGTGACCACCACTCTCGCGCCCAGACCTTTCGCTCTCATGGCCGTACCCTTACCGCACCAGCCATATCCTGCTACCACCACGATCTTACCTGCCACGATCAAGTTCGTGGTCCTGTTAATGCCGTCGAATACCGACTGTCCCGTACCATATCTGTTATCAAAGAAATGCTTGCAGGCCGCATTGTTAACGCGCACCATCGGAAACTTCAATTCACCTGCATTGTTCATAGCCTCCAGGCGGATGATGCCTGTGGTCGTCTCCTCGCATCCGCCGATGATGTTCGGAATCAGATGCGGCATCTCCGTGTGCACCATTGTCACCAGATCTCCGCCGTCATCGATGATGATATTCGGCTCTGCCTCCAACACGTGGCGAATATGCGTCTCATATTCTTCCGGTGTTGCACCGTACCACGCATGTACTTCCAATCCTGCCTTCACGAGTGCTGCTGCCACATCGTCCTGTGTAGATAAAGGGTTGGAACCGGTCACATACATCTCGGCACCGCCAGCTGCCAGCACCAGACAAAGATAGGCGGTCTTAGCCTCCAGGTGCACTGACAAGGTCACCTTCTTACCCTCGAAGGGCTTGCTCTCTGAGAACTCCTTCTCCAGCGTACGCAGCAGGTCGCAGTTCCTTTTCACCCACTCAATTTTTCTCTCACCGGATTCGGCAAGATTAATGTCTCTGATTTCGCTACTCATTTCAATAGTTTCCTCCTTAAAATTAATCAGCCGAATTTTTATTATAGTGATGGTCGTCTGTCCTATCATCACTTTGTACAGTATCGGACAGTTGTCTGCCGATACCGATATATTTTCACAGGCGTTCCCTATGGATCCTCCTGTAAAATACCTATCCTGGAAAACTAGAAAAACATCTCCTTATACCAGCGCACAGCCGTAATATATGCCTTAAATACCGCATCATTATCGATGCTCTTTAAAATCTGCAACCGGCTGACTTCCTGCCAGTCCGCATTCTCGTAAGCTATCATGAAATCATAGATATCCGCAAACTCACCTGTACGGCTCAAAAGCGCTTCCCTGATCTCCTTGGCAACGTTGACCTTATCAAGCGCCTCCGCCATAGGCATACTCAGGATAATATCCAATACCGAGAAAAGCCCCATCAAAAACAGCTCAGGTGCTTTCATCGCCAATCCGAAAGAAGGTGCCAGACATTCCATGAATTTAGCCCGCAGAAGAGAAACTCTTGTGATCTCATTGGGTCTGTCCGCACACAGTTCTTTCGTGATCACGGTATTGATCCATTTCTTTAATTCACGCTGACCCAGCAGCGCCGCCGCGTGACGGATCGACGTCACCTCAGACTTCACCGCAGTGCGGTTCACCATCTCAAGCAACGACACCACGAGTGCCGTATCTCTGCCAATCACATCAGCCGCCTTCGTCAATTCAAAATCCTCATCATTGACAATATTCATCAACTCCAGATAGTTGACCTTAAGAGGTTCCACCTCTGTCTGCCCCTTAGTCACCGGGATGCGATAGAATGCACCCTCAAAATAGTGGAAAGACCGGTCCATCCTGACATCGTCGAAAATCTCCTGCTTTTCGATATTGCCGACGCAGATCTTGATATGCGGATATTGATGTCCAAAATAAATCTTGGCCTTGAAAACATCTACCTTCTTATAGTCCAGAATGATATAATCCATCAACGCAAGGATTTCTCTGTAATTCTCCAGCTCCATTACCGGAAGTTTCCTGATCGCCAGCTTATACCCCTTCTGCTTTAACTGCTTGAACCGTTCCTGATAGTCCGGTGTGTTAGTGATCGAATTGTCAAAAAGCAGCACCAGCCGTCCCAGCATCGTATCACTCTGGGACTCAATATCCGAGAACACCGCAATAGAACCCACCGGGACAAGCACGTCTGTACCCGGCGACAACGTATCAATACCGATGCTCTGTAAAATATCAAGGCCCTCCACCCGAGCCGCGCCGTCATTTACAGCTGAGCTCTGGAGCGCCGGATTCAACAGCAGATTCGCCTTCTGCGAGAAAAGCGAATAAGCGCACACCTTCATGTCTTTATCAAAAAAAGGAATCAATGTAGCAAGCATACTCTATAGTCTCCTTTCAAAACTATTACAGTCCGTTACAAATTTCTTATATTATAGCAGACTTTATTTGTGATTGCTACGGTATTTTTGCAGGGATTTTCAATCCTCAGCCCCCTGTTTGACAGGTGGACAAAGTTGGGCAGGAGCGAAAAAGAAATGTTGTGGAAATCCGCCATATTATGATAGAATGAGACACATGAAATTATAAGATAAATAAGGTTTCGCAAAACGCTTTAGAATGGAAGAAAAACGAACCTGTACAGAAAACGGAGGGCCAATATGAAACTTGTTGTATTAGAACGTAACAGCGCGGGAACGGATGTTGACGTATCCTGCTTTGAGAAATTCGGAGAAGTGGAATATTATCCGAATACGGTGGCGGAAAACACGGCACAGCGTGTAAGAGACGCAGATATCATCATGGCTAATAAAGCGCCCCTCAACGAAACTACCTTGAAGGACGCTCCCAATGTAAAACTGATCTGTCTGCTCGCCACAGGCTTCGACAATGTAGATCTGGCCTACTGCAAGAGCCGCGGCATCAAAGTCACCAATGTTGTCAACTACTGTACATCCACAGTGGCACAGCACACGCTTCTGCTGGCGCTGGCGCTTTCTGAGAAACTCGCCTTTTACGACAACTATGTAAAGTCCGGCACCTACAGCACACAAGACCGTTTCTCCAACTTCGACAGGGCTTTCTATGATCTGGAAGGTAAGACATGGGGCATCGTCGGCATGGGGACTATCGGACGCAGAGTCGCCGGGCTGGCCAAAGCTTTCGGCTGCAAGGTCATTTTCTACTCCGCTTCCGGCAAGAGCACCTGCACGGATTATGAAAGAGTAGAATTCGACACACTTTTGCAGGAATCTGACATCCTGTCCCTGCACTGCCCGCTCAGCGACCGGACAAGAGGATTGATCGACAAAGATGCCCTCCTCAAAATGAAAGAAACCGCCATCCTGGTCAATGTAGCCCGCGGACCGGTCGTAGACACGCAGGCGCTCTATGACGCCCTCATTGCGAATCAGATCGCAGGCGCCGGACTGGATGTGCTGGAGCGGGAACCTATGACGAAAGATAACCCATTGGCACAGATCAAAGACAGTACAAAACTGATCATCACACCCCACATGGCATGGGCAAGCGTTGAGTCCAGGACCCATATGGTGCAGGAAGTTGTTAAAAATATCGAAGCTTTTCTGGCCGGAGAGGACAGGAATGTCGTGAATATGTATAGTTAACGACATTAGAAATTTCGTTTTCGGCCTTGCAGAAGCTACCGTATATGGCTCCTGCAAGAGCCGGAAACAGAAATTTGTTATGTCGTTTACTATAAGTCTCGGACAATTTCCCATACCTCCCTGCCGGATTCATCTAAGCAGCCCTCTTTGCATCCTGCATTTCGTCTTGTCTTCCTATTCCTTATGGATCCACTGCCGGAGGATCCATATACTCCGACGGATCGAGGAATGCGCCGTCCCGGCTCAAAGCGAAATGCAAATGTGCGCCAGTCGATTTCCCGGTACTCCCCACAGAGGCAATCCTGTCTCCGCGATTTACCTGCTCTTCTTTCGAGACGGCAACATCCTGGCAATGGCAATAATAGGTCATATCACCATTCTGGTGCAGCAGGACAACATAATTGCCGTATTCCGCAGAGTAACCCGTCTCATACACGATGCCATCTGCGGCTGCCGTGACAGCAGTGCCTGCCGCGGCTGCAAAATCTATCCCTTCGTGTATGCGGATCTCCCCGGTGACAGGATGTACTCTCTCCACATAAGAATCAGCGATACGATCATATTCGCAGGGATAGGCATAAGTGAGCAGGACGAATTCAAAGACCATATCATCCCAGACGCATTGTAAGTCACCGAGTCTTGTATTCTCATAGACCGTGAGATAAATATACGCAGTCTGCAGTCCCTTTTCATCCTTATACTCTTCATACAGATAATTGGACTGCCATGTACCATGCGGCTCTCCCTCTGTCACCAGATATCTGTTAAAAAGATCCTGCGTCTCCAGATCGGCCTCAAAACTCTTCACGATCGGCAGCTGCCAAAGCAGATTCTTCTCCACCTCATAGTGGAACATATACCGCATCTTGAGCGGATGCAGCCAGACACTTTTTCCATCATCTGACACGGCAACCTGGCAGACATTATCACCCTGCGTAAATTGACATCCGATCGCCGCCAGATCAAGGCTGCGTACTATCTCCCTGTCCGTCAGATCATAGACGATCAGTCCGAAATAATCGTGGAATATAATGACACTATTATTCGTACCGTCCAGCCCCGGATTTCCCGCATAGTCCAGTGTGGGGCCGTCTGCTCCCCATTCTGTCTCAGCGGATACTGCCGCCTTCTTTGCGGCCAGCCGGCGCATTTCGGTAATCACCTCTTCCGGATCAAACTCCTCCGTCTCCTGTTTACGGTCGGATACACTTTCGTTCCCCGAAACTGCATTATCCCCTGTAGTATTGTCGCTATGCAGATCCGCATCGGCGTTTCCCGATTCCTCCGACTCCTGCAATGCAGTATCCTCTGCCGTTTCAGACGCTTTGCCCATTCCGCCAGCTTCCGTATTCCCCTCCTTCTGAGATGTTCCTGTAAACGCGCATCCCGCCAGGACAAGCATGAACACCACCGCAGCGATCCCCGCCGACAACCGAGTGCCGTTTGCTCCCACAAGACGTGAAATCCTCTCTTTCAGCTCGGAATTTCCCGGGCGCAGCATGGTTCCATACGAATAGATTCTCCTGCCGCAATTTTTCCTGGAAAGATCCAGAAGCATCTCACCATAAGTCAATCGTTCTTCATCGCCCAGCCGCCGTATCGTACCATGATCGCAGGCGATCTCCCCATCCCTGGCAGAGACCGATGCAGCGATCCATACCAGGGGGTGAAACCAGTATACCGTGACCAGCACGGCGCGCAGCAGCGCCCAAATATGATCCCCGTGAAGATAGTGTACCTGCTCATGAGTCACCACATAGCGAAACCTGTCGATGTCTGTCCGGATGTCCGTGCCAATATAGACCGCCGGATGCAGCACACCCACAAGACAGGGCGCTTCGAGTTTATCCACCCGATAAACCGGAAGCTTCCGGTAAAGCTTCGTCATCCCTCTCCCGTTTTGCACATTCCGTACCCGGTCGCCCTGGTATAATTGCCGCGTCCTGTACAGTCTTCTACGGAATCGAAGATGGGCAATGCAAAGCGTCCCTCCCACAAACAGGCTGCCGGTGATCCAGATCCATCGGAAAACGGACGCGCCTTCCCTCACCGGTAAGCGCTCTCCTGCTGTGGCATTTCTCTCTTCCGCTATCGCCGGCTCTTCTTCTTCGATGACCTCTTCCCCGGCTGTCCACAACTCTTGTACCCTACTCTCATCCTCTCCTTCCAGGGGCGGTTCCTGTATTGCCATATGGTCACGTCCGCCACTTCCCAAAGGACCGTTATGATCCCCACCGGCATGGGAGGTTTCCGCATATTTTCCCGTTACCGCATCTACCACGCGAAGCACACTGACCGGACTGTCTATGAAATTAACCGGAATGAGCAGTCTCAACACTACAAGCAGCCATAACCCATACCTGATATACACATGAAGTTTCTCTCCGAACAGTTTCCGCACGGCAAGGATTGCCGTCACCAAAACCGCCGTCCGTATCATGATCCCCATCACAGCGCCCATCACGACTCCTCCTTCCTTCGTTTCTCTTCCCTGGCCTCCCGAATGATCCGGTACAACTCCTCCATCTCTTCTTCCGGAATATCCTGCTTTTTCACCAGCGTGTTGACCAGCAATCCCAAGCTGCCATTGTAAATACGGTTGATAAAATTACTCGTCTCTGACTCCACAGCTTCTTCCCGCTTCAAGAGCGGATAATATTCCCTGGCTTTCACCCCTTCCCGATACCGGATACATCCTTTCTGCTCCATCCGTTTCAAGAGTGTCTTCGTAGTGCTCTTCGCCCATCCGGTCTCAATCTGCATAGCCTTGATCAGCTGCGTCGCTGTCTTCGGCGCCTGCTCCCACAGATTTTCCATGATGCGCCATTCACTATTGGATAGGCTGATCATCTTGTCCTCCATACTTACCTCCATTCCGAAGCGCTTTGCGCTGAGGACGCGAGCAGAATTTCAGATTCTGCTCTGCGATCAAGGAGTTTGTGACATTTCGGCACAAACTCTTGGTTGAATAAATTGCTCATCAAAGAATTTATTCAACCTCTCCTCCATTCCGAAGCGCTTTGCGCGGTTCTTTTCCTGATGAATCCTTACATATCATACATTTCGATAGAGACACGATCTTCAGTAAAAGGTCTACTAATGTAACCCTATAGCATCAATATAGCACTTAGGGTTACGCATGTCAACCTATAAAGTTGCACCACTTTACATACTTTTTATTGCCATCGGCTGTAATGTCTCCGGGAGCTATATCGTTAAACGCAAAGACAGCCGGAACCGTTATCTATCCTACACGATAACCCATTCCGGCTGACTGTTTGTCCGGGCGTGACACATATGCCGTATGATCAGCCCGCTTTATAAATATTTCTTCAGATTGTCCAACACCACCTGATATCCGTTGGCATACATATGAATACCTTCGATCGTAAACTCCTTCTTCAGTTTGCCACGCTCATCGGTCAGACCCTCATTCACATTGACAAAACGGCAGCCCTTCTTCGCCGCCAGCCTCTCTATGGCTTCATTGGCAATGGCAATATTCTCATTGGTCCTCGTAACGAAAGCCGTCTTCCCCCATTCACCTTCCGGCAGCTTGTCTGTCTCATTGACCGGATAATAAGCCATCATCGTGATCTCCGCCTCAGGTAATCTCTCCCGGATACGAGTAATGATCTCCTCATACCTCTCCAGCAGCGCTTCCAGACGATAGTCCGGACTTCCGATATCATTGGTGCCAATATTGATAAAAATCCTGGACGGCTCCGTCCCGAAGACCATCTCTTCCATGTGCTCCAACATATCTGTCGTCGTAAATCCGCCGATGCCCCGATTGTAAATGACCTGATCCATGCCGTTCGTCATCAGCAGTTCATTGACCGGAAACTGTTCCATCAGAGAAGAACCTGTGAAAAGAATCTCGCCCTTTTGCACATTCCGGTTCAAAATTCGGTATCTCTCCAGTTTATCCTGTTGTTCCCTGTGCATAAATTCTTTGAAAAAATCCATAACTTCCTCCAATCTTTGCTGTTTACTGTAATGCTGCTGCCGGATCTCTATCGGGAGATCAAGAATACCGATCCTTCTATACTGCTCCATATCCTGCAAGCTGATCAGGAACACTTGCCCGATGCCGATGAACTCATCGTATCCTCCGACTGGAAGCTGCCGGCGGATACAGTCTCTTACCATCTCCTGTTGGAAGAGGAGATCCAACTCGCCTTGCCTGACGGACATCCTTTGCTCGGCAAGCCTTATATCTGCCTGGAAGACTTAAATGAGGAGTCTTTTATCAGTCTGTCCTCGGACAGTTCTCTGACCCGCATCCTCTCTCATTACTTCACAGACCGGAATTTCCGGCCGAATATCACCACCTACATCGACAATCCCGATATCATGCGCAAACTTCTTGCGGCGAAGATTGGTCTGGCTTTCGTTCCGGCTCTTACCTGGCACGGCATGGCCGCTAACGGCGTTCACATGAGACAGATAGAGAATTTTCCCATGAGGCGTTATCTACTGCTGCGCTGGAACCCAAATGCTTTCCTGACCCCCGCCGTTATACAGTGCAGGGATGTGATCATTCGGTACTTTGCTGCCTACTGGCAAGAGTTCTTCCGTCCTGCATGACTATGCTCTTCCCGACAGGGCTTTGGCTCCTCCGGCTATCAATCTATCAATATGTACGAACACATTCATACGTCTGCAAAGTACGCTAAGGTAAACGGTACTATCAGTCTGTCAGTAGCTACGATCATGCTATTAACGATACTGCACTACCATAGATACTCGGCAAGCCCGATCACTACCGGCATCGTCAGGATACTCAGCACCGTACTCAGGCATACATCCTTCACCGCATCCGTATACTGCTTATGATAGATCTGCGCAAAGATTGCCACATTCGATCCCACCGGTGCCGCTGCCGCGAGCATCACCGCCAGGCGCACCGTCCCGAATCCATCCGGGATCAGGAATAAGCACACCATCGTCAGGATTGGAATAAGCAGTAGACGTACCGCCGCGCACAGATAAGTCAGTTTATCCGCAAATAATTCGCGAAAAGGCACCTGTGCCAAATACGCACCCAGCACGATCATAGCCAGCGGTCCATTCATAGACGCCAATGTGCCGATCACTCCCGTCACTACAGCCGGCAGTCTTACAGGCAGGAAAAACATCAAAAGTCCAATGACCAGACTGACAGCGATCGGATTCGTAATGATCTTCTTCAGACTGATCTGGGACTTATCCCCTGTCATGATAAAAACACCGTAAGTCCACTGCAAGATATTCAGGATGGCCACAAAAGAAGCCACATAGAATACCGCTTCCTCTCCCAGCGTCATCTGCACCAACGGGATCCCGATAAAGCCCGCATTGGAAAATGCCGCCCCAAACTGCCGGATCGTCGATTTGTTACGAAACACCAATCCGCTGACTAACATCGCAAGCAGTAATGCGCCAAACGCGGCTCCGAAAGAAACCAGAAAGCCAGCCAGCATTTCTCCCGAGTAATCCTTTATGTATGACTTGATGATTGCCGACGGCATGATCACATGCAAAAGCAGTCTGCCGATCTCGCCGCTCCCCTGTGCCGTGATCACTTTCTTCTTATAAAGCACATACCCAATAAAAAGATACAGAAACATGATCACATTCTGCCGGAACAGTAAACTTACGATTTCCATTATGAAAACTCCTTCTTGCCTATTCACGTCCTCTGCGAAGCCGATGCTTTTTCAAGAACTATCATCATGTCCCGCCTCGCGGAATCTTTAAAGACTCATTTATCATATCATGGCTATTATTATAATGTAAAATATATATATTTATATATTATCATAATTTTTATACTATATATTTATACCTTTCATAAACTATAGTAAACGACATAACAAATTTCTGCTTCCGGTTCCTGACAAAGCCATATACGGGAGCTTTTGCAGGACCGAAAACGAAATTTTTAATGTCGTTAACTATATATATGAAATTCAGCTTGCGTTGCTGAGGTTTTTCACGTACTAAAGATTACTATTTACGGTTACAGGTATCCAGCCCCTCGCCGAAGGCGACTTGGAATGAACTGTAACTTTAGTACCGTTGTGTTTGAAATCGGGCGAAAGCATTTATTCAACCTTCATATATTATGTGCTATACTTATAATACCATCATGAAAGAAAGGATATCCTACCCACATGAATGACTTATTAACCCGCATCAAAGACAACGTATCAAGAGTGATCATCGGCAAGGAACATGTAACGGAGCTTCTTCTTGCCTCATTGGCCGCCGGCGGACATGTTCTGCTGGAAGATGTACCCGGAACCGGCAAGACAGTTCTGGCGAAATCCCTGGCCCGTTCTATGGAATTCTCCTTCGGGCGGATTCAGTTCACGCCGGACCTGCTGCCCAGCGACGTAACAGGGCTTTCCTATTATAATCAGGAAAAAGGAGCCTTTGTCTTCAAAGAAGGTCCCGTGTTCACGAATCTCCTGCTGGCGGACGAAATTAACAGAGCCACCCCCAGAACCCAGTCCAGTCTGTTGGAATGCATGGGAGAAGGACAAGTCACCGTAGACGGCATCACTCGTTCTCTGGGCGTTCCCTTCTTCGTGATCGCCACACAGAACCCGGTGGAAACACTGGGCTGTTATCCGCTTCCCGAAGCGCAGATGGATCGTTTTCTAATGCGGATCAGCATGGGCAGCCTGAGCGAAACGCAGGAGCGGCAGATGATCGACCGCTATATCAACGACCAGCCATTGGAGACCATCCGACCTGTCTGCACTCTTCAGAACATGGCAGACCTGCAAAAAGAATGCCGCAATATCTTCGTGCATGAGGATCTGCGGAATTATATCGTAAATCTGGTGCAGGGAACCCGGAAATACGGCTCCTCCTCCGGTGATACCAACACCCGCAGCATCGCAGAAGGAGTCAGCCCCCGCGGCACCCTCGCTCTGCTTCGCGCCTCCCAAGGTTATGCCATGGTACAGGGAAGGGTTTTCGTCGTCCCCGAGGACATCAAGGCAGTGGCTGTCCCGGTGCTGGCGCACAGGATGATCTCAGAAGCCACCTACACCGAACAGAAAGAATCAATGATCCGCGGGCTGTTGAACAGCATTCCCCTGCCCACGGAAGATTGGACGCGGCCATGATCAGTTTATTTTTCTTGAGTTTTTTGCTTTTGACATATCTCTGGAATCTCTATTATGCAACACACTGGAGCCGCAGCCTGCTTGTCACATTACGCTTCCTGCAGGATTTCGTCTATGCAGGCGAACAGGCAGAGATGACTGAACAGATTGAGAACCGTAAGAAGCTGGTGCTTCCTGTACTCGAAGTGGCCTTTCATGTGGACAAAAGACTTGCCTTCCACGACTGCGAGAATACCAGCGTCAGCGATTTTACATACAAAAGGGATATCTTCGCCTTACTTGGCTATCAGCGTATCACGAGAAAGCTGACGGTAGGCTGCACGAGGCGCGGCTGTTACCGGATCGATAAATCGTACCTGACAACCTTTTCCATGCTGCACCGGCGCCGTTTCTCCATAGATGTCCCGACAGACACGCACCTGTATGTCTATGCCGCGCGGACCAACGTCTCGGATATCCTAGTCACCTGCGAACGGCTTATGGGCAGCGTGCAATGTGCCAAAAGACTTTTTGAAGATCCTTTTGCCTACGCCTCGATCCGTGAGTATACCGTCACCGATCCCATGAAGACGATCAACTGGAAAGCCAGTGCGAGAACGGGTGAGCTGATGGTCAACACCTTTGAATCCACGCATATGGAGAAGGTGCTGCTCTTCCTGGACGTGGAGGACAGCGGCATCCTGAAATACGAATATCTGACAGAAGACGCTATCTCTGTGGCTGCCACCCTTGTCCAGAAGATGGTCGCCCGGGGAATGGAAGTCGGCTTGTGTACGAATATCACGGCAGAACCCGATCCCGCTTGCCCTTCACCGCACCAGGATTTTACTTTCCTGCATCCGTCCGGCGGCAGGAAACAGCTTACCGATATTGAGCGACTTCTGGCCATACATAAGTCCGATGCGAAAGTGCTTCCCCTGCCTGCCATGCTTGACAGCTTTGCCACTGAGTATGCGGACCAGACGGAAGAGGCGATCATGATCTTCATCTCCAAAAATACAGGCGCAAACCAAGCCGCTATCGAAGCTTTTACCGGCAGAGAACAGGCAGTATGGGTCGTTCCCTGTCCGCGAAACGAAGCCTGCAGCATACATACTATAGACAATATTCGTCTGATCTGCAGAGAGGTGAATGATTTCTGACTGTCTCTGCGCAAGCAAAACCTATAACCACATATGCCCGACAAAATCCTATCGACAGATTGCCGGCCATTACTCGATTCTGGCAGAAAGGGGTCCACTATTTTGAGAAAACTGATCAAAACAACCGCAGGATGGATCCATACCACTCTCATCCTGGCCATTATCATACCGCTTCTCTATGCCCTCTGTGTAAAAGATCAGGCCGCAGTCGGTCCGTATCTGTACCTGAAATGCCTTGTGATCCTGTTTCCTGTCGTGGTGACCGATCTTGCCGCTGACAAATGCAGGAATCTTCTCTCCTACCTGTTCTTCTCTGCGCTGACCTTAGCTGCCACGGGAGCCATAGGCTGGGTGGCTGCCGGTTCCCTGCGCAACGGTTTTCTGCTCTACGGATATATGTTATTACTGGCATGCGAAACACTGTTTGTGATCGTAAACCGGCTGACTGCCCGCCTGCAGAAGAAAAAAGAACGGGAAGCCGCACTTGAGGCCGATCCGTCCTATCATCCCTTTTACGATATATTAAAAGAACCCGCTTTTCCGGTTCTGTTCTATTTCGGCGCCGTCTATGTCCTTGCGGTGAATTTCAACAGCCCTTCCGTATGCAATGCCGCTCTGTTCAGCGCTGTTTTGTACGCCCTCATCGCCTTTCTATATCACTATATATATGAGACCGACCGCTATCTTGCCCTGAATAAGAGAACCTGCAGCCTGCCCTCCCGCCGCGTCTACGGCATCGGAAGCGGTATGCTGGCGATCTACCTGGCGCTTCTTATGGCGCTTACGCTGCCGTCTCTGTTGACCATTGCCAACCGACATTACCGTGATCTCCGGGAGCTGAAATTCGATGTCGAAATGGAACACATAGAAATGATGCCGGAGCCCACCGAAGAGCCCACCGGGGAGGATCCCATGGCCATTCTTATGGAGCAGTATGGAGATGTCAAGCCTGCACCCTGGTGGTTGGACTATATTTTCTATGGCATCACGATCGCCATATTCGCAGTGTTGACCCTGGCGCTGATCAAAAAGGTCTACTCTGTCTTCCAGGACTTTCGGGCAGTCAATGACGAAAACGGGGATATCGTCGAAGAACTGCAGGACACGGGCGATATTATCAACATGACCGCTCCCCTACGTCACCGCAAACTGTCAGAGCGGGAACGCATCCGCAGGGAATACCGCAAAGTCATAAGACGGCACCGCAAGGACCGCCCCGCCGTCTACGAATCCCCCGCCGAGATTGAGCAGAACGCAGGTATTACGCAGACGGAAGAAGGCATAGCGCTGCACGACAGATATGAGACGGCACGCTATGCTCAGGGAGCGGATGTTTAGAAACATATGCCGGTTAAAGGTGCTTTTTTAATGTGAAAGTACATATTGTACAAAAGCTCATGCAAAATTTGAAGAGCACCTTGATACCCTAACCCTATATATTAATGAATTTGGATCAGGAACTTCAGCACATAGTCTCTCTCCATAGAATAACAGTACTCCTTCGCCGTCTTCGGACCACAGATTCCGGTGCCGATGCCCATCTGGAAGGCCGATATCGTAACATAAGTGCCTGTCACTGTTTCATCCTCCCGATGCTTCATCGTCAGAAGCTCCCTGTCGCTATAGGGCTTGATCCCCAATTCAAAAGGTCGGTCAAGCGCAGTAAAGGTCACTGTCTGCCGGCCATTACTTACACTTGCCCACCGGCAGTCACAGCGGTTGCCACTCTCCTGCGGGCGAATATTAGGTTCCGTCATGTCCAATACTTTACAAGACACTTCTTCGATCTGTGTCTGTTCTTTCATATCGGCATAAGACTCCCCGTTTCTTCCCAGATACACGACTTCCCCGTAACTCTTATCCAAACGGAACGCCTTACCAAAGCGAGGCAGATCGCCATGTCCCTTTTCGCAGTGCAGACAGCTTGTGACGACGATTCCCTGCGTACTGCCTTCATAGCAATCGATGCACATAAAACTTTGCTTCCTGCAGACGATCCGTGTGGTAACCATGATCCGGTCCTCCTCCCTCTCTATCGCCAGCACCTCTTCATTCTGTTCCAGAAAGTCTTCCATGCAGTTATGCAGTGTGAAATTAAAATCGTTGTCCGTTGGCGCACGGAATAAGATCGTATAAGGATCTGCGGCCTCCAGGCAGCCATCATTCAGCCGTATCATCGGCCTGCCACCGTTGATGTCAAACCTTCCTGTTTCCAAAGCAACATCCTCTGCCTGACCCGCACCGTTATGCACATCCACGACATTCTCTGCCTGACCGCCTGAAGCCAGAGTCTCCGACAGTTTCACGCGTCCCGTATCCTCCGGGACCGCAGCGATCCGCTCCTCCAGAATGATCTGCTCCTTCGCCACTTCCCGGTATGCCCCGTCTTTCGTATCAATGGTCACTACCGTCAGCGATAAGTCCTTTCCCGCTGCCTCAGCCGCCTCTCTATGCTGCTTTGTATCCAGCGTAATCTCCACTCTGGAGAGCGGCCCGGACTCGGGCACAAGCGTCACTTCGCTGCCGTCGCTCCACTTACATTCCAGACGGTAACGACTTCCTGCCGAAAAAGCCGTCGTATTGAAAATCTCAAACCGATCGCCGCCCAGATGCCGCATCCGGATCGGACGGTAAATATATTTAATGATCCTGGCACCGGTAGAAGGCGTCCTGTCAGGATAGAACATGCCGTCCACGCAGAAATTACCGTCATGCTCCCACTCCCCATGATCGCCGCCGTAAGTATAACTACCGTCCTCATGGCGCACCGCATGATCCACCATCTCCCACACGCAGCCGCCCATCAGATTATCATACGCATAGATCTCTTTCCAGTACCCCTCCGCATTTCCCGGCCCAACACCCATGGCATGAGCATACTCGCAGAGGAAATAGGGCCTGTCACACAACTCCCGCACCCGGTAAGTCTTCTCTCCGATCTCATGCACTCTTTTGATGGGAGGATACATCTCGCTTCCCACATCGTAAGCCTTCTTCTTCGTGTGGATCGCACTTTCATAGTGCACCGGCAAATCCGTATGCTTTTTCAGATAGGCATACATCCTGTCCGTATTGTAAATGCCGCCCGCTTCATTTCCCAGACTCCACAGGATCACGGATACATGGGTCTTGTCGCGCTGGTACAGCCGCCTCGCCCGGTCTACGTAATGTCTCGCCCACGCCGGATCATTGCTGATCCTGTTGTAATCCGGCGGCAATTTGTGTGACATAGTGCCATGCGTCTCAAGATCCGCCTCATCCACCACATAGATACCAAGCTCGTCACACAGCTCCAACAGATACGGATCCGGCGGGTAGTGGGAGGTGCGCACCGTATCGATATTGTATTCCTTACAAAGCCTCATGTCCCGTTCGATCTCTTCCGGTCTCAACGTATACCCGTTGTCGCAGCTCGTATCGTGATGATTGACGCCGTGCAGTTTCACCTTATGGTCATTCAGATAGAAGACCGTGCCCCGGATCGCCACATCCTTAAACCCTACCCGTGTCTTTACACAGCTTCCGGGTACTTCGTAGTACAGATCGTACAACACCGGCGCCTCCGCATTCCACTCTGCCACCGCCAGATCTTCAAACACCGCCTTGGCCACCTTATCCCTGGCCCGGACAGTCCTGCGCTCACAGATCCCGTTTCCTTCCAGGGTAAAAGTAACTTCCCCGTCCGCATAAAGCTTCACGCTGGCTGCCGCCCGATAACCCCTCTGCGTTTTCCTGGTTCTGAAGCCGATATCCCAGATATCACTCTTCTCACTGATGCGCAGAAGTACATCTCGAAAAATGCCGTTGTTGCGAAACATATCCTGACATTCCAGATAAGTACCGTTACACCAGCGGCGCACCACCGCCACCAGCTCATTTGTCCCTGCATGGATATAGGATGTAATGTCGAACTCGGCCGTATTGTGGGATCCTTCCGAATAACCCACGAAACTGCCGTTTACATACAGGTCAATGCAGCTGGCCACGCCAAGGAAAGAAAGCACATGGTTCCTCCCACAGTCCTCCACCTCAAAAAACCGACGGTACACACCAACATAGTTATATTCATCCACCGGTTCCTGCCATCGCGGCTTAATGCCTTGATCTGAGCCAATCCAACAGAAACTCTTCCCTACCTTCTCCGTAGTCGGGATCTCCGGCGGCTGATAGGGAAACTGATATCTCATATTCACATAAAAAGGATTCCCATATCCGCGAAACTGCCAGCAGGAAGGCACATCCAGCTTATCAAACCGCATATCATCCGTGTCAAGCACCTCCGGCAATTCGGACGGCTGAGGATAAAACTTAAAGTCCCACTCCCCATTCAGACAGATCACCTTTGGAGAGCCGTAACGCTTCTGTGCGCCGCTCACCCGATCCGCCTGCTCCCTGTCCGGGTAGGGGATAAAATAACTCCTCGGAGGCAGTTTATTCACCTCAAAGATATGAAAGTCCTGATAATTTGTTGTGTTGATCTTGTACTTCATGATATCTTCCCGACCTTTCCTAAAAATCCTCCATCGGTGCGGTTGCAATCCGATGATCTGTCTGTATGCCGTTTGCGGCTCTCTTTCTATCAGTATAACACATAGGATCTGCTCCTTGCACCATCCATGCTACCGCCCTGGCAAACCTCCCGGCCGTGTCATGAAAATGTCCGCCTTCATTCCATTCCAGACAGACTTCTCCGGTTCTATACCGTTCAGACGCACATATCCCTCCAAAACTTACCGATCTGCCCGCGCCGGAACTACCAGCTTTTGTCAATTGCTCCTCCAGGATTTCCTTCACCCGCTTCGTACAATCCGTTACTCTCCTCATACGCGGATCCCTGCTCCGACTCTCCCTCTTCCCCAAAGACAGATATACATTCCCTTCAGGCCTCAGTGGACTCTTCTCTTCCATAAATTCGCAGAAACCGTCATACCAGAGAGAACCGGAAAGGCTGCCGATCCACCCGAAACGATCCGTCACATACATCGAATAAAGCGCTGCCAGACCACCGAGAGAGTAGCCAAGCAACGCCGTATGCTCCGGTTCCGGCTGCGTCCGGTAATTTGCATCTATATAAGGTTTAATTTCCTCCGTCAGACGACCAAGATAGCGTTTTGCCCTGCCCTGCGGCGGCATTTCTCCTCTGCCAAATGGCGGTGCACTCCACGGTGTAAAATCATCGTTCCAGCTCTCAGGTCTTACAGCCAGCAGGATAAATTCTGCCGGGATCCCTGCCTTGCCCAGGGCTGCCATAAACTCCGCAACCGGTATTTCTCCATTGATGTAAAGTACCGGCCAACGATCCGTCCCTGTATTATAGCCCTTGGGCAGGAGCAGACTGCAGGACAGACCCACAATCTGCAGTTCCTGAACTGTCCGCGCCTCCTTACTATGAGAGTCTCCGCCTTTCATAGCATACTCCTGATTTCTCACTTCCTGCCTCTCCTTTTGTCGGTAGAATCTCTCTACGGTTCTTACATTCAGATTCTTGGCTTTCCATTTTTATCAAATTTTTTGCGCAGAGCCCGCTCCACGACCGGTATCGTCAGGATCATTGCCATACCCTGCAGAAATACCCACAGGCCGAGTATCCCTCCCACGGTATCTTCTCCCCCGCCTCGGACAACCAACATAACAGGCAGTGTAAGAATACCCATACACCAGCCGGTCTTCCACCACACCTTACCGCAGCAGAAATGAGCAAAATCCCATGTCTGCTGATTCTTTCTGGACATGGCTGTCCTGTAGCCATACGTATCATTGATAGTCCTTGGCGGATGCTTGACAAACCAATAACCCATGACGATCATCAGAAGAGGCGTCATCATACTTGCGATCGCCATAAAGATCCAGAATCCCATTCCCTCTTCCTCCCGAAACTATCTGACCCGATATTTCTTCTCTATTACCGTCACATACACGATCATTGCCCCAATCGCCTCCACCATACATCCCATTATAGACAGGATGATGTACGGCGAATTCTGACCCGTCAGAAGAGGCAGCCCAAGCAGGGCAAACACGAAGCCGAAGACACACCACAGTTTCCCCACCGCACGGTTATACGCCCGCACATCCTTGACCTTGAATACTTCCGCATTCGCCCAGAATCCAAAGGGCATGGTTCTTTTTGAGAAAAAAGCATAAATGCCAAGAGCGACCATGACTACACTACATAACATCCAGATTACAAATCCCACCATCATCGTATATAAAGCCCTCCCAACTTCAGATCTTCATCAAAAGAGATCGTATAGACAACGCTCACATTCTCGTAGATCGCATCCGTCTGCGTGACTATGATAAGCGTTCCCTTCTGTTTCATACCCTGCACATATGTCTTTCCGATCGACTGCATCTCACCCCAGTCTTCGGAAATCTCCTGCCGCACCGGATCGATGACTTCGGGCGTCAGCTTACTCTTCAACTTATCCACCGCCATATCCTGCAGACCGTCAAAATCACCCTCATTCAACAACGTGATCACTTGTTCCACACTGGCGGCGATCTCTTCCTGCGAGAGATCGTCTCCCAATGCCGCCGGCTTCGGCATCAGCCACCAGGCCAGGAGCGACGAAGCTATGAGCGCCAGTATGATCTCACTGACGGTCCTTACGATCTTACCTTTGCGGTATGCCTTCTTATCAGCGTCGGAAAAATCCTGCCAGAAAGCATCCGCAATCTCCTGCGGCTGCCCCATACTCTCCATGATCTGCTCCAACGACTCCCCCTGTTCCCTGCGGGCAGCAATATCCGAAAGCAGCTGACTGCCTATCTCCTTCCTCTTCGCCCCCCTACATTTTAGTCTCTTAACAATTTCCTTCACATATTTCTCTGCATTCATCTCGCCTGTTCCTTTCTCTTTAATACTCCCCTTTTGCAAACTATGAACCTCACTCCATCAACTGCTCCACGCCTTTCGCGATCTGCTGCCAGCTCTGATACATCTCACACATAATCTGCCGACCCTTATCCGTCATCAGATAGTACTTCCGCGGCAGCTGCTTGTTCTCCGCTTCGGACCACCTGCTCTCCACCAGGCCTTCTTCTTCCAGACGATAGAGGATCGGGTAAAGCGTCCCTTCTTTCAGACAGAAAATATTACCGCTCTTCTCCCGCAGTTCCATGATCAACTGATAACCATATTTCTTGTCTTCCGTCAGAAGCCGTAGGACAAGCATGTCCAATGCACCTTTTTTCATCTGTCGTTCGTATTTTTCCTGCATCCTTTCCCCCATTCTCTGTGTTCTATATATGGTATATTATAATTCGCTAAATACTTTGTATTACTAAATATATTAATACTTACTGTTTATGCTGTCAATCATAATTCTTATTTTTTATAATAAGTATGTAACCTTTTCCCCCTACGAGTTGTACTATTAGTGAAAGGCTTTCAATTATAGTACACGACATGACAAATTTCTGTCTCTGATGTCGTTGACCATAACTACCAAAGGAGCACTCATGAGACTACCAACACAGGAACTGTTTGAAAAATACCAGAACAACCTTTACGCAGTTGCCTTTAATGTCTGCAAGAATGCAGAGGATGCCGAAGACGTTGTGCAGGACACTTTCATTCAGTACTATTCATTTAAAAAGCAATTCGACAACGAACAGCATATACGCGCATGGCTGATCCGTGTGGCAATCAACAAAGCCAAGAATATGAACCGCACTTTCTGGCGGAAGAATAAAATGTCACTGGAAGATTATATGGAAACACTGACATTTGAAACGCCGGAGTCCAGTGAATTATTCGAGGCGGCTATGAGTCTCCCGGAGAAGTACCGCATTGTGGTCCATCTATTCTATTATGAGGACTACACCGTACACGAGATTGCCGAGATCCTGAAACTGTCGGAAAGCAATGTCAAGGTAAGGCTGTCGCGCGCACGTTCGCTGCTCAGAGAAAAGCTGCAGGAGGAGTGGGAAAATGACGAATAAAGAAAAATATAAACAGGCGTTTTCGGTATTACATGCCTCCGGCAGGATTTCCCTGGAGGAAGAAAGGATGAAGATCATGAAGAAAAAAGCAAGATTTCAGGCTGCGGCGGCAGCAGTGGCTGTCTGCCTGGCATTCGTGGGCGGCGGCAGCATCGCCTACGCGGCGGACTTAGGCGGCGTTCAGAGAAAGATCCAGCTCTGGGTACACGGAGACCAGACAGATGCAGATATCGTATACAATGCAAACGGAAGCTACGATCTGTGGTTTGAAGAAGACGGCACACAGGAGGAACGCCATGGCGGCGGCATAGCGATCGATCAGGATGGCACCGAACGTCCGTTAACGGAAGAGGAGATCATAGAGCATTTGAACCGGCCCGAAGTAGACTATCGGGAAGACGGCAGCGTCTGGGTATATTACTACGATCAGGAAATCGACATCACCGACCAGTTTAAAGACGGCGTGTGCTATGTAAAAGTGTCAAACGGTGAAACCACCCTGTATATGACCATTGTCTATCAGAATGGCTACTGCATAAGCCCTCATAAATACGAAAGCCCCGATTCTTTCAACTGAAGCGGGAACACAAGAGCCGGCCGGATGGATCTTAACTCCATATCGGCCGGCTCCTTTTCTATTTGATGTTCTCTCCGAATGCGGTATCAAAAAGTTGACCACCTGCTCTTCCTGTCACGATGCATCTTCCCCGCGCATATGTTCCTCGATCTTTAAATCGGTATAGCAGAATCCCCCGATCAGAACTACAATACCGATCCCTCCGCCAATCCCCAACGCCCAGCCTACAGAAACCCGCGCAAGCAGCAGGACAACATTCAGAACGGCCTCTGCAGCCAGCAGATATTTACCCAGGCGGATAAAAATCTCCGGCGCGATCTTCTGCGCATAGTCCCAATGAACCTGGGACCTCCTTGAGACCGGCGTATTGTATCCGTTATGCGATCTCATATCGGCCACGGGATGCTTCCGCAGCATATTTCCCACCAGGATCATCACAAACGGCACGATAAAGTTTTGCAGCAACATTCCGATCGATCCAATCATTCCAGCCATTTCCGGCACCTCCTAATACGCCGCAATGCGGATCATTGCCTTGATCCACTCTTTAAAGAAAAACCATCCCCCAGACACGTTCTCATCGATCACTCGCAACACCTCCTGCGAATCGAAGACGCCCTGTCTGCCCGTGACCTGCTGGAAAACGGTTCCTGTCGCCTCGCTGAATCCCAGTGCGATATCGCCCCTCGCCACATCGCCCACTGCTACCTGCTGCCCGATAGCTATAGCACCGAAACTAAATTGCCCCACCGCCAGTGCACCCATAGAAAAAAGGCCCACGCAGACAGCGCCCATGGCCACAATGCCAAATGCGAATTCTCCCAGCGCGATACCGCCGATCGCTACTACCCCTGCAGAAAGAAGAAGACCGATTCCAATCGGCGCCACCGTAATCACACCCAGGGCAGCCAATCCGATGGCAACGATCCCCTTAGCGGTCAGCCCGATGGCGATCACGCCCTTCGCCCGTCTCCCAAATCCTAAATTGACATGCACAAGGGGCAGCCCCCGCCAACATATCTTACTCTTATATTCATAAGAAAATCCCTGTTTCACTATCTCACGCGCCTTGACTGTATTAGTATCCTGCTCCGTACCTGAAGGCTCTTGCTGCAGTGTCCATTGCTCCTCCATGGCAGATTCCTTCAATAAATAATCAGTACTGACTGCAAACAGGTCACTGATCATCACGATCTTATCCAATTCCGGAACAGACTGATCTGTCTCCCACTTTGAAACGGACTGTCTGGACACTCCCAGTTTCTCTCCAAAGGCCTCTTGCGAAAGTCCCTCCCTCATCCTGAGTGCATAAATTTTTTCTCCAAGTGTCATAGTGTACCCCTTTCCGCGTTATACTTCGGATCTCCTCCGGCAATGTCATACAGATGTTTTGCACACGCCTGAGAAAACCTCTCCACGCCATTCTTCTTATACCCCTTTTATACCCCAAAAGAACCTAAGAAAGCTATATATGGCACTTGGAAATTTGTCAACCGACAGTTGCACCGCCGAAAAACCGCCTGTTCTGTGTTTAAATACACCATTCCGATCCGTTCAGCCCTCATCATTTAGTGGCAGCCGCCACAGCGTCCGCAATCCCCGCCGCACTGGATCGATCTGCCCGCCTTCTTCGCCTTGATCATGCTGCGGATCGCCAGTGCCACAGCGACTGCCACGACTGCCAACACAACTACTGTTCCCATATCGTCATCTCCTTATAATATCAGTTTCATTCCATCAGCATTCCCTTCTCTCTGTGCGGCCTAAACAATAGGTACAGGAAACCGTCCACTGTCGTCACCGACAGATAATAGACGACAAACATCACCAGTGCAAAGATCGGCAGCGCCATCCATCTGTTTGTCACAATATGTCTGTTATTTATGATATCTGTCAACTCTCTCGTCTGCGATCACACCTTCAAAGTTCATGCCAAATCCGAAATCATAGATATGTCCTTCTTCGTCCTGATAGCATTCCATGTCAAATGCCACGTCTTCCTGCTGTTTCTCTACAGTCTCCATGTTTGCGGGCATCTGTATGGGAAGCAGACCCTGGGGCGTAAATCTTCCGGTGAGTACATCCAAAACCGCCTGCGCACTGACGCCGTACTCTACAAGAAGTGCATCCGTACATGGTTCCAGTTCGCTCATCACCGTTGGATTCTTCAGAGCAACGATCGTGATCACAGGCTTATCACCCATCCGTTTGTGCATCTCTTCTACCAGATCGAGGTCTGCTTCATTGGCGGCGCTGTTCCACTTATCACGATAACTGCGATCCACAGATTCTTCCAGCGGATCTCCGCCTGCCAGGCTTGGTTGTCTCGCACTCACTGCCTGATAAGGGCGGTACTGTAATGTCACCGGCACATACCCGCTGCCGCCCGCCTTCCTATCTTCCGGATCATAACCGCAGGAGATCGGTGATTCTATAAAGCAAAGCGCCGCATCGGCCTCTTCCGGTGTATCTACCACCGTAAAATATTCTGCCGCCGCCCGTTTTCCGGCCGAAACCACCGTCCGGTCGCCGGTAGGGGTACTCATAAAGCTCATATGGGACTTGATAAATCTGTCCGGTATATAAACCTTGATACCCTCTTTCAAAGGAAGCACATTATTCTTATTCTTCAGCAAGGTCACAGATCTCAACTGGGACTGGTATCCTTTTTCCACATAAGAAGGACACCCGACAGTATGCAGCGACTCCTCCAGATTAAGATAAGGATTCTCAAACAATCCCGTCCGGAATATATTCAAAAGCAGCCTGTACGCAGACCGTCTGAACCGGGCGTCCGCTGCGTCCTTGCCATACTTCTCACACAGCATCCGATATGCTTCCATCACAGGCTCCCCGTCGTTGTTTCCGCCGAACTGATCCACGCCCGCTTCCAACGCCTTACAGTGCCGCTCTGCTTCCGTCAGCCCTTCCACGCCCCAGCATTTTCCGGCAAATGTTTCCTCTGCCTCACCGATATCATGGGTGATGCCCCAATCCGTGCAGACTACCCCCTCATAACCAAGCTCCTCCCGGAGCAGATCATTGATCAGATACTTGTTAAAGGAGTTTCCAACATTTTCCCCGTATTTCTGGTCTAAGTCGTAAGAGATTGTATAGTATGGCATTACCGCGCTGGCTTTGCCCGTCTTTCCATCCAGGGAAAAAGCACCTTCCGTGAACGGTTTCAAATGTTCCTTGTCATTCCCGCCCGGATAGACCGCATATTTCCCATAAGCATAGTGGGCATCCCGGCCGCCCTCACAAGTGCCGCCGCCCGGAAAATGCTTGACCATCGTGTTCACGCTATCCTTACCCCAGCCCGTCTCGCTGTCCTTCGTCGTTTGAAAACCGTCGCAGTATGCCTTCGTCATATCAATCGTCATCTGCGTGTGCTCGCCAAAGGTATCTGCGAAACGCATCCATCTGGGCTCCGTCGCCAGGTCGATCTGCGGGGAAAGCGCAGTGGTGATTCCCAGTGCACGATATTCCGCGGCAGCAATCTCCCCGAATTCCTTCACAAGCGCAGGATCAAAGGAAGCAGACAACCCGATACCGTTGGCCCATTTGGAGATCGATTCCCCGGTCACGCCCATGTATTCCGCAGTGGAACCTGCCCCATGCCGCGGATCCGAGCTGTTGTTCGCCGGTATGCCGAATCCTGAGTTCTCTGAAAGTGCCTGCAGCTTATTGTTCCAGCGCACCGCCGTCTCCGTGCTCTCCAGTCCCATGATCAGGACATGCCGCACTCTGTCTTTGACTATAAATTCTTTCTGTTGGTCAGTCAGCTCCCAGGGATCTGCCCCGCTCTCCTCATAACTCTTACCACCGTAGGTCGCGCCAAACACTGCCGCTCTCGGCCCTTTTGCCGGAATCAGCTGGTGGGCGCTGTACAGCATAAGCCCTGCAATATCCTCTATGGATACTCTCTGCGCCAGATCTTTGGCCCGCTCCTCGTAAGAAAGACGCCAGTCCTCATAAGGGGCCAGCTCTCCTGTGCCCAGGAAGTCTTTAAAAGCATAACCGTCCACCGTCAGAACCTTGACCTTGCTGTCCGCGGCAAGTCCCAGTGTCTGTCCGCCTTCATTTTCTATCAGAATATAGCCGTCCTGCTCTGTTTTGGTCCATTTTTGATCCATTTGCTCGTCACACTCCTTTGTCAACCTTTCGTCTTCCACACCCTGTCCTTCTTGGTTCCCTCCGCCAAATACATCAATTCCCCCGTGATCCCATGGATTCTGGTCAAGTATTCCGTAATCTTTTCTGATTGAAACTTTACCATGATCTTCTCTCGTAACGGTCCGCGATGGCAACGCTGCCGGAACCGTCACATTCCTCCTTCCCTGCATACAATTATACTTTGCAGCCCATTCTCTTGTACAGCACAATTCCATAATAGGCAACAAATGATAGGCAAAGGTTACTATTCACGGTGCCCTGCACCTTGCTGCATGGGCATTGAGTACGTAGTACTCGCCGATAACTTTACGGTTTCAGGCATCCAGCCTCTCGCCGAAGGGCGCTAAACGTCCGGGGGACGTTTGCTAAGCGCCGACCGGAGTGGAACGTAGACATTTGGAATGGGCTGGATGCGTTACAGTTTGCGGCCGGTTAGGCCGTGAACTGTAACAGGCAAAGAAAGAGCAGGCAGCCCATATCCAATCGGATCGTCACTGCCTGCTTCTTCCGGCTCATAACTTTATATATTCTTACAGTCTCTTAAGCAGTTCTTCTCTCTGTGCCTCGTATCCCGGTTTGCCAAGCAGTGCGAACATGTTCTTCTTATAGCTCTCTACACCCGGCTGGTTGAACGGATTCACACCCAGCAGGTATCCGCTGACACCGCATGCAAACTCGAAGAAGTAGAACAGTTCGCCCAGATAGAACTCATTTACCTCCGGCACATTGATCATAAAGTTTGGAACCTGTCCGTCCGTATGTGCCAAGATCGTTCCATTCATAGCACTCTTGTTGACGAAATCTACATTCTTGCCCGCCAGATAATTAAGTCCGTCCAAATCTACCGGCTCCTCACCGATAATGATTTCTTCTCTGCTCGTCTCGATGTTCAGGACCGTCTCGAACATTGTTCTTGCACCGTCCTGAATAAACTGTCCCATTGAGTGCAGATCCGTGGTAAGATCAACGCTTGCCGGGAAGATGCCCTTCTGATCCTTACCCTCGGACTCACCATACAGCTGTTTCCACCACTCAGATACAAAGTGCGCACACGGCTCGTAATTCGCCAGAATCTCAATGCCTTTGCCTTTGCGCAGCAGGATATTACGAAGAGCTGCATACTTCACGGCATCATTCTCCTCAAAAGGAGCTTCCAACGCCATCTTCCGGCCTTCTGCAGCACCTTCCATCAATTTATCGATATCCGCACCGGATACTGCGATCGGAAGCAGGCCGACAGCCGTCAATACAGAGAAACGTCCGCCTACATCATCCGGCACTACGAAACTCTCATAACCCTCTTCATTTGCCAGATTCTTCAAAGATCCTCTTGCCTTATCGGTAGTCGCATAAATCCTCTTCGCCGCGCCTTCCTTGCCGTACTTCTTCTCTGCCATCTCCTTAAATACACGGAAAGCGATAGCCGGCTCCGTGGTCGTACCGGACTTGGAGATCATATTGATGGAGAAGTCTCTGTCACCGATCACATCGATCAGATGTTTGATATAGGTGGAACTGATGGAATTTCCAACGAAATAGATCTCCGGCGTCTTCCGCACCGACTTGTCTACTATATTATAAAAACTGTGACGCAGAAATTCGATCGCCGCTCTTGCACCGAGATAAGAACCGCCGATACCGATCACTACCAGCACTTCGGAATCGCTCTGGATCTTTGCCGCTGCCTGCTTGATCCGCGCGAACTCTTCCTTATCATAATCAATCGGCAGGTCGATCCAGCCCAGGAAATCATTGCCTGCTCCTGTCTTGCTCACAAGTACTTCTTTCGCATCCAGCGCCAGCTTCTTCATGGATTCCACTTCGTTTTCCCCGATAAAAGAGGCTGCCTTGGAATAATCAAATGTAACTTTGCTCATCGTTTTTCTCCTTTTCCGGCAGACACGGCTGCCTAACCTTTATTATTCTTAGTGTAGCATTGTACTTATCGTATTTCAAGAATTTTCCTTCCCGTTTACCGCGTCCTCGATCAGCCTGACGATCACACCGATCGCATCCCTCTGACTGCTCTTGCGCATCGCATCCACATAGGTTTTACGGTTAAAATACAACTCCTGCACCTTCTCCAGAAGCAGCTTATTCGTCAGGTCGTCCTCATCGATCACAATACTGAATCCCTGCGACTCAAAAGACTTGGCATTTAAAAGCTGGTCGCCCCTGCTGCTGGTAGATGGCAGTGGGATCAAGATATTCGGCTTCTTCAGAGAAAGCAGCTCACTGATGGCATTTGCCCCCGCCCGGGAGATCACCATATCCGCCATAGCGAAGAGATCCTTCATCTCGGACCTGATATACTCAAACTGCTTATAGCCGGGTGTCGTCAACAGAAGGTTATCCATCTTCTCCTTACCGCATAGATGCACCACCTGAAAATCCGTAAGCAGTTCCGGCAGCACATCCCGCACAGCCTGGTTGATGGCCGCCGATCCCTGGCTGCCTCCCACCACCATGATCACCGGCTTGGAAGAGTCAAATCCGCACAGCTTATATGCGGCTTCCCTGTTCCCCGAGGAAAGTTCCTGCCTGATGGGTGACCCTGTCAGAACCGCTTTGTTCGGCGGGAGTTGCTGCAAGGTTTCCGGGAAATTACAGCACACCTTCTTCGCCACCGGAATGCAGAGCTTATTCGCCAATCCCGGTGTCATGTCGGACTCATGTATGATACACGGAATACCCAGCGAACCCGCCGCACGCACTACAGGGACACTCACAAATCCTCCCTTGGAAAAGACCACATCCGGCCTGATCTCCTTCAGATACCTGCGCGCTTCCCGCAGACCCTTGATCACGCGGAAAGGATCCGAGAAATTCTTAGGATCGAAATACCGCCTAAATTTCCCCGTTGCAATCCCATAATAAGGAAGATTGAAATCTTCCATTAATTTCTTCTCGATTCCATCGTAAGAACCCATATAGCTGATCTCATATCCTAATTCCCGCAGTTTCGGGATCAGCGCCATATTAGGGGTCACATGTCCGGCAGTGCCGCCGCCGGTAAGTACGATCTTCTTACTCATGATGAAAGAAACCTCCTAATTGTCTAAGATCTCCTGCAATGCACATGCCAGCTGGTCGGGGCAAGACGTACTCTTGACACCGCACTTGATACCGCGCAGTTTGCCGATGGCATCCTTAATCTCCATGCCCGCCACCAGGCTGGAAATTCCCTGCAGATTACCATTACATCCTCCCGTAAATTTCACCGATTTGATCACATTTCCTTCCACTTGCACATCAATAGCTTTGGAACATACGCCCTTAGGTTGATAAACCATTTCCGTCCTCTCCTTTTCCTTTCAATAATAGGCAATTGTTAAATTGCCAAACCCATTTCTCCGGTGTTTTAATAAAATCTTAAACTTTTATTATTTTACCACATTTTCCCTGACCTTGCCAATATTCCATCACATTTAAACCATATCCGTCATGCCGTTACTACTCACGGGTCAGGAATGCGCCAAACTTCGCATTCCATGAGAATATGATTCATGCGCCCGTCACAATATGGCCTAATCTGTCGATGCATTACAACACCTGCCAGTTGTTTTTTCCGGTATAATAACCTGAGAAGGACTTACAATCACTCGCAGCAACGGCTGCTTCGCGAAGAAGTTCTAGACTTGCTCCGCAAATCATTCTCACGCAAGAGAATGCTTGAAATACGGCATTCTCAGTACGAATTTGAGATTCCGCAGAGCAGAATCATAGGGTTCGTGTGAGAAGAACCTTCGAACTTACAAAGGTTGAACGTCATATAACGCTTCGGATCGGTGGAAAAGTTGAAAAATCACACTGATGTGCTGAATTTTCAACTACGAGTTTGTGGCTCCGGCATGGAGGAAAACATGAAAGGTGTGATGCAGCATGCTTAACTTAATTTTTCTACATAAAAATTACATCATTGCAATATTAGTATTTCTTTTTTTAAGTATCATATGCCAGATTACGCTCGGAGTGATATATCATAAGCTGATCTGGGAGACAGAACATATGTCGTCAACTACCAACAAATCCCTGCAGCAGTTAAAACTGAAATTTTCCGGCTGTCGCAAGATCAACGAAAAGGTGGCCAATGTCCCCATTTTTGTGGACAAGTTCATCAGCCGTATCAAGATCGGAGGTCTGCCTCTATCCCTGTTAAAGCATCTCTCCGGCCAGCTGATGCTGCTTGCAGTTCTGACCGCCGGTATCGGCGCCTGCATGGGAATTGTAAACAATGAGAGTTTTATCAGTATCGCCCCTTTTTATGCGATCAGCTTTCTTGGGCTTTACTGCTATTTCGCCGTCTCCTCCCTGGTCGATATTCCCGGTAAGATCAAAATCCTGCACATCAATCTGGTAGACTATCTGGAAAACCATCTGGCCAACCGTCTGGAACAGGCTGAGCTGGACATGCAGTTGATCCAGCCGCAGGCCAGGACAAAGACGCAGGATAAGAAAGCAGCACCAGATCCGGACCTTCGCATGGATAGCGGTCTGGGGACTAATACAGATACAGGTATGGAAGATATAGATATGAAGACACAAGAGACTTTCAGTTTCACAAAGGACGAAGCCGAAGAACTGGAACATTTACTGAAAGAACTGTTTGATTTCCCATAGCATAAACGAGCCTGCCTTATACTTGACCAGTACAGGCAGGCTCATACGTTTCATATAAGGCAATAACTGTAAATATCTACTCCCCATAGATCGTTACCGTCGGTCCGATATAATATTCCTCTGGATCATATTTCAAGATATCCATATACCCGATCCGGTATTTCCACTCTTTTCCGTAAGAGATACCAGCATAGCTCTGCTTTAGCGGATATGCACCCGTCTTCTCTTCATGCGCTATTCTCAGATCAGGATACATATCTTCACCCTCCCTGATCAGATAATCTTTGGGCTGTCTGAAGTATCCTGTCGCATATTCCACATCCACAAAATATTCTCCTTCCCCAAGCGTCTCCGGCAGCTGCGAAATATCTTCCCCGATATCGATCACCATATACCGTTGCTCATCGATATTTGGCGCAAAAGAAGTACAGTAGACAGTGGCATTTTCCGGAATCTGAGATTCTATGTAATGTTCCGCCTCCGTATAAGTCAGGTCATAACGGTAGCCATTGCATACCATCACTACATTGAACCCCACCATTAACACGAGAAGCGCCACTGTCACCCCTATGTCCCATACCTTCTTCGACGCCAATATTCTCTCCAGTAAATGTACCGTCTCCAACATACCATACACCATAAACAGATATGCAAACGGCACGACCAGCGACAGATTCCGTCCCAGCATGATCTGATATCTGGACAGGAACAGGATTATGAAAAGCGGCATCACCACAAACACACCGATCTGGCGCCAATCCTTTCTATGAGCCAGCCGCCATATTCCCAGCATAAGCAGGATTCCGCCCACCACACCATAACTGGTCAGTCCATAGGCTTCCAGATATCCAAGAAGCGGCAGATTATGCTCGATCCCCGGATGTCCCCATGCATAATGATTAAAATTATACATATTATCTCCGACGAATGTCCGGAAATAAAAAAACATGGAGTAATTGCATAAACAGAACACCAGCACGATCAAAATACAGTTCAGGAAAAAAAGAAAATTGTTGCGGTAACTTTTCCAGTACTGCTTACTGATATGTAGCGCCAGCCAGAAAATGCCGAACAGGATACCATGGTATTTCGCCGCCGTGGCCAGTCCGATGCAGATCGCTATAAGCGGATACCACAGATACACCACCCGATCCGCCTGCGTATCCTTATAGATCAGACAACCCAGAAAAAGGATCACATTGGCGACCGCATAGATCATTGTATCCGGCCCGGTATAGTACAGATACGCATACCCATATAGAGAAAAAATCGACAAGACCAGACCGATATACGCCCACCTTCTGGAACCGGTCATCATCTTTACCACAAAATAGATAAACACATTGGAAAGCAGCGCCGTGCCGCATACCACATAGCGGATCAGGATCACCGTATCCACACCGGAAATACATCTGCTTAAAATGCGCACCCCCAACACCGCATAATAGAATGTAAAATGCGGATATCGGAAAAAGTCCAGTAAATAGATATCTCCCGCGTAAAGATGCTGGTTCAGCAGATCATAAATGCAATCCAGCGACAACTGCTCATCCACATTCGGGTAGAAAGGCAGTTCAAACTGCCAATGTCTGTAGAACACAAGCAGACCTGCAAGCAATGTAACCACCACTGCTGCCGCCATGCCAAGTTCTTTCCTGATCTCCCTACCCGGTTTCTTATTCAATCTCATATCCCTCGAATCATGCCCCCATATCAGTTTACTCTCTTGCTTCCTTCATAAAGTATCTATGCTTCTATCACACACCTCGCACAGACTGCCGTTCACCGTCTATTCTCCCACTTACATCCAGTCTTTGATGTGATAGCTTTTCGTGCAGACAGCATCAAATACAAATCCCTGCTCCTCAAGGTACTTCTTGTATGCTCCAATCTTCTCCTCCTGGGCCTCCAGCTCCGGAGACACAAAGCACAGCTTATATCCCAGTTCCTTCAGTTCCCGATAGCTGTCCTGGTCGAGCGGGATCTTCGTGAAGCAGTCCACCCATACCCACTCGGCCTTCCCTGCCATGTTGCGGATCGTATCCAGTCCTTCCAGTTCACTGAACCGCAGCGCAATATCTCTAACTCCCATATCTGTCAGCAGCTTGATCATCGGAAAGGAGGAATCCAGAAAGAAATACTTCTCTATCTGATACTGTTTCATATATTCCAATACCTTATGTTCGATCCTCTCACTCTTGATATTCAGGATCATCGTACCGTGATGATACTCCTTACAGTACGCCTCAAAGTCCTCTCCTGCCTCGAACGGATTATGGGAAATATAGATCCTGCCGTTTAAGTCGTCCCTCAGATCCAACTCCACCCCGTATTCCGGCGAAAGCTTGCGCAATTCTTCCACTGTGTTCACTCTGTGTGCTATGTATTCCATATCCTTCTCCTTTTCCCTCATATCGTCCTACAGATCTCTCAGTTCTTTCTTCAATTTCACACTGAATTCGATCGTCCGCTTAATAAACTTCCACTTGGCCTTAAGTCCCGTATTCCACTTCGATTCCCCATAGATGCGCTCCGGGAAAAGCACCGGGAATCGAATCACCTTCAGATTCCTTCTCCGTGCCATATACAGAGCATACAGATCCAGCGCAAAATCATAGGGCGGGTTCTCCCACTCATCAAAGAATATTCTCGGAAAAATGTTAGGCTGCGCATTGATGTCATATAACTTCGTATGCAGATAAAAAGTCTCAAACAGGCTCATACCGGCTGTAAAGAACACATCAAACAGCGGCCGCCCCTTTCGATTTCCCTTGACGAACACAAGCCCCTGTTCCTGCTCAATGATATCCAGCGCCTTAAGAATATCAGCCGGATCTGTCTGCATATCGGCATGAGTCCAACCGATATACTCCCCTTTACATTCTTTCAGACCCTGTAAAATACCGTACCCATATCCCTGGTTGACTTCCACCCTCACCGTCTTCGCAAAAGCATATTTGGGCAGTAACTCCGCAAGCACAAGTGCACTGTCATCTGTAGATCCATTGTCCACCAGAATGACCTCTATATCCTCCCGCTTGATGATCTCTCCAAACCGGTTCAAGATCAGTGGAATATTCTGCTCTTCATTATAACATGGTACAACGATCGATAATTTCATATGCTGCTGTTCATCCCTTTCTTATATTTTCTTCCGTTAAGTTATTGGCCTGATGCCCTGCAGCAGGGTGCAGGGCACCGAAAATAGTAACTTTCTCCTATCCCACTTACCTAACTGTCATTGATTCACGGCAACATGATTCATGATCTATTAACTGCTAGGATCATTTCTGCCAACTTCTCATACTGCGCTGCGCTCGGTTGCTGCGGATAAAACTGCACCGCCTGCATTCCTGCTGCCTCTGCGCCTTCCACATCCTTCGCCGGACTGTCACCGATATAACAGACCTCCGCCGGCTCCACCCCCAGCTTCTTAAGACATAGTGCGAACATCTCCGGCGCAGGTTTCTCTTTCCCTGCCTCCTCACTGGTCACCAGATACTTGATATCCTCCACAAGCCCCAGCGCCTCGATCTTCCGATGCTGGATATGCGCCGTCAGATCCGTACAGATCATCATTGTGATCCCCTGCTCCCGCATACGATCCACAAATTCCCGCACACCATCAAATAACCGCATTTTCTCCAGAAAAGTCCCCCAATATGCCTCATACATCCGCAGGGAAAACGGCATTGGATTCACGCCCAGGTACTCCAGTGTCTTCTGACAGTACAACAGCCTGTTATGCGACGCCGCCATATCCGCCAGCTGCCGTTTCGTCTCGCTTCTGCCATACGCATACGCCTCCTCATAAACTTCCGCCGCTATCTTAAGTTCCCCGCAGACAAGTTCCTTCACCCGGTCTCTCGCCTCTCTGTCAAGCGCCTCATACCCGTATAAAGTATCATCCAAATCAAACACAACAGCCTTGATCATCCGTACCCCTCCAAAGTATTCTCCCTCCAGAAGAATGTCTGTTTTGGCATTCCGCCATTACCCGGGAAGAATGCCTGTTCTTGGCATTCTTCCGGACATGACTTAGTTATACTTAGGCTGTGTTCTTTACAGCCTTAGTATAACTTCATGTCCTTTTCATGTCCACTGCATGATCTCCCCGATCACCGCCATCAACATCAGCTGCACCGCCCCATTGACACCATCCTCCCACACGATACCGTTGCCGGCCAGATCCTCGATCTGTATGATCGCCGTATGGGCAACTTTTTCCCAGATCTTCTTATCTACCCTAAGATCCCCGGCCCGAAACAGAATGCTCTGATGTTGCAGATCGTCATACGACAACTGGCCGCACACTCCCTGTTCCTGCAAAAGCGCAAGAATCGGTTCCGCATTGATCCGCACATCCATCAGGAATTCCACGCCCAGCTCTGCCTCCGAAGAACCGTCCTTCCTGCTGCCATCTTGTGCGAGTCCTTCGTCGAAATATCGGATCACAAGGTCGGCATACTGCTTCTGCGGATAAATATACTTCTCAGCATCCACACGACGCTTCTCGATCTGCGTCATCACTTCTTCCCTGCCGTGCCCTCTGTCACCTTGGTCCCGTCCTAACTTCCAATAACACCGCAGCGCCTCATCCGTATCCAGATAGATCTTCATGTCCAAAACCTGCCGCATCTGCGGCAGATACAGAGAATGCAGACCGCACATGATGATATAAGGTCTCGGCGTCAGCTTTCTCTTCGCAGTAAAAGTACCTGTGATATGATCGTAATCCGCCCTTTTTACTGCATTGTTGCCACGCAGCACCCGCAGATCCTCCGCTTGCCGGTACAGATAATTGGCCCGCGGATTTAAATGCGTCATCTCCTTCCAGTTGGCATTGCCCCGCTCCCATCTATGATCGCCGTCTCCCTCAATGTTCAGGATATGCTCCTTAGAGAGCAGTTCTCCCAGCATCAGCAGCAGCCTGCTCTTGCCCGCACCACTGTCGCCTGCGATACCGATCGTAAAGGGACGGCTTCGTCTGCGGTAAAAGGAATTACTGTTCACACCATACAGATACATAGATACCACCAGAATCAGGAAGACGCCGACCATCAACGTGAAAAAGATATTGTGTAAATCTTTCTCCATACATTTCATCCCGTCTAACCCTTGGCCCAGGATTGACAGATCCGTAAACTGCGTCACATGAAAAAACAGATAGTAGATCAGATAGAATAGATTAAATCCTCCGTAGACTACCACCATCTTCGCCCTGTTCTCCGTAAGCCCCGCCAAATAGAGCATGAAAAAGGGCACCACCCACATATACCATCCCGGCATCGCCGGCACAAATGCCAGAAAGACCGAGAACAGCAGACCCGCCATGCTAATCAGAAGATCCCGGTTCATCTGATTTATATGAAAAGCCTGAAAATAAATGACTAAAAGCACAAGGACCGACAGCAGCAGATGAGAACTTCCATATTCCAAATAAACATTATCTATTGTACTCTGCTCCTTATTAAGCAGCACCATACTTATAAATCCGCTGCCCCAGAAAGGTGCAACGATCAAAGCGGTGAACAACATCGGAAGACCGGTCATAACTACCGCCTTCCTAAACCCCTTTTTCTTGAAGATATAGAGGAAGAACAACGGCAGCACCGACGAAATATGGAATTTCGATGCCAAAGACAACGTGAAAAACAGCATATACTTCCATTCATTGGCCGTAAGTTTACCAGCAGAGATACTCGTCTCCGTCAGATAGTAGATCGCAATGATCAGAAAGACCGTAGGGATCAGATCCAGCTGCCCATGCATGTAGGCCGCATACAGAATGATCGGAGACATAAAATACAGCACCAATATATACTTGCGCCTTGATCTGGAGATCCGCATCAGAAAGTAAAGGCCCAGAAGATCCATGACAAGCATCGGCAGCTTAAAGACCAGATTCCTGACGAAAACCGAAATACCGCCCAACAACATCACCAAAACGCCGCCCACGCTCTCCACAAACAGCATCACCGGCGGATAAGGGAAAGAAGAAAGTAGTTGGTTATCATAGTAGTACTGATATGGATTCTCACCGTCAAGAAAACACTGCACGAAAGGAATAAACATCAGATCCTGATAATCCGACGAAAAAAGCCCCATCAAGAGCAACTTAAATAAGACGGTCATCACGATGGCCGCCTTTAACAGCTTGCGATAGTTCTTCTCAAAATCAAACGCCCCCAGCTTTTGTAACATGACTGCTTATGCCTCTCCGAAATTGTCTCATAAACGCTTCAAAATACTTCCACGTCTTCTGGTATCCCTCATAATCTGCCGGCGTACCCCAGCCTACATACCGGTCAATATCAAAGATCTTCGCCCGATATCCCAGATCCAACACATGCTTCACCGTCTGATCCACGTAAAATTCCCCGTTAATACGGTCGTCCTCCGCGATCATCTTCTTCGTCGCTTCCAGAAATACTTTAGCTTCCCGAAACCAGAAAGTAGCCACTACCGCAGGATCTTCCATCGGCGTATCAGAGATCGCCTTTTTGATCGATGTACCTGTAATATCCCCATTTTCGTCAGTAATCATCCATCCATATGCATTCGGATTCGAAAGTACTGCCTCATTATGCCTGTAAGTAAAGACAATACAATCACACTCCTTCGTCAGCGCATCAAAGGCTGCCCAGTCAATATCCATGCCATTGTCACATCCCGCGATCAAAAGCGGCTCTGCCGGATCCAGATACGGCTCCGCCAGCATACAAGTACACGCCTGTCCTTCCGTCAGATGATCCACCGTGATAAATACCGCCTGCGGATACCAGGCACGAATCGTATCCTCCACGCCGTCAGTTTTGTGGAACGTCCTGTCCACATAGATCACATTGCTGCCGTCCGCCGCCACACCCGGAAGATCCTTCGTGGCACAGACTACCATCGGCTTCTCCTGCCCTGTCTTCCTGTCCACCGTCAAGATTGCCGGTTTATGTACCGTATAGCCCGCATCCGCAAAGCGCTGTCCTGCTCCCGCCATCGGGATCAGGATGCGGCCCCTGTCTTCTGCAGACTTATCCATCTCTACGGAGGATCTGACTGCCGTTGTCCTTTTGTCATTCCTTTCATGCGCAATCCCGCGGATCAAATCCGTCCAATAGACGAACTCCCGCATATCCTCCGGCGTCCCCCATTGACAGAAATACTCCACATTGACAGGAATCCATACTTTCAGACCGTCCTGCACCATAAAATTATAAGGCAGGGACGCATAATATTCTCCATTGATGGCACATTCTTCATGCTCTGTCAATATCCGGCAATACTTCTCCATCACTGCACCGCTCTTGAAATAATAGACACCCGGAGAATGCTTCGCCTTCGTCTTATCCTTCTCAAAAGAATATTTCTCCCGTATCTCTATAAGATTGTCTTCCGCATCCGTCAGGCAGGAGGCATAATAATTCTTCTCAGGCAGCAGATTCGGATGAAATCCGGAATAGCATGGCACCGCTCCGTCGCAGTCCCGCGCCGCTGCCTCTTTGGCAAAAGCGGCATAATCCCAATGCATATAGAAATCACAGTAATTGATGATACACGGTTCCTCTGTATCGATGCCCCCTTTGATAAGCAGTTCTCTGTACCCGCGCAGCACATCATACACCGGGCCTTTCTTCACCCAGTCTTCTATCGATACGATCTGCGCCGTCGGCGCAAGCGAAAGCAGCCTCTCCCGCATAGACGGGTCGTTCTTCAAGTGCTCACCGCGGCAGATGAAGATGAAATTGACATCTTCCGGGTACATCTCTTTCACGATCCATTCTATCACCGGTCTGCCCATTATCCTGATAAAAGGCTTTAACTCCCGATACCCCGCCGCCACAAAGCGGGAACCATATCCTGTCATCGGTATGATCACATTCATCTGCGCTTTCCTCTTTTCCTGATCTTTCACTTACTATAACCTATATCTTAACATAGTTTCTGTTGATAATCCACATGGTATTCCTGAATCATGTTCTCACGGAATGCGCAGTTTGGCGCAATCCTGGTCCGTGAATAGTGACTTCCTGCGGTACTTCTCTGCATCCCAGTTGAGCAATTCTTCCTCCTGCGCGTCACTTAGATACTGCATACTCTGGCCCAGATTGGCATACTGCACCCTGGCCGCGAAACTCATCACATTCTCAATCTCCTGCGCCTTCTTCACACTCTCTGCCAATATATAGAAGTGTCCTTCATGATACACGAGGGTCGGCAAACCGTGTGTATCCATGAAATCCAAAATATCCTGCCTGTCATATTCTTTCTTCAACCATAACAGTTTCTTGCCTGCATACACCACACAGTCAGGACAGAAAGCATGTTCCCAGGCTCCCTGTTCCACCAGACTGCTGCCCGCATATTCTTGTGACAGATAACGGTTCTCTGACAGATAAACGATATTCTCTGAGAGCGCATCAATCTCAGCGATCACTTGGTACAACTGCGTTGCCGCCCGATATGCACTGTCATCCGTTCCCAAATATTGTGCGATCTTCGCCAGTACCTGCTCCGTTTTCCCGATCACCGCATCCCCGGCTTCCCCGCTGACCACCAGTCCATGATTCTGTAAGAAGACGACCGTCCCATCTGCACCCTGCGCCTCCCCCGCACGATAAATCTTGTCGTAAGATTCCGCCAGCGCCACACCCGGCTTCCTATATGGAACAAAAACAGCCTTCGGGAAAAGTTCATGCACGATTCTCTCTGCATCCGCTCTCGCCGTCAGGATATTCACAAGCAGGGGATGAGAGTGTAATGTGTATTTACCGGTGATGGCATGCAGGAATGTCTCGATCGAGGCACGCCCGCCTTCAATCTGTGCCTCCTTCAGAAGCCGATTCCCCTTCTCCTCCGTAAAGACATCCTCCGCAAACGGTTCCACATGCTCTTTGAAATATTCCACGATCTTCCTGTAATCTACTTTGCTGTATCCCGTCTGGGCATTCACATCCGCCAGCTGAAACCCTGAACTTTTCACAAGCATGATATGATCATCCAGCTTAACGGAAGTATTCCCGCCTCCCGCCTGCGCAAGATCGTTGCGCATCCCTGCATATCTTGAAATTTTGATAAAATCCTGCATGTCCTAATACCTTTATCCTTTCACATTATAAAAAACCTTTTGACACCTTAATCTTTGATTGAAAAGATCACCTGCACTGCTCTTATTTATTGTAACAAGATTATGACTATACCACCAGTCCTATTTACGGAATTCGTGATAGGATAAAAAATCGTCGCCCGGCAGCGACGATTCAGAGAATGCTCCGCATTCTCCTTGAATGGTTTACACTGTCGCAATTTCCTATAAAGTAAAAAAATGCCATACAGAGGCAATGACACCCCGATATGGCACTTTATCTTTATAACTTTGCACCTCATTTCTTTCCGGATACAAACTTTCTGTGAAAAATACGGTGCAAATACTTGCTTCTCTATTCCTTCGCGGTAAATACAAACTGATACGCCAGGTATTCCCCCATCTCCACCGGAATCGGTATGCCCGCCTGCATCAGCGCAGATCCGCAGTAACGTTTGCCGCTTCCTTCTTCCTCATAGACCACATCCGGCAGAAGTTCTTTCAAACGCACATAATTTACTATCATGTTGCCATGATTTTCCAGAAGCACCACATGCAGCAGAACGCGCTTCCTGTCCTTAGACACGAACATCCATGCTGCGCAGGCATCTTCAAAGGGATTTGAAAGCCGGTAATAATCTCCCATACTGATCAGCGGCTCGAACTCCTTATACTGCCTGATCTGCTCCCGGATCTCCTCTTTCTCTTCCGCACTCAACTTGCCAAGCGACAACTCATAGCCAAAAGCTCCCGTCATAGCCACGATACCTCTCGTGCGCAGGCTGGTGATCCGGCCTGTCTGATGATTGGGCACCGCCGATACATGGGCACTGATCGTGGACATCGGATAGAAGAAGGAAGTCCCATACTGAATCCACAGCCTGTCCGCCGCATCCGTATTATCGCTGCACCAGATCTGGGGAGTATAATACATCATTCCTGCGTCAAACCGCCCGCCGCCGCCACTGCAGCCCTCGATCATCAGCTGCGGGTATTTTGCCAACAGCTTCTCCATAAAGTCATACAGACCGATCACAAAATCGTAGGACACCTTACCCTGCCTGGTCTCCACGGAATAGAAATCCGTAAGACTTCTGTTCATATCCCACTTGACATACTCGATATTGCCCTGGTCAAGCACCCTGCAGATCTGGTCGAAAATATGCTCCCGCACATCCTCCCTCGAAAAATCAAGCACCAGCTGGTTCCTGCCCCGGGCCGGATTCCTGCCCGGATTCTGCATCGCCCAATCAGGATGCTCCCTATAGAGGTCGCTGTCCTCGGAAATCATCTCCGGCTCGATCCAGATGCCAAATTTAACGCCCTCTTCATTGACTCTGCGCACCAGTTCGCCCAAACTGCATCCCAGCTTCTTCTCATTCACCTGCCAGTCACCTAAGCCGCTGTTATCGTCCTCCCGCTTGCCAAACCAGCCGTCGTCCATAACGACCATATCGATACCAAGCTGCGCCGCTTCCCTCGCCAACTCCACGATCGTTTCTCCGGTAAAGTTAAAGTAAGCCGCTTCCCAGCTGTTCACCAGTACCGGACGAGAGATAAAGCCTGTCTTTCCGCTCTTCCGTCTGCTGCGCGCCCCATTACAGATATGATTCCTAATACAGCGATGATACTTCATCGACAGATCACCAAATCCCCTGCCGCTGTAACAAAGGATCGTCTCCGGCACCACAAGCGTTTCTCCGGATTCCAGTGGATAATTGAAAAGATCTCTCTGCAGTCCCATCAATATCCGTGTCTGATCAAACTGATCCTGCTCCGCCTCGCAGAGGAAATTGCCGCTGTAGACAAAGACCATCCCGTAGCAATCCCCGATATCCTCCGTAGTATTCTTCCCCGCCACGATGACCGCCGGATTATACTGATGACTGGAAGTTCCCCTGCGGCTTCCGATACTCTGGCTTCCATGCCCGATCCTGGCCCGCTGCAGATTCCTTTCCATAATATGCCTCCCGTAGAAGCTGAGCAGATCATACTCTCCCGTAATAAAGTCCAGACAGGCCGATGACGCCTTCTCCACAACAATGTACTCCGTGCCGTAATTGGTTATCTTCACACTCCTCGTGATGATATCCTCATCTTCCAGCACACCGTACAACAGCCGTACCCGCACTTTGCTCACTGCATCTTCCAATACGATCTCCAACGTCTGAGCTTCCTCCGGCTTTGCATACACCGCCGGCAATCCCGGCAGCTCATACTTACCTTCCCGGATCTCATAACCTGCATAACGCAGATCGCAGCACGCCGATTCATCGTGATTCCGCAGTACAAACGCGCTGTTCCTGTAATCTCCCGTTCCCAGTGTCGGATACTCCTGAGGCAGCACATCCATGGAATACGTCCTGTTATTTCCCACATCGTTGGGGTTTCCCGAAAATCCTCTGTCATAATATGTCAGAAGATAATCCATCTCTCCGGATACTTTTGCTCCGTAATACAGATGCAGAAGAAACCCGAAATCGTCTACCTTCATCTGGTAGGTCGTCTGCTTTGTCTGTAAAGTAAAGATCCGCTTTTCTTCTTGAAATAGAATTGCCATACGCCGCACCAACCTTTTTCTTTGTATTTAATGTTTACACTTTTCTCACATGTAACGGTGCATCCTTATGACTCACTGTTACATGTAGCCAGCCTAAATTGCTGCACTATAAATCTGATGCCCCATCAGCTTGCTGCGAGGTATTCGACTATACGCAATATACTTGAAGCAAGCCGCAAAGCCTGCCCCAAGTATACCATAATCTTACATATTTCTTCAATAAAACATCTTTTACTACTTAACCGCTCCGTTCACAACCCCGTTCAGGATCTGTTTCTGACATACGATATAGAAGATCAGAATCGGGATGAGTGAAAGCAGATAAGACGCAAACGCCAGGTTATAATTTGTACCAAACTGTGACTGGAAATTCAGCTGTGCCAGCGGCAGTGTATTCTGCCCGGAACCAGCCATGATAACAAGCGGTGTCATAACATCGTTCCACACTGCCAGCGCCGTAAGCACTGCGACTGTCGCATGCATGGGCTTCATGATCGGGAAGATGATCTTCCAGTAGGTTCTCCAGGTCGAAGCGCCGTCCACCTTGGCCGCCTCCTCCAATGCCATCGGGATATTCACCAGATAACCGGAATAAAGCAGTACATTCATAGGCATATAGAATACCACATACAGCAGGATCACACCGAACCAGTTAGCCAGTCCCAGTTCTGCCGTCTGTTTTGCCAGCGGCATCATTAAGATCGCAAAAGGCACGAACATACCACTGACGATGAACAGATACACGAAGCTGTAGAACTTACTGTGGGACTTGTTACGTCCCAGCGCATATCCCATCAGGGAATGAACTGCGATGGACAGTACCACCGTGGACACCGTGATCAGTAAACTATTTCTTAAAGAACGCCAGAAATCTGTAACTTCCATGGCTTCCCTGAAATTATTCAGGCTCCACGCCTTAGGCAGCGACAGAATACCGCTGATACTGTTTGTCATTTCCGAAGGCTGTTTGAATGCAATGACTAAGGTCATGTATAATGGCAGAATGATCGTGGAAAGACCAAGGATCAGGACGATCATCGCCGCCTTGTTTGTTTTCTTTATTGTCATAACTGCTCCTCCTTTTTACCGGAAAACTTCATCTGCGCTACAGAAACCGCCACGATCACGATAAAGAACACAACTGCGTTGGCACTCTGGAAGCCGAACTGTCCGCCTGACATACCGTTATTGTAGATCAGGTAGGAAATAGACTCCGTACTCTGCGCCGGGCCGCCCTTCGTCAAAGCCATGATCTGATCGAACACCATCAGGAAGTTCTTCACGCACAGAACCATGTTGATGGAGAAGAAAGGAATGATCAGCGGGAAGGTCAGATACTTAAACTGCTTCCAGCCTGTCGCTCCGTCGAGGCCGCCTGCCTCATACACATCCTCCGGTACCGTCTGCAGACCGGAAATGTAGATGATCGTATTCATGGCGATCGCCTGCCATGCACAGACAACCATGATACCAATCCATGCCGCACTCGGATTGGACAGGATAGAGGTACGCAGTGCGTCGATCCCGATCATATCCGCCACAGCCGGCAGAATATACGTAAAGAAGTAATTGAAAATATAACCTACTACCAGCGCACCCAGGATATTGGGCAAGAAGTACGCACCACGGAAAAAGCTCTTTGCCTTGATGGAACTGTTAAGCGCCAGTGCCAATAAAAGGCTTAAAACATTTACCACAACGGTCGTCAAAATCGCCAGCTTAAATGTAAACCAGTAAGACTTGCCGACACGAATATCTGAAAACAGATCGATATAGTTTCTGAAGCCTACCCAGTCATACTTTCCGAATCCCTTAAAATTCGTAAAACTATATATCACACCGCGGATCAGCGGAATGGTATTGAAGCAGATAAACAAGGCAAGAATCGGAATGGTGATCAATAAAAATGTTGTTTTTCTCTCATTTTTTCCTAATTTCATTATGCATGCTCTCCTTTCTCACTAATTCGCGGTCAATTCGCGTTTCCGTGCTGCTTTTCATAATCCTGTACCAGCCGGATGATATCCCTGTTGTACCGCAGCCAGTCCTTATCAAACTTCTCCAGGAAAGCGTCCACATCCTGATTTAACAGGAAGGTCTGAATCTGCGCATCCACTGCCATCTCCGACGGATAATAGTGATCCTGATAGTCCGTCATGTTGCCGGATGTGATATAGTCTGTCATGCCGTCCAGAATGGAAGGAAGCGTGAAGTCTCCGTCCTTACAGGGGATAGCCGTCTGTGCGTCTATGTACTTCTGGATGTTCTCATCTTCATAAAGAAAATCCAGCACCTCATAGACCGCTTCCTTGTTCTTGCATCCTGCCGTTACGCAGAACTGCAGGTCAATGCCGGAATTCAGAGTATTGCCGTCCGCTGCGTCATTGGCCGGCATAACGAAAGAATCCAGATTTAAGTCCGGATTCACGGACAGAATCTGCGGAGCCGCATAGCTTCCGATCGGATACATGGCAGATTCTCCTCTTGCAAAAGCCGTACATGCGTCATTGTAGCCATACGCAAACGGATCTTCCGGTCCGTACTGCAGCAGTTCCAGATATTTCTCGGATACTTCCCGATATTCTTTGGCAAATGTGGTCTCCCCGCGATTTACCTGTTTGGATGCATCCGCCGGAGCCAGGTCTACCGCCATCGCATTCCACGGCGCGAGGCAGGTCCAGGTATCCTTAAAACCGAAATAGAAAGGTAAGATCCCTTCTCCCTGAATGGTGTCACACAAAGTAAGTAACTCGTCCCATGTTGTCGGGATCGTCCAGCCATGCTCCTCGAACATATCCCTGTTGTACAAGATTCCTGCCGCGTTGGCCACGTAAGGCACTGCATAGGTTCCCTCAATTGGCACAAACTTAAGAGCCTCGTCGATGTCCAGATATCCCTGATTGATATTCGCAAGTCCTTCATAATCAGAAATATCCTCCAGGATCTGCGCATCCATGAAATAAGAATAGTTGATGTCTCCGCCGATTCCTATGATGTCGGGATAATCCTCTCTGATGAATCTCGTCTTCAAGATCGTCATCGCATCGTTGGGAGAACTGATCTTTAAACGGATGTCATCATGTGTTGCGTTGAATTCCTCTTCCACAGCAGTGAAATAGTTGGCCGCCTCAGGCTTGTACTGAACGATCTCAACTTCAATCTTACCATCGCCAGCCGAGTTTCCACATCCCCCGGCAACCGCCATTGCAGCAACACTGCAAACCGCCGCGCCAAGGTATTTTACTTTCCTCCTTAACATAGCATATCTCCTTCCCTGATTTGATATTTGCATTGTAACATACCATTTTGCTATCAATAAATAGCCTTATATCATATGTTATATACCTTAATGCTGTTTTTATGCCAATTAATTGAAGTTGAGTAGCATTTTGGTATATAATTGGGTATAGAAATAGTTCAGATTACTTTTTACCGTAATCTCTTTAAGCTGAATATTGATGTTACCCTGAACAAAGTCCAAAGATGAGCGGCGCATAATGCCTTGGAACGGAGGAATGTATGAGTGAAGTGATCTTCTCGGTTTTTCCCAGTGAAAATTTTGTCGATCTCGGTCTGTACCAGTTCGGATGGGAGCAGTGCGACCCCTCCCACTCCTTCGGCCCTGCTGCCAGAAACCATTATCTCTTCCACTACTGCCTGTCCGGCACCGGCATGCTGATTGCAGAGAACACATCGGGCAAATCCGTCAATTATCAGGTAAAAAGCGGCCAGGGATTCATGATCTTTCCCCACCAGGTCTGCACCTATATAGCAGATCATGAGATTCCGTGGGAGTATGTCTGGATCGAATTCGACGGATTGCGCGCCAAGGAAGCCGTGGAACTGACCGGTTTGAGCCCGAACCAGCCCATCTATAAAGCGCGCTATAAAGATATTGCAAATACGATGAAATCAGAAATGCTTTATATCGTCAACCACAAGAATGAGTCCCCATTTCACCTGATCGGGCATCTCTTTCTCTTTATCGACAGCTTTATACGTTCCGCTTCTTCTTCCGAAGTCAGCAGAGGAAACAGCCTGCGTGACTTCTACATCAAAGAAGCGATTTCCTTTATCGAGCAGAACTTCCAGAACGATGTCTCCGTGGAGGATATCGCGGCCGCCTGCGGCTTGAACAGAAGCTATTTCGGCAAGATATTCCATGAAAATATGGGAAAGTCGCCCCAGGATTTCCTGATCTCCTACCGCATGTCCAAGGCCACCGAGCTGTTGCGGCTCACCGATCTGTCCATTGCGGATACCGGAAATGCGGTGGGCTACCCGAACCAGCTGCATTTTTCCAGAGCGTTTAAGAATGTGTATGGGATCTCGCCAAGACAGTGGCGCAATGAGCATGTGGCGAAGTGATCCTATCCCTGTTTCCTGCTGTCAGCCATAATTTTTTCTATTTCTTTTCGTGCATGCAGAAGGCTCTGACATATTTTTGTGCAATAGGGCACGATATCGGCAGATGCCGTGACAATGTCCGGAACCATAACCGTCATACATCCTGCTGCATGACCAGCCCGGATTCCATTTTCGCTGTCTTCAAACACAAAGCACTCTGCCGGCCTGCAGCCAATGCGATCCGCATATTCTTTTCATGAAAAAAATCCAGTATTTCCTGCACGCCCTGTTTCACAGGCACATGGACGGACAGGCTTTCCCTGATCCGTCCCATACACTCATCCCTTATGGCTGTTCCATCAGTAACATGGTAATATCTCTCGATCACCCTGCACATATGCTGCCCGTTTGTACCGGAAACAGCATTCACAAAACAGGAACCAAGCATCACGCCTCTTTCTTCGGCAATCTCCTGCCATATTTGCTGATAAATACGCTCTGTATCAAGCAGCAGACCGTCCATATCAAAAATTGCACCTCTATATCTCATTTTCCTAATTCATCCTCCGAGCTTCCAGCTCATGCGTCATTTCCTCACGCAGTCTGTCCAGCTTATAAAAACAGGTAAGCGCCGCAATCAATATACACAAAATGACCGGTATCCAGATAAAACATATTTCAATGTAAGAAAGGGCTTTTTTCATCTGGGCTGCATTGGCTGCATATCCTCCGTTTTTTAAAAATGCGCCAATGATAAAGCTTGTCAATCCCATACCGCCTTTTACAAAAAATCCCTGGAATGCCGCAATCAGTCCTGCAACGCTTGCATCTTTCTTATATTCTGAATAATCGATGACATCCGGCTGCATTGCAAAAGTAATCCCAAAAATGCCATAGATCCCTAATCCTGTAATGACCAGTCCGGCCAGCAGGCATACCGTCTGGTTACGCCCGATGTATATAAGCAGATCTCCCGCTATGTACAAAATAATGCTGAAAAACATCAGGCTTCTCTTACTGTACTTTTTTTCCAGAGCAGGAAGCAAAAGCAGCATCGGCAATCCGGATAAAATTCCCAGGATCCCAACAAGCGACAGCCACTCTGTCCTTCCCAGATTATACTTGAAATAATAAATAACCGTCGTGCTCCTTACCACATAAAGGGAAAAGTAAAACAAATTCAATAAAAACAATATCCATGCCTGCCCGGTAAGACCTTTTAGCTCTTCTTTCAAAGAGGAGTGCCTCCGGCTGACAGTCGGAGGCACCACTTCCTCCGTACTCGCAAACGTCAGAAAAAAGATAAACATTGCAACAATTCCATATATGGTCATTGTGACAAGATACCCTCTCGCCTCATTGTTCCCGCCAAAAAAACGCACCAATGGTTCCGTAATGGTCATTACGACCGCCGTCCCGGCCATTGCGCAAACCATTCTTGTGGAAACCAGGATATCCCTTTCATGGATATCGGAAGTAAGCCTTGGCACAATTGTATTAAGCGGTATATTTACAACTGTATATGCCGTACAGAGAAGGCAGTATGTCACGTATGCCCATATCAGTTTCCCGCTGCTCCCAAAACCCGGAATATAAAAAGTCAGGAATGTAAAAACAGCAAACGGCACGGCTCCCACCAAAAAATAAGGCCTGCCCTGTCCCCATTTCGTATGGGTTCTGTCTACGATCAGACCCATTCCGGTATCTGTGAATGCATCAATAAATTTTGTCACCAGCATCATTGTTCCGGCTGCCGCAGCCGTAATCCCAAACACATCCGTATAAAAAACCATAAGATAAGACGCCATCGTGCTAAATACCAGATTGCAGCCAAGATCCCCTATCCCATAGCCTATGCGCTTTCCCCATTTTCCCATATCATTCTCCTTCCTCTACCAGTTCATTACATCAATTACAGCCTTTTCTATGCGGCATTCCGAAATACATAACGCGTCATGCATCTTCAGTAAACTTACATCATGCTCAGCCTGCCGTCGGGCGGGCCGCATGGCCATCCATGCTATGAAAGTCAAAGACTTTCATAGTAAATTAGAAACAGGTAAATGCACCGTCAATAATGAAATCCGAGCCTGTCGTAAAGGTACTCGTATCACCAGCCAGGTATACACAGATGGATTCCAGTTCCTCCGGCGTTCCCATCCTGCCAATGGGCGCCATTACATTCCATTTCTCAATCAGCGGAACCAGCGTCGGAGAATTGAGCGTCAGTTCTGTCCCGATATATCCCGGGCTGATGCTGTTAACACGCACGCCCCGCTTTGCCCATTCGATAGCCAGTGATTTCGTAAGCTGAATAACACCCGCCTTTGACGCGTTATATGCGCACTGCGGCTGCGGCACGTTGACAATATGCGCCGACATAGACGCTGTGTTGATGATAGAGCCGCCCCCATGCTCCAGCATGTATTTCCCTGCCGCAATATCTGTCAGGAAAATGCCGTTCAGGTTGATGTTGATTACTTTATTCCACTGTTCATAGGTCATTTCCTCCGCAGGGGCATTGATGCAGATACCGGCATTGTTATGGCAGAAATCAAGCCCTCCCAGATCCTTTACCACTTCTGCGACCATTTCATCTACCTGCTTCTTGTCCGTGCAGTCTGTGCGGATAGCAATCACTTTCCTGCCTGTATTCTCTGCCAGTTCCACCGCTGTTTTTTGCGCCTCGTCATAATCCAGATCCACAATCGCCACATCTGCACCTGCTTCAGCAAACGCCTTTGCAGTGCTTTTTCCAATCCCCCTTGCTGCACCTGTCACAAATCCTTTTTTCCCGTCCAGTTTCATTTTCTCAATAATACCCATAATGTTCTCCTTTCATAAAAGTTATTTTGTAAAATCATTTTTCAAAATGCAATTGCATAATATCATCCAGAATATGATTCGTCAATATGTATTAATTCATATAATATAAGAATGTTTTTTATATAAATTATCCAATAGTATCTTCCTTCTATATCTGATATAATATAATTTTACAAAATGGTTTTACAAATTAGAGGGGATATTATGGCAAAGAGCATAACACCGAACCAGATCAAGCAAAACAACCGCAGCCTGATCTACCATTATATCTATAAAAAAAAGAAAACCTCTCAGCAGGAAATCTCCTACGAACTGCATCTGAGCCGTCCCACTGTCACAGCCAACCTGACAGACATGGAGAAAGACGGGCTGGTCATAAAAAACGGGCTGATCGATACCGAATTTGTGGGCCGGAAAGCCGCTGCATACTCCATTGTCCCGGATTATCGGATCAGTATCGGCGTGGAAATTTTAAAAAAAGAAATTAAAATGATAGCTGTCAATCTTTATGGCGAAAAAATTGACCGCGCTACATTTGACATCGCTTTTGAACGTAAAGAACCCTATTTTGAAACTGTATGCGGAAAAATACTGGAATTTAAAAACACGCTTGGAATCAGCGATGAACAGATTCTTGGCATCGGCTTTGCCATGCAGGGATTGGCTGCCCCGGGCGGGCAGACTATGCTGTACGGAAAAATCCTGTCATGTACGGGGCTGTCCATTTCAGAATTTTCCTGCCATCTTCCATATCCATGCACCTTTATTCATGATGCCGACAGTGCTGCCCTTTCAGAATTATGGGTTTCACCGGAACTTTTGGATGGCTTTTACCTCTCGCTGAGCAGACATCTGGGAGCCGCCATTATCTCCAAACGCGTAATCCTGTCCGGAAAGCATGGTCATAACTCTACGATCGAGCACATACAGATGCGGCCTGATGGCGCCAGGTGCTACTGTGGCAGACAAGGGTGCATGGAGACCCTGCTTTCCCTTGAATCCCTGCTGAAGGAAAATGAAACCCTTGATGATTTTTTCCAGAATGTAAGAAACGGGGATTCTTCGTTTTCCAGCCGGTGGAACCGTTTCCTTACGGATTTGGCGAATGCTGTCAATATGCTGCATCTTATTTATGATACCAATTTTATTCTTGGCGGATATATTGCCCCGTATCTGTGTGCGGATGACCTTAACTTTCTTTATGAAAGAATACAGCAGCTAACCCCCTTTACCGAACCTCAGGATTTTCTTCTGATCAGTAAAATGCCCCGGCACAGCATCACCATTGGCGCTGCCCTCCCCTATATTCAGGCATTTTTAAGTAAGTCAGATATTTGAACGGCAACACCTTGAAATGATGGGATGTGATGTTGTGGGCAATCGCCAACAATCCCCATTCTACTTTTACTTTGTCAGTTCCACATAAATGAAGCCACAGTTCCATGCCCTCTATAGACAGCCGGAAAATCTTTCTCATAACCTCCGCCGTTTATGACTACCCTGCCGACAACTGCGGATTTTATAACCTGTGAATCTGGCTATCCGAACCAGCTGCATTTTTCCAGAGCGTTTAAGAATGTGTATGGGGTCTCGCCATGACAGTGGCGCAATGAGCATGTGGCGAAGTAGAAATGGAGTATTACAGGTAAGCTTACGATATGCGTGGGGAAAGTATTAAAGAAAAAGCATGATTATTTTTGGATGGGCGGTGTATCCATCATCTCAGGTA